>JACCDW011016306.1_pt1 | contig 34086 bp, 19 predicted proteins | sample 7449781 | NCBI WGS metagenome assembly JACCDW01 (sample SAMN15323449, study PRJNA562643) | freshwater metagenome | isolation source: river surface water | place: USA:Blue River Watershed | collected 2017-08-18
CCACGGAGTCTAATACTTTCTCCACCTAAATTACCAGTTACGTCAGACATTTGTTTTTTCCTAGAAAAGTGCGCATATAAATACTGCTTACATATATTTATCGGAGTTTAAAAACCATGGAAAAACAGAAAAATCCATTAATGGCATACATGCGCAGACCTAAAGTATTCTTGAAATTGCCCAGCAAAGGCAAATACTGGAAGGAAGGCAGCTTGGACATGCCTGAGAATGAGGAACTACCGGTATACGGTCTCACTGCCAGAGATGAACTGTTGATACGCACGCCAGATGCGCTGTTCAATGGCAGGACCACAGTGGATGTTATACGCAGTTGTATACCTAACATCATCGATCCTTGGCAGATACCCAGTCTAGACTTAGACGCTGTGTTGATAGCTATACGAATCGCCAGCTACGGAGAAAAAATGTCAGTAGATGTTAACATTCCCAACACTGGTGAAACAGAACCCTTTGAGATAGACCTTAGACCTATGCTAGACGAGATCACTGCCAACACCATTTGGGAATCCAAAGTCAAGATCAGTGAAGATCTCACAGTATATATTGAGCCAGTGAATTACAAAACAATGACTGACTACAGCCTAATGAGTTTTGACAGCAATCGTCTTTTGGCCACCATCGTCAGCAATAATGATATCACTGAAGAACAGAAGGTAGATATGGTGGCATCTGCCATGACTACTATTGCCGATGCTACATTGATGCAGATGGTACACGGTATTAAACGCATCGACAGCAGTGAAGGTAGCACAGACAATCCTACACACATTAGAGAGTTTTTAGAAAACATAGAAAAAGATGTTTTTACTAAAATATCAGATGCATTCAAGAAGTTAAACGATCATAACAACAAAAGAGAAATCACAGTTCAAACTCCTCCCAAGTATTTAGAGCAAGGGGTTCCTAATTCCATCACAGTTCCTTTCCAGTTTGACTATTCAAATTTTTTCGTATGAGGCTTTTGACTAAGACGGTTCCTGAGATCATCGAATACAGCAACATGTTAGATGAGGAATCAAAAGCCCTAGTAAAAGAAATACTCAGGATAGCTTGGCAGATGCGAGGAGGTGTTACGCTCGATCAAGCCTATGCTTTGACCTATGAAGAAAGAACACTCATAGGTAGCCTTATCGAAGAGAATATGGAAATCACTAAAGATACTAAATTACCATTTATTTGATATGTTTCAAGTGAGCTAAAGCTCACTGGTTCATCACTACGTGATTCACATTTTTCTTTTTTATCAAGAAGTAATATATTTTTAGATATCATCCAGATAAATCAGCCACACTTCGCCCTGGCGGGCGAAAAAAATAGTGTGTACATCATCCGAGTAGCACAACCACATAGCGTTATGGCATTACAGAGGCGGTCAGCCTGTACCTCGAGCCACGTCTTCATCTGACGGCAGGTCTATACAAATACGCTATCATTTGCATAGCCGTTAGGGAATTACCCTTCTTTTAGCCTTTTAAATTCTTTTCAAACAGCAAAACCGGTTGTATGTAGGCATATCCGATCTTCGTCCTGTTAAGGATAGTTGCTGAGTGCTCTGTACAGCGCAGAGTCTTCCGTCCCTCTTTTTATCGAGTTATCATGGGCGTCCGATTTTAGCCGACGCAAGCTGTCACTGTTGGCTGGTGCCTTTGTTTTTTAATATATGTGAGCCGTGAACGCGAACTTGTATGTGCCCGTTGTAGTAATCATCTGATTCTAATACTTTTCTTGAGAATTGCTCTCTTGCCTCGATGTATGATGTTTGGGCCTTTGATGTGCAGTAGTACAATATTTCTCTAGTAAAATTTTCTTTGCCTAATTTATTGATATCTTCTGTTAGATTGGGACTAGATCCGTAGTATTCTTGCCAGTCACTGTCAATTTTGCTACGTATTTTTTTCTTTTTCTTCGTGCCGTTTTTAAGTTTGTGTACTCTGTATGTTGTTTTAGAAAATTTTGCTAGTTTTTTGCCTATGTATTTTCTGCCTGTGATATTGTTTGTGATTAGATAAACGAATCCGACACAGTCTTCAGGTAGTTGTTCAACTACATTTCCCTGATAAAACCATGTCATTGCTTTCTCAAACTGTTAGCAAGCGAGTTGATGTCAGTTTTGATACGTTGTTTTTCTCTCTCAAAATACTCAACTCTTGTAGAAAGCTTAGAAACTAACATTTCTAATTTTCTAAGCCTTTCTTCCATCAACTTGATTTTCTTTTCTTCGTCAGTCATCAAGATGCTTTAGCTTCTTTACGTGCGTTTTTTTCTTCTGTGATCTCGTTTCTTCGAGCTTTCACTAGTTTGGTGAGTTCCTGCAATGCTTTGCGAGCACGAGTTCCGGCAGCATTATTGCCACCTGAGAATTTAGAATCTTCTGATAAAAACTGTTCAAAAGTTCTTTTTAGTTGTTCTACTGTATTGTCCATATAATTTTCCTTTTGTGACGCTGTATACTTACATCTTACTACTTGTATCAGTAGTAGAAATTGAATCGATGTCTTTCGGGGCTCTTTTTTTAGGAATAAACCCTGTTTCTTGTTTAGATTTCAGGTTATCTTGCAATTTTTCGTGGTAAATCACTTGTAGTTTATTAGTCATGTCCTGTATAACTTTTTTCATTTCTTTTAATGTCTTTCGATATCTCAAATGATTTGCTTTTGTGTTGTTTTCTAACCAGTCTTCTCTAGCGTTGTAATACTTTACAATCAATTCTAAAAATTTTTCATGGTCTTGATTCAACATTTTATGCAGGATTTTCCACTAAATCTGAATCGTTACTGTAACTGGTAAAACCATTTTCTTTGATAACTCTAAGAATACTGTTTACTCTACCAGCTAATTCGTCTTTGTGACTGATGAGATATATATTTTTATTTCTTTCTCGAGCCATTTTCTTAAGAATTGCCAGACCTGCCTCAACACCTGCGGCATCCATACCAGCATCAATGAGCTCGTCAATGAACAAAAGATTAATTGGCTGATATAAACTTTCCCATACATCACGAAATGCCCAACTCAAACTTAAAATTAATCTATTTCTCTCGCCGCGACTTAGATTGTCAAAGTCTAAATCTTGTCCTAATTGTGTAATTTCTACATTTAGATCATTTAGGAAAGACACTTGGTGCGGAAGACCGCTTTTGGCCAAGTAATAACTTAGACGTTTGTTTAAGTAACTTAAATTTTGATCAATGATTTTCTTTCGTACAAAACTATCCTTGTTAGTTAACAGCTTGTGTAGGAATTCCATATGATCTTTGACAGTAGTAAGTGAATTAACACTGTCCCAATTAATTTCTTGAATAGCAGTTTTCTTCAAATCTTCTATCTGTTCAAGATAAGGATTGGTTTCTTGCTGTTTCTCAGTCAATGCTTTTTCTAAACTTTCTACATTGTTTCTATGATTATAAGCTTCTTCAGCAGTTTCATAGTAAGTTACTGGTCTTCCGTTGATGTCGCCTATGAACTCTAACTCTGCTACAATTTTTTGTAGATCTTCTTTGATCTTATTAAGGTATTGGTCAGCATCTAATAAATGTTTTTCTGCTACAGTCAGCATTTCCCCGTGTTTATGATCATGTAGTTCTTGATCACACGATGGACATTTTTTATTTTGTAAAGTGTCTATTTCTAAAGCATATTTGTTTACAGTTTTTTCTGCCTGCGACAACGCAGTCTCTAATGTAGCCTGCTGTTTTTTCAGTGAAGCAATTTTTGCACTTAACTGATTGTATTCTGAGAGTTTTGTATGCTTTGAAATTTCTGCTTCGATATCAACAGAGCGCAGTTCTGTGATAGCGGATTTGATCTTTTCACAGTCTTCTCCCCTTTTTGTTTCCCAGGCTTTGCTTTTAGTAACCAAGCTATCGATGCTTTGTTGGACTTTGTCATTGCTACTCCTTATGCTTTCTATTTTAAAAGTTTCTGCTTGAATCTGATCTTTAGTTTCTTTAATTTGTAACTTTAATTGTTCTGCTTTTTCACTTAAAATAGTGATACCAAGTAACTGTTCAATGACTTCTCTCTGATCATTTGCCCTCATTGACAAGAAAGGCTCAGTGTATGTGTTCAAAGCCACTAGATGTTTGAACATTGTTTGACTCATGCCAATTAAATGTTCTATGGCTTTTTGTGTTTCCCTACTATCTCCCTGAGCGTCGTCATCGTTTGAATCTTTTTTGTCCTCAATTTCGACTTGATCTACATAAAATTTCAAGAAGTTTGGTCTTCTTCCTCTTTCGATCTTATAGTTTCTACCACCAACATCAAACTCCACAGTGACTACCATGTTTTTGCCGTTGGTTTTATTGATTAAATTTTCTTTCTTAATTTTTGTTAACGCTTCTCCATACAGAGCATAACACAATGCATTAACAATAGTTGTTTTTCCAGTACCGTTACGACTACCACTGTCATCTCCTCCGAGATCTAAGTTTTCACCAAGTACTAGAGTTAAGTGCTGTTGGTCGAAGTCCACTGCTTGGGTTTGATTACCCACGCTCATAAAGTTTTTTACTGTTATATTTTTTACTTTAAACATTTAGATTGTTATATATTTCCAATAGTTTGGCTGTATCATACGTGCCCGTTTCTAATGCTAATATTTGTTCAGACACAATTTGATCTACACTTTCAAATTTAATATCACCATTCTCCTCTATAACAGTATCGATGCTGTCTTTCTCAACGATCAGACTCATTTCTCTGATATTACTGTTTTTCATAAATTCTTCTTTGATAAAGTTGGATTCTTCAAAAGTAATATCGATGTCTAAGGTGACTCTAAGATACATTTTGCTCTTAATTATAGTATCTTTTTCATCAATAAGTCTACTGAGTTTGACTGTTCGATATTTCGGACAGTCTTCCCAATTAATATATTTGGGTTCCTTGCCCCATTCGAGAATCATCATGCCTCGGTCATCGTCCCATGCATCTGCATAATTATGGGGGAAGGTGTTTCCAATGTAATGTATTTTGTCTTTGGATTGACGTTTATGAAAATGCCCACTGAACACATATTCTTGATGCTTAAAATGCTGTGACTGCAACTCCCCGTGATCCGGCATCTGTACCATGGCATTCATATAAAACAAAGGAAGTTCAAAATGACCAAAGATGTATCTGCTTTTAATTTTCTCTATGTTTTTCCATTCATCGCCTACTAGCCAAGGAAGTATAGTGACGTCCCCATCAGTGAATTCTGAATTGACCATATTGATATTAGAAAATAATCTTCCATATTCCAAGCTATGTAGATCTCGCTTGTCTTTATAATATTGGTCATGGTTTCCTGTGATCACATGAACTACATCAAAACTGTCATTGAGTTTTTCCAGTGCTTGAACTGTGTAATTCATTGTGCTAACATCTGTGGTGTTTCTATTATGATGCCAGTCACCTAGGAAGATGCAGGTTTCTGCACCTTCTTTTTTGGCAGTATCACAGAACCAGTCAACAAAGTCTCTACAATCTTCGTTATGTGTTCTGCTGTTGGATTTTAGTCCAAAGTGTATGTCTGTGAAACACGCAGCCTTTTTAAACAAATTGCTCATTCTTCTTCCTCAGGAACGTCTTCGCTTTTTGGTTGTTTATATCCTTTATACAAGGCAGCTTGTCTAGCAGTTTCTTCTGCATATTCATGTTGCGTTTGCCTTGTAAAGCTAGGAGTTAGACCGTTATCTTGTAGCATATCATCCCTGATGTTTTGATTTCTTTTTTCAATATTCAACACTCTAGTAAAGCTATTTGTGACTGCGGCTGTGTAATAAGCAAAAGGATTTTCTGATTTACTTTCGTCAAATTGTAATCCGATTTGACTTAATTGAAGTATAGCTTGTCCCTTCATCTCGTCAACGTAAGTATATCCTCGCCAATTGCTTCTTTGTGCATATCTTTCAGCCAGCATCAAGAACATTTTTCCGAGCTCTTCAGTGATTCTTCCGTGATCTTTGCTGAATATTCCGCTTTTAATTGTGCCCTTCCAATGGCTTTTTCCGACACAAATTAGGGTATCTGTATCATCGAAACTCCAATGTTGATAGGGAGGAAAATTACATTTTTCATGAGCATCACCCGTATTTTTTACAGTTTTTTTGCGGCCTGGTGCTAATGGAATATGCTCATGCGTCATGATTCTAAACACGAGATCTTGTTTTAGAACTTTCTTATAGTCTACTATGCAGTCTGCCAGTTTAATTTCTTTGTTTCCTTTGGCTTTTTCTTTTTGATAGAACTGTTGTCCTAGTCTTTTAGCACGATTTCTCTTGGCTTCTGCGATGGTTCTTATATTGACTTTGTCTAAACTTGATAAGATAATATCATAATCTTCGTACTTGGGATCAGTAAATGATCCGAAGGTATTCTTGCTCTTATGTATTTGTAAAAGTAAATCTTTGTTATTAAGGTATTTTTTCTTAGAAGGCGTTATCATTATTATTATTGACTCCTATTCGTTACATTATAAACTACGCACTTTATTTTGTCAAATAAATATTGTAGGGAGATAACCAAAAATGAGTGATTTTTTAGATAGTTTAGGCAGGGGCTTTAGATCCTTCCAGGACACTTTCGGTTCAGAACAATTGAACAATGGACAGGCATTAGTCAGACGAGCGGCCAATGGAAGCAATAATAGCGGAACTGCTAGGATTAGTTTCACAAGTTTAGGTACAGAAGCTTCCTTACAGAACAGAGTTTACATTAGGATACCTAAAGAATATTACCCTTCAGGATCTAAATTAAGAGCTTTGTCTGACGATCAAAGAAATGGTTGGGGAGGAATTTATTTCCCAGTCACGCCTTCGATAAGACAAGACATTAAAGCAAATTGGCAAGCCACCAATGTTCAACACAGTAATTATGCCATTTATTCCTACGCAGGCAGTGATTCAGGGACTATATCAGTTAGTGGTCAGTTCCCTGTCCAAACACAGGCAGAAGCATTTAGTTGGTTATCGACTATTACTGCCTTAAGGGCATTAACTAAAATGAGAACAGGCAACGATGTTGTTCCAGGAAGCCCGCCCCCAGTTTGTAGATTTTACGCCTATGGTCCAGATATCTATAATGGAGTCCCGGTAGTGATTGGTTCTTTTTCCATAGATTTACCTAATGATGTTGATTATCTTACAGGGTTTAATATTGAAGGATTGGAAGTCAAAGTTCCTGTACTGAGTTCTATCAGTGTTACACTTATTCCTGTATATAGCAGAAGAGAATTAAGTAGATTCAGTGTTGATGGTTATATTAGGGGCGACAGAGGATTGGAGGGATTTGTATAATGAATGATTACTCATTTAATTCTCCATATAAAGACACGCCACAGAATAATAATTATTTAGATGTTTGGGTGCCAAGAGAAGTTCCTGCACTTGCAGATGATGCATTGATAGAAGTGCCTTCACAGTTTGAATTTAGGCCTGACTTGTTGGCTCATGAAGCCTATGGTGACTCTGGATTATGGTGGGTGTTTGCTGTTAGAAATCCTTCGGTAATAAAGGATCCAATTTATGATTTGGTGTCCGGAGTGAAAATTTATATCCCACAGAAAAAAGCATTATTAAATGTTTTAGGAACTGCTAGATGAGTAATATTTCTAGGTTAACAGAGCAGGTCAAGCAAGACGCCAAAGATAGTTTTAAAGATTTTCTTTTGAATACTTTCTTAGGCGACCAATATCCTCAAACAAATATATTACACAATTATCGAACATTTAATTACAATGTTACTTTAGCCATTGTATCTGCACAGGAATTTAAAACTGGTTCATATAGAACGAATGGTCTTGATTATATACTTTTTCAAAGCCATGGAAAACCAGCAAATGGAAGGAACTATGTGAGAAGCGGAGTAAAAACTTTAGATTCTTTACAAAGCATCGTAGGCACATTTTCAAATTTAAGTGAAAACAAATGGGATTTTTATCTACAAGATTTATATATTAAAAGTTCTTTTACAGCAAAAAGAGACATTGGTGCAGAATTTAGATTAAGAATAGTTGAGCCTTATGGAATGGATACATTTATTAAGGCCATTACAAAAGGTCTTGCCGTAAAAGGATATAAAGATTTTGGTAGAGCCAACGCATTTGTTTTAAAAATAGAATTCGTTGGCTACAAGGATGATAAAGAAACGCCAGAAGTTATTCCATATTCCACAAGACATTATCCTATAATAATAAGTGAGTTCAAAGCAGATGTCACAGAAAAAGGCACAGTCTATGAAATTATTGGAGCCCCGTTGAATGACACAGGTAGGTATAACGACTTAAATGTGATCCCACAAGATTTTAGTTTATCAGGCCCTACAGTAAAAGATATATTAGTAGGTGAAAAAGGATTATTAAAATTTTTAAATCAAACTCCTAAGAAAGGCAAAGAAGATGTTGAATTCAAACCAGTAGAATATGATATTGCTTTTTTAGATGATGATGGCAGGCCCAGTGAAAATGGTGGAGAAATTATTTCAAAAATATTAGCGTCCAAGATGTATAATCCTAATACTGACGCTGGCCAAGTGGCGTTTAAAGTGCCAAAAAACGAATATATTGAAGTCAAAGGTCTAGCAGAAAATTTAGCAGAAAATAAAGAAATCACTTTTAATGTGTCTGGAAAAATAGGTATTGCTAAAATGATAGATAGTTTAATTACTGAAAGCTATTATGTTAAAGAAAAAATAGTAAAAAATTTCCAAGGCGAGTTTTTAAAAGATGGTATGGTTGGATGGTGGAGGGTTGTCCCTAAAGTTGAGATCACTGGGTTTGATGATAAGAAAAATATGCCAACGTTTAAAGTGACGTTTATGGTAAGTCCTAGACGTGTTCCTTGGCAAAAACTTGCCAGTATATTTTTTCCAGATACAAAAGCTGAACCAGAAGATTATGAAAGATTTTGTACTAGGAGATATGAATGGAATTACACAGGTAATAATAGGGATGTGTTAAATTTTAAAATTAATTACGATCAACTGTTAGTTAGAACACTAGCAGCCAATTTAGGAAAAATGGCGCTTGATTCAAATGCTCTCAAACCTTCTCAAGGGGCGTCTCAACAAGCTATAGAAGCAAAAGCTGGAGCAGTAACAGTTCCTACAATTCAAGAAACTAAACAGGCTGTTGTAGGTGCGATTACTGGAAATAAAACTGTTGAAAGTACAGAGCAAAGGAGCACTGCAAGAGTTTCTAGCTCTACAGAAACATCAGCAGATGCTAATCTTGCTAGAGATATTTCCGCATTGCTTAATAATCCAACTGAAAATGTAAATGTAGAAATGGAAATTTTAGGAGATCCAATGTGGTTGGGTACACAATTTATTGATAATCTTTCCTTTATTGATCCTGCTAAATCAGATTTATATACTAATGATGGTGGCATTGCAATGCGAACGATTGATCCTTGTATTAGAGTGATAGCATATGCTCCAAGTGATTTTAACAGTGATGGGTATTTGTCAACCAGTGGACTCAGTGATCAAGATAAAAGAGTTTCAGACTTTAGTGCATATTATATGATATTTGAAATTGAAAACTTTTTTTCAGATGGTGTTTTTAAACAAAAAATAAAAGGATACAGATTGACGGATACTGATATGAAAAAGGCAGCAAAATTGGCATCTCCACTAGATATATTTGGATTTAAGAAAATGGGGTCAGTAATATAATGTCTAATATCTACGAAGGAAAATTTTTAAAAATTGGAATTGATCCACGTAATAGACCATTTGATTTGGCGCTACAAAGAAGTCCCACTGGAAGATTTGTAAATTTTTCTTTACAGGCAGATGGAAATTTTGGCATTAATATAAATGGGTCGTTAGCAGTCGTTCCACAATTGGCACAAGTTGCGGCTATAATACAAGGTATCTTAGGAATATTTGGTTTGAGTCAAGCTGCACCTGAGCCTGCTGATCAACCAAAAACTATTACTGTTGATCCTGGAGTTACACTTGCAACTTTATTTGGAGCCAGTCAAGGCATTGCACTTATTGTACAAGTATTAAAAGGAAAAATACGACAAATTGAGAATTATGTAAGATCAGCAGTTACCAGTATAAAAAATTTATTTGATTGTTTGTTAAAAAATCCTTTATTAGCGGCAGCATTGATAGCAAAGTTAATAAGACAAGGTTGGATTAAATTACATCCTGCAATTAGAGAAGCATTAGAACAGATACGTGATACAATTAATAAAACAATAGGCCTTAATATCATCATTTACAACCCACTTGCTGATTTCATAAGAAAACTACAAGAATGGTTAAGATATAAGTGGCCACCGCCAATATTATTGCCTTTCATACCCTTTATTCCTGGATGTAGCCCTGCGTTTTATTCTGGAAGACCGCCAGCATTTTTATTAGACAGAGCTCCTATAACAGCTGAAGTTGAACCGTCAATTATAACTAGGCCAGGCGGATTTACAACTAGCATAAATTTAAATGTTCCAGAAATTCCTTTAGAATTTGGACCTGGAAGAAACCCTAATCTTGAATTAACAGACGAGCAAGTGCAAAATCTTTTAGCATCTTATGACCCTTATAGTTTAACAGTGTCAGGTGTTTTGCCAACAGAATTGAATGAGAATTTATTGAATGCTAATTATCCAACTTTTTCAGGTAGTAATTCTGCCACAAGACAAGTCCAAGATAGATTAATTTCTGCAAGCAATACTATTGTTGGAGATATTACTTCTTTGAATAAAGATATCAGTAGATCAGGGTTTGCGCCAAGATCAAGTCCTCTCGACGATCTGCTATGTAAGACATCGAGAGTTTAATATGACAAACAGATTACACGACCGTGATTATAATTATGACAAAGAAATCAGCAGAAATGCTGAATATAATAACGGACCATATATAGCACAAGTAGTTAATCATTTAGATACACAACGAATGGGTCGACTAAACGTTGTGATTTTAAGAAATACCAGTGCAGGGGTAAGTCAAGCAGACACAGTTGCTATACCAGTTGATTATGCGCCAATGTTTTTTGGTTATACTCCATACGAAGCAATGGATCCAAATAACAGAGAATGGTCTAGTTCTCAAAATAGTTATGGAATGTGGTTTGTGCCTCCAGATGTTGGAACAAAAGTTCTAGTATTTTTTATTGAAGGTAATAGAAATAACGGTTATTGGACAGCATGTATACCAGAGCCATCCGTTAATCATATGGTGCCAGGTATTGCTGCCAGCAAAAGTGTTGAACTTACTCCACAAGAAAAATCAAAATTAGGAACAGATTATGTTCCTGTAACTGAAATGAACAGGCGTATTAAAGGTCAACGAACTGATGATCCAGACAAAGTTAAACGACCTATGCATAGGTTTACACTTAGATTGGCTGAACAGGGTTTATTAAAAGATCCAATAAGAGGTGTTACTACAAGCAGTGCTAGACGAAACTCTATTAATTCTGTATATGGAATAAGCACACCTGGACCTCCTAGAGTTAATGGTAAAAAATATTTTGTAGGATCTGACAATAAAAAATTCCAAGTATATGCTGAAAGAGAAGGCGGAACTCAGTTTGTAATGGATGATGGTTACATAGCATTAGATGAAAAAACTAAAAAAGAAGGTATAATAGATGAGTTAGTTAGAATTAGAACTAGAACTGGTCATCAAATACTTTTGCACAACAGCAGTGATTTAATTTATATCGCAAACAGTCGTGGAACTGCTTGGATAGAATTAACCAGTAACGGAAAAATAGATATTTTTGCCGCAGACAGTGTTAGCATACACAGCGAAGAAGATTTTAATTTTAGAGCAGATAGGGATATTAATTTAGAAGCAGGCAACAATGTTAATATTGTTGCCACTCGTGGTTCATTGCATATGGAAGCCGGTGGCTTATTAGAAGGATATGCAGGGCTTGATTGTAATTGGACTGCTAAAAGTCATTTCAACGTCAGCGTATTAGGACGTATTAGACTGACTACCCTCGCCAATCCTCTAAATCCACTTAACAGCGGTATAGATCTATACTCTACGACTGGAAATTTCAATCTATATGCTACAAAAGAAATTAAGATGCAGACACCACTGGGAGTGGATATTAAAGCAGGATTAAACCTTAATTCTATCGTTGGTGGCGCCACAACTTTTAAAACTGCTGGAGAATTTACTGTTCAAACTGCAGGAGCAAATTATATCACAGCAGGCGGCGCGAATATTTTTACAGCGGGTGGAGTGCATTTTGAGAGAGCTACTCTTATTGATATGAATGGACCTAGCCCTGCTCCTCAACCAGTTTCTTCGGTAACTAACTTAGAATTAGCATTAGACGCATTATCTATATTGCCTGAAGGAGCCACATCTGTTTCTGTATTAGACACATATATTTTGCCTTATAGAGAAGCAGATAAAAATGCTACAGAAGAACAACAAAAAGGTTGGGAAAATAACAATTATTATAGACAGCCGGATATTACCAGTATAATGAAACGTGTACCAACTCATGAACCTTGGGACCATCATGAAAATATTAATCCTGATGAATTTACTCCCGAAAAAACAGATAGGGGTGGATGATGACTATTAAGAAAGTAATTATTAAACCAAACAATCAACAAACGGTGAGACCAAACTCTATCACCTATGTGTATAAAGGGTTTAGTAGTAAACAAGATTCTCAAAATTTTAAAATTTATGATAACGAATGCGTCAAACAGGATATTTTAAATCAATTTAATACCAGAAAAGGAGAAAGGGTGATGAACCCAGAATTTGGAACCATGATCTGGGACGCAATTTTTGAGCCAATGACTCAGTCGATTAAAGAAGAAATCATCACAGATATTAGGAATATTTTAAACAGTGAGCCTAGGATCATCACAGAAGACGTCAAAGTGGACGAGTATGAAAATGGCTTGTTATTAGAATTGACCGTTAGGTATCGAACCAACGATCTTCGATCAATTATCAAGTTAAACTTTGATAGAGAAGTCGGTCTGATTAGCAGTTAAATATGCATTTAAAAAACGCAATAAATATGGATATCGGAGAATAATTCAAAATGGCAAGCACGGAAAGACAAAATTCTTTACTAGTCAGCGAAGACTGGACTAAAATCTATCAGACTTTTCAAAACGCAGATTTCAAATCTTACGATTTTGAAACTATCAAACGCAGTATGATAGAATATCTCCGACAAAATTATCCAGAAAATTTTAACGATTATATTGAAAGCAGTGAATATATCGCTCTTATCGATATGATAGCGTTTCTGGCACAAAGCCTAAGTTTTAGGATTGACTTAAATGCTAGAGAAAATTTCTTAGATACTGCACAAAGAAGAGACAGTATTTTAAAATTAGCAAAGTTAGTCAGTTACAATCCCAAAAGGAATCAAACATCCAACGGATTTTTGAAAGTTACTTCAGTGAGCACTTCTGAAAATGTCACAGATGCTAACGGGACAAATTTAAGTAATAAAGTTATTATTTGGAACGATGGAACAAATCCAGACTGGTACCAACAATTTACACTGGTAATGAATTCTGCTATGACTACTGCTATTTTTGGCAGACCGAATTCTAGACGAACGATTAACGGAATTTTATCAGAACAATATAATTTAAACATTATATCTAATGATGTACCTGTGTTTTCTTTTAATAAAACAGTGGCAAGCACACCTATGAATTTTGAATTGATAGGATCCTCGATGGTCGAATCTCCAGTGATCGTAGAACAGCGTCCATTAATAGGTTCAGAGTTTGGAATCATTTATAAAAATGATAATAAAGGTAGTGCTAGTAAAAACAGTGGTTGGTTCGTACAGTTTAAAGAAGGATCAATACAAAGTTCTGATTTTACTCTATCTAATCCTGTGGCAAATGAGATCATTGGAGTAGATATTCCTAACATAAATGATTCTGATGTTTGGTTGTACAAATTAGAACCCGACGGAACGATTGGAGATTATTGGGAAAAATTAGATAATGTTAGCGGAACAAATGTCACTTATAACACTTTAAAAAATAAAACTAAAAATTTTTACAGTGTTGGAACTAGAGAAAATGATCAAATAGATCTCCATTTCAGCGATGGTGTTTTTGGAAATTTACCTTTAGGAACATTTAGACTTTACTATAGAGTTTCAAATGGTTTAAGTTATATAATTACTCCTTCAGAACTATCAGATGTTCAAGTTAGGATGCCATATTTTTCCAAAAATGGACAATCACATGTTTTAACTTTTAATTTAAACTTACAGTCTAGTGTAACGAACAGTGCTGAAAGTGAATCAAACGCCAGCGTTAAAGAAAATGCTCCACAAATATATTATACTCAGAATAGAATGATAACTGCTGAGGATTATAACATTGCCCCACTTAATATTAATCAAGACATTGTAAAAATAAAAGCCGTTAATAGGGTGGCTTCTGGTGTAAGTAGATATTTTGACATAAATGATCCAACTGGAAGAAGTAGTTCTATTAATCTGTTTGCAGACGACGGAGCCATTTATAGAGATACTTTTACTACTACATTTACATTTGGATTTAATACCAAAAATGAAATATATGGAATAGTTAAATCAAAAATAGAGCCTTTAATTTCTTCAGAGAGTATCAGAGATTTTTATTATGAAATTTTTGAAAGAATCAAAGTAGGAAATTTAGGAGTGGTGTGGACGTCAGTGGCAACAGTACCAAATCAAACTTCAGGATATTTTTCTAGCGTAACAACAAACGCCGCAGTTCCAGTATCAGGATTTACACAATCAACTTTAAAATATATTAAATCTAAAGCACTGGTTAAATTTGTTCCACCTGAAGGAAAATACTTTGCTCCTAATAATACTATAGTTAATACTAAATCTAAAAAGACTAAAGATTATCTTTGGGCAGAAGTTGTATATGTTTCTGGAGACGGCAGTAATTTAGGAAAAGGCACAGATGACCGAGGAATTGGATTGATAGCCTTTTCTTCGTCAATACCGTCCGGAGCAATACCTTTAGAAATTATTCCTGTGTTTGTTACTGACATACCTTTTTCTTTTGAAACAGAAATTGTTAATCAATTATCATTAAGACGAGATTTTGGTATACGATTTGATAGAGACACATCTGAATGGAAAATTATTAACTTTAGCAATTTAGATTTAGAAGGAACCTTTTCATTAACATATTCGGGCGATATCAGCAATCTAAGCAGAGATGCAAGTTGGTTAGTTGCCTTTAAGAGTGATGGGGACAATTATATAACTTACTATAGAGGTTTAGATTATATTTTTCAAAGTGATAAAAAAATTAATTTTTATTTTAATCCACAAGAAAATCAATATAGTAACAAGATTGGGGGAGTTTCAAAAGACAACATTGTTATCTTATCCGTCAATGAAAAATTAGATGATGGTTTACCATTAGGAAAAGATTATCAATTTGAAATTACTGGAATGTTATCTAATCTAGACGGTTATTTAGATAACACAAAAGTTAGGGTAAGTTTTTCAGATAAGACTGGAGACGGGATCGTTGATGACCCAGATGCATTTAATAATATCGTAATGCCTGATATGACAGATGAAAATACAGGAACTCTTTCTTCTTTTATATTTTTAAAGACTGTGGAAGTTAACGGCAAAATTTTTAGAGATTTACTTCCAACAGAAAATGTAGAAATTTTTAATAGTGAACTTGATATTACTAATTTAAATTCTTACAGCGAAGGACAATTATTTTATTTTTATAGTAGGTCTGAAAATGTTGTGAAAAGATTGGTTAATTCAATCGGGTTAGTAGTAGATAGTTCTGTAAAGGCTTATACTGGTAGATCAGGAATTAAATTCCAATATACCCATTTGGCAGGACAAGATTATAGAATTGATCCTGCAAAAACAAATATAATTGATATTTTCTTATTGACAAAATCATATGATAACGCCTTAAGGTCTTGGGTAGTTACTCAGGAAAATGATCCCCCATTGCCCCCAACTTCTATATCTTTATTCGAATCTTTTGGTGGTGAACTAGAAAAAATTAAAAGCATCAGTGACGAAGTTGTGTTTCATCCTGCAAAATATAAATTGCTATTTGGCAAAGGTGCTGATGTTGATTTGCAGGCACAGTTTTACATAGTCAAAAACCCTAATAGTGTAGTTAATGATAATGATATAAAGAGTAGAGTTATCAGTAGCATGAACGAATATTTTAGTTTAGAAAATTGGGATTTTGGCGATACATTTAATTTTGGTGAATTGTCGGCTTATGTCATTAAATCAATGAGCCCCGATATTGTAAATTTCTTAATAGTTCCAAAAGCTCCAGAAAGATATTTTGGAAGCCTAGTACAAGTTTTTTGTCAATCCGATGAGATTTTCTTAAGCACAGCAGACGTGGATGACTTGCAGATAATTAATACAGTGACTTCAGGTTTGTTAAAAACAAATGGTCCTATTGTGATTTCTAGTAATGGATAATTTATGAAAAAACGTAAATCAGTTGAACTACTTCCGGTAATATTTAGAACAGATGCCAATAATAAATTTCTGTCTGGCACGATTGATCAACTTATACAAAAACCAGAATTAAAAAAAGTTGACGGATATATTGGAAGCAGAATAACAAAATTATTTGATCCTTCTAGAGATTCCTATTTAAATGAAAGTTTTTCTTCAGATTTTAGATATTCATATGAAGTCGAGCCAGGAATAATTACCAAAAACAAAGTTACTGGTGAAGTAGAGACTGCAAAAACTTTTGACGATATTCTAAACACTCTTAAGTTGTTTGATTCTCCTGTGGAAAATCAAGACAAATTGTTCAAACAACAGAGTTATTCTTGGACTCCTCATATAGATTTAGACAAGTTTATTAATTATAGAAACTACGTATGGGTGCCGACTGGGCCTCAAACAATTTTAATAACTGGCAAAGAAAAAAACACTGTCAGCACAATTAAAGTTACCTTAGATAAAAGCAGAAACGCTTGGAAACTTAGTAACGAAATTGAACAAGAAAATCCTACTTTGACTTTATATAGAGGATTTACTTACATATTTGAAATAGACAGTCCGGAAAATGGTTTTTCAATTAGAAGAACTAGAATTGGTCAAGATTTAGAAGTATCAGAAGGTGTGTCAAACAATAATGCAAAATCAGGTCAGGTAGTATTCGAAGTTTTAGAAACCACTCCAAGTTCTTTATTTTATACTAGCGATGTCGATAACACGATATTCGGAAAATTTTTAGTAAGGGATCAAACTGAGATTACACCATTAGATATTGAATCTGATATTATTGGCAAAAAAGAATATTCATTAAATGACAATTTATATCTAAGTAACGGAATGAGAGTCGCATTTTCAGACGATGTGATTCCAGAGTTTTATAGACAAAAAACCTTTATAGTTGAAGGTGTTGGCGATTACATTGAATTAATTGATTATGAATCATTAATAACCATTGAGAGTTATGCTGAAAGAATTGAATCTGGATTTGATATGGTGGGGTTTGATGATATACCTTTTGACGAGGTTTCAGAATATCCTCTTAATCCAGATTATATATTGATTAATAGAGCCAGTAAAGACAAAAATCCCTGGAGTCGATATAATCGTTGGTTCCATATTGATGTTGTTTTAAAGTCTGCTGAATATAATAAAGTTGAGCCTGAATTTGACGAAAATCTTAGAGCCAAGCGTCCTATTATTGAATTCAGACCTAACATACAATTATACAATTTTACTTCTACAGTTAAAGAATATGTGGATTTTCTAGATGACACTATCACAGATGCATTTAGCAATATTGAAGGATCTTTAGGATTTTATATTGACGGATTTAATTTAGAGAATGGAAATAAAGTTGTTTTCACCAAAGATGAAGACCCAGATGTTAGAAATAAAATTTTTGAAGTTCAATTTTTAGATATTAATGGTACTAAGAGGTTACATTTAGAGCAAGTCAACAGTCTCTCGCTAGAAGAAGGTCAAGGGTTGCTGGTGTTACGTGGTAATAAAAACGGAAGAACTTCTTGGATCTTTAAAAGTAATTCTTGGCAAGAAAGTCAAAGAAAACTCAGTTTAAATCAATTTCCTCTTTTTGATATTTACGATGATCAAGGGGACAGTTATGGATCTGAAAAATACTTAGATAGTACGTTTAGTGGTTCTAAATTATTTGGTTATCAAACTGAATCTGGAATTTTTGATCCTATTTTAGGATTTAACATAAAATATAGCTCAGTCAATAATGTAGGAGGCTATCTTTTTACAGATTATCTTTCTACAGAAGTTTTTAACTATTTAGATATTTCTGGTGATAGACATTTTTTATATTCTAAAAATGGGTATTTGAAATTTAACTCACCTGAACCACATTTTGAAAATTCTTGGGTTAAATGCGACAAACTTTCTTTACAAGAAATCATTGATCAAAAAATTGCTATAGGCGGAGAAACTTTTATTGAATTTGATTCTTTAGATGTTAGGACACCAGCAAGTAGCGTTAGAGTTTTTAAAAATGGTAAATTACTAACCATCAATTTAGAATACACAGTGTCAGTTGATGTGTCTTTTGATTCCTACTTCATTAATTTCGTAGAACCGTTATCTAAAAATGATGTAATTTTGATAAGAGCATTGCCTGATTATCAAAAGTTATCTGATGGAACATACGAAACTCCTATCAATTTAATCAATAATCCTTTAAATCAGCGTCCAACTTCTATGAGTTTTGCTGAGATAAGTGATCATATTGATAGCATGATTTTAAACGCTTCTAAATCTTTAGGCCAACAAATATCGAGAAATAATCTTAGAGATCAGGGAAGATTAGAAAAATATGGCAGAAGATTTTTACAGCACGATGGACTGGTTACTTTAGCTGGTACTGTATTAGTAGACAAGGAAGTCAACGTAATTAGTTCTTTGAGATGGGCATCGTTAGAATATCAAAAGTACAAAAGATTGATTTTACAAAAATTTATTGAATTAGAAAATTATAATTCTATTTCAGAAGCATTAGATAGAATACTTTTAGATATATCAAAAGATAAAATTCCATCAACCCCTTTCTATTATAGTGATATGGTCCCCTATGGAGCAAATAGAAGAATTTTTAATTATAAAGTTAAAGAATTATCTAGGAGATCTTATTCATATGGAACAGATGTTTTTGATAGTTCTAAACTAAGCAATCAAGCTGTTCTAGTTTATTTGAATTCAGAGTTGCTGGAAGTCAACGAAGATTATATTTTTGAAGATGGTTCACCTTCGATACGATTGATTCGAAATTTTGCAGTAAATGACGATATTAAAATTGTATTTTTTAATAATACATACGGATTATGCATGCCGTTTACTCCAACTAAATTGGGACTGTATCCGGCATTTAGACCAAAAATTTATTTAGATAATAGTTATTTAGAACCTGCTAATGTAATACAAGGTCATGACGGAAGTATCACTGTGGCCTTTAATGATGACAGAGATCTTCTATTATTAGAATTAGAAAAAAGAATTTTTAACAATATAAAAGTAAAATACGATTCTAGAATTTTTGATGTAAATGATGTTATTCCTGGATTTTTTAGAAGTAATCGTTTAGATTCTAAAAATATAGATAAAATTTTAGAAGAAGAATTTTTAAAATGGACTGGGATATTTTCCATAGACTATAGAACAAATTCTAATAATTCTGATTCTAGGTTTGGATTTAACTATAGGGAGTCTGTTAGTTCCCTAGATCAAAAAACAGTTGTTCAAGGTTCCTGGAGAAAGATTTATAGATATTTTTATGACACTGAAAGACCCCACACTGATCCTTGGGAAATGTTGGGATTCAATGAGAGACCAGATTGGTGGAATGAAGTTTACGGCGAAGCTCCATATACCTCAGGTAATAAAATATTATGGGATGATTTAGAGAATGGATTTATCTATTCTGGAGACCGTTCTGGATATGATGAAAGATATAAGCGTCCAGGCCTTTCTGAAATTATCCCAGTTGATGAATATGGTGACCTTAAAGATCCTGTGGAAATTGGTATTTTTAAATCTTTTAATTTCGCAGAAAGATATAACGATTGGATTTTTGGGGATGTCGGCCCTGCCGAAAACGCTTGGAGAAAGAGCTCGCAATTTCCTTTTGCAATGCAAATAGCAATGATGTTGATGCTCCCTGCAAAATACTCTACACAGTGTTTTGACATTTCTAGAATTAAATTTAATGACATTGGGCATCCTGTATATAAAGATACTGATCAAAGAGTTTCCCCTAAAGATTTAAAAATATTCACTGATAGGGATGAGAATGGAATAGTATTATCCACAGGATACAGCACCTATATTGTTGAGTACCTAAGAAATAGATATCCGAATCCAGTTGAAAGAATTAAAAATTATATTCAAAATATTGAATCACAGTTAGTATATAAAATTGGTGGTTTTGCTAGTAAAGATAAATTTAAAATTTCTTTAGAAACTGTTTCAAACAGTAAAACGGTAAATCAAATTTTTATACCAGAAGAAAATTATCAAATAATTTTATCAGTTGGGTCTCCTAAGAAAACTATGACCATGTCTGGAATAATAGTAGAGAGAACTGATCAAGGATTCTTAGTTAAGGGGTATGATAGAATTGATCCTTACTTTAAAATTTACCGAGCACTACAGTCTCCTTCAGATCCAGTAATAAGTGTCGGGGGAGTCAGTGAGTCTTTTATTTTCTGGGCGTCAAATTCTAATGTTACCAGCGGGACTATTGTAGAAAATAATGGATCTTATTATAGAGCAATATCAAATCACATTACGGGACAGAGTTTTGATTTCTCATTGTATTACCCATTGATAGAACTTCCTAAAACTGGTGGAGTAGAAGCAACAGTTGCTCAGCAATTTGAATCCTTTGAAACAATAATTCCTTATGGAACATTGTTTAAAACAGTCCAAGATGTATTTGATTTTATAATCGGATATGGTGAATATACTAAAAAATCTGGATTTATTTTTGATACTTTGGTGCCTGAATTAGCAGTGGTCGCAGATTGGATATTATCAGGCAAAGAATTTATGTTCTGGTCTTCACAGAAATGGAATAATTCTAGTGTAATAAGTTTAGCACCATTCTCACCAAAAGTTTCATTCTCAAGTTCTGACGCAGTTGTTGATGATGTTTATGACAGTTTTTATGAGTACACTCTATTAAAGAGCGACGGAACTTCTATTGATAAGAACAAAGTTAATATTTTAAGAAATGATGATAGATTTGATTTAGATACATCTAAAATATCTAATGACGGTGTTTATTTTGTTAAGCTAAATCTAGTGCAAAAAGAGCATATTGTTATATTTGACAATTATACTTCTTTCAATGATTTAATTTATGAGCCAACTTCAGGATACAGACAAAGTAGATTTAAAGTCAAAGCAGTTATAACTGATGGTTGGAATGGTGACTATTATGCGCCGGGATTTGTATACGACAGCGCAAAAATAGAAGATTGGCAAGTTGATGTTGACTATAGTATTGGTGATGTTATCAAATATCAGACATATTATTATCAAGCTAAGAATAACTTGCTACCTACAAATGAGTTTAAATTTGAAGATTGGGAAAGATTAGGTAAAAAACCTGTAGCAAAACTTCTTCCTAATTTCGAATATAAGATAAGTCAATTTGAAGATTTTTATAGTTTAGATTCTATTAATTTTGATAGCAGCCAACAAAAGTTTGCACAGAAGTTAATTGGTTATGTTCCTAGAAACTATCTCAACAGTCTAATAACTGATGAAGCTAGTCAATATAAGTTCTATCAAGGATATATAAAGGAAAAAGGAACAAGGGCTCCTTTAGAAAAATTTTCAATCGCCCATAATGAAAGTTTAGGATCACATGTTGATTTAAATGAAGAATGGGCGATTAGATTAGGAATGTTTGGTGGGGAAAACACTTACAAAGAAATAGAGTTTACGTTAGATCAGAATAAGTTTTCTCAAGATCCACAAATTTTTGAATTTGAGTTTGGTACACAGACTTCTTCTTCAGAAAAATCTTATGTTATTCCTGTCGATGATGTTTTAATTAAACCAGATAACTTTGATGGAAAACCTTGGCCTATATTAAACACTGATATCAGTGAAAACAACAGTTATTTGCAATACCAAAAACTACCAACAGCAGGCTATGTTAGATTAGACGATGTTACTTTCACAGCATTATATGAAAATAATATCTTAACATTGACTGATATTTCTTCTTTAAGAGAAGGCGACACAATATGGGTAGCAATGGATCCTAACGGTGATTGGAAAGTAAAAAGATTTACTATTTCTTTAGCCAAAGTTATTACCTTTGTGGTTGATAATGAAAATAATTTAATCGAGTTTACTACTGATGTTGCTCATGGTTTTAAACTTAGAGATTTTATTGCGGTTACTAAAATTCCAGATCCGTTGAATACACTTTATGAAGTTATTGGAGTTCCGACCCCCAATACCTTTGTAGTTAAAACTCAGTTCAATGATTTAGCAGATGCTGAGGAATTATTAAACGGTATATTATATTATTTTGTTGACACAAGAGTCAGTAGTTTCAAAGACATATCAAAAATCAATGGCTTGGCTAGATGGAAAGACTGTGAATTTGTTTGGGCTGATGATGATGGAACAGGAAACTGGGCAGTACTACAAAAAGAAAATGCTGCCAAAGCAATACCTTTAAGACCGTTCACTCAAGCAAGTAATCAACATTTTGGAAAGACAGTAAGAATCTCCCCAAAGTCTAGAAATGTCATAGTATCTGCAACAAATGTTGAAAGAGGAAGGATATTTGTTTATGAAAGAGGTCCTGTTGGCTCAGAGCAAATTGAACTTAAACAAAGTTATCTTTTAGAAGAAAATGTCAGTGATATTTTAACTATACAAAATCAAAAAAATGGAATCACTGTTCCAGAAATGCCTAGAAATCACGGACAAAGTTTAGATTGTTGGGAATCTGATGATTTAACGGTTCGTTATATTGTTTCTGGCGCTCCTAATTCCAGTAATGCTAAATGGATTATCCCTGGCGTTTCAACACCGCCAATCAAAAAAGAATTAAAATTTAATTATTTGTCTAGCGGAATTTTTGACGAAGGCGCAATTAAAATTGTCAAATATAATAACTCAGAAGAACTTTATGTCACAGAAGAAGTACTAGCCAGTCCTATTGCCCAGGCTTCTGCACATTTTGGACACGCTGTAAAATTATTAGGAAACACTACGCCATTTTTACTAGTATCCTCTCCAGGACAGAATCAAAAAGAAGGATCAGTTTTTGTATTTCATAGAGTAAACAACGTTTGGACAGTAAAACTAGAAACTGGTATTCCTTATGACATAAAATCTGAAGTCGCAGAATTAGCATCAAATAGTGGATTTGGATGGGATATCGCTGCAAGCTCTGACGGCAGATATTTGGCTGTTTCAGCTCCTGACTTCTTAAAAGATAGGACGCAAGTTCATAGCGGTGCAGTTTACATATTTGAAAAAGATGCTGTAGAACTACGTTATACATTAACTCAAAGTATATATGCTGATGATTATTTAGATCCTAGAGATTTAATTTTAAAAGGCGTAATTAAGACATTTGATATTGATGATCAAACTTTGATATTCAATCAAGATTTAAAATCACTCAATAGGTCAGTGGGTAATTTTATTCAAGATGGATTTAGAATAGGACAGACTATCAACATTGATGGAACCTCTAGCAATGATGGTGAATATGTTATATCAAATCTAACAGCACAAACAATCTTCTTTTCTGAATCTTCAATTATTGCAAATGAAAATGTGCAAAATAATATTACATTAACTGGTTTAGGTAGTATTAGAAATGATAGATTTGGTGATAAGATTGCTATGGATCAAACTGGATCTATTTTGATTATTTCAAGTGATCATTCTTTAGATAACAAATTAGATTCTGGAATAATTTATGTTCTAAAAAGATCATTATCTGGGCAATATCAATTACAACAAAAAATTGGTTCGCCGTCGTCTAGTTCAGGGGAAATGTTTGGATCAAATATTTCATTGAGTCCGGATGGTAAAACTTTGTTAGTGACAGCTTCAGGCGGCACACAAAGTATACCAATGAATTTTGATTCTTATACTGAAAGATTTGAAGATTCATTAGATTTATACGGATCAGAATATGTGTTAAATCCTGCTTCTGCACTATCTAATAAGAGAACTATATTTGATAATGGAAGTACCAGATTTGTTGAAAGACCTAAAAATACTGGAGTAGTGTACTTGTTCCAGGAGTTAGGCGGAAACTTTGTATTTGGTGAGTCATTATTAAGCGGCGATTCTGCAGAAGAAGATGAATATGGTTCAGGAATAGATACAAACGGTGAGTTCTGTATTGTTGGATCTCCAAAATATAATTTAAAAGTATTATCTACATTAGATACAAATTCAGAAACACCCAGTCTAATAACTTATAATGATGCAGGCACGGCTGTGGTGTTTGATAAAAAAGATGAACACTGCGGCTGTCAAGGGTCTTGGTCTTGGACTAAAGTGCGTTATCAACAAGATGGGTTAGTTGATATCGATAAAATAACAAAGGTAATAAGTTACAACAATTCAGATTTTTCTTTGTTAGATTATTATGAAATTTTTGATCCTGTTAAAGGCAAGCTACCAGTAAAAGTTTTAGAAGAAATAAAATATATCACACCTTTTGATCCGGCCGTATACACTTTATCTGTTGATACTTCTGCAAAAATACGTGTGGATAACAAAACTACTTGGACAGAAGAACATGTGGGAGAGATGTGGTTAGATACCAGCACTTTAAGATATGTTTGGTATGAGCAAGGATCTGAAGATTTTAGAAGTAACAACTGGGGCAAACTTTTCCCTGGCGCAACCGTTGATGTTTATGAATGGGTTAAAAGTGATTATAGACCGAGCGATTGGGCTGCTTTAGCCGACACTCCTGAAGGCCTTACATTGGGAATTAGTGGACTACCTAAAAATCCTGATAATACAGTGGTCTCTATTAACCAGTATTTTGATCCTGTTATAAATGATTTTGTTAATGTCTATTATTTCTGGGTTAGAAATAAAATCACAGTTCCAGATTTAAATTTTAGATCATTAAGTTCTTTTGAATGTGCTAGAATTATTGAAGATCCAAAAACACAAGGAATCAAATATGCTAGTTTCTTGAGTCCTAAAGCAGTCAGTTTGACTAATTCTAGAAAAGATTTAGAAGCAGATAAAATTAATATTAACATATATTATAAGGATGTTGAGGAAGATATTAATAGACACAGTCACTGGCAAATAATTAATGAAAATGAAAGATATTTTAATTTAGATAATTCTATACAAGAAAAATTAATCGACAGTTTAGTTGGCCAAGATTCATTAGGAAATATAGTTCCTGATCCTACACTGTCACCCAAGATTAGATATGGCACACTTTACAACCCAAGACAATCGTGGTTTAAAGATAGAGAGAAAGCATTACAAGTACTGATCAATTATACCAATAATATATTAGAAAAATACGATATAGTCGGTAAAGTTGATTTAACAAATCTTCAATCTTATGAATTACCACCTTTAGAAAAATTTGGTTACTATGATGAAATTATTGAAACTGATGAGGAATTGTCTACAGTTGGTACCCTAAACAAGAGGCAAGCAATTTTACAAGCACAAATTGTTAATGGTAGATTGATAGGAATTAACATAATTGATGCTGGTTTGGGATATAAAATAGCTCCTGTTGTAGAAATTATAGGTGATGGCCAAGGAGCTAAAGTTGAAACTATAATTGATTTATCAGGCAAAATTACCTCAGTGAGAATTTTAAGTCAGGGAACCGGCTATTCATTCGTTCCAAATATTTTAATAAGACCATATGCTGTTTTAGTTCAAAATGATAGAAACACGTCAAGGTGGGGAATTTATCAATTAGAGCAAGGGCAATACAAGAGAAAAATTAGTCAAACCTATGATGCAAGACGTTATTGGAGTTATGTTGATTGGGTCGATCCTTCTTTTGACAAGGATATACCAGCAACTTATGTTGTTAGATTCTTCAGTGATTTAGATTCTTTAGATGTTCTAATAGGTGAAACTGTTGAGATCAGAAATACTGGTGATGGTAGAAGAATAATTTTACGAAAAACTCAAGAAGGTTTAGGCAATTATATTGCTGGATATGATTTAGTTTTTAGAGAAAATAGTACGATTCGATTTAGCAATAAATTGTTCAATAAATCATTAGCAGGAATTGGATTTGATTCTTCTATTGCTTTTGATCAAAACTCATACGATGAAACATTGTCAAAAGAACTTAGAATTATCTTAAATGCAATTAGAAATGACGTTTTCATTAAAGATCTTTCTATCTACTGGAATAAATTTATTTTTAATGCTATAAGATATGTCTTGAGCGAACAATTATTTGTTGATTGGGTTTATAAAACAAGTTTCATCAAACCAATTATTGATGCTGGAGAGCTAAATCAGAAAAACATTTATAGATTCAATGATTTCAAATATGTAGAAGAGTTCATTAAAGAAATAAAACCATTTAAATCTAAAATTAGGGAATTGACAGTTAAACACAACTATACAGAAAATAGTGATTTAAAAGTCACTGATTTTGATTTACCTGTATATTTGGATTTAAACAACAATTACACAGTTCCTTCTGGAGAGCTTTTAGCACAAAGAGAACCATTTAAAGATTGGTATGAGAATTATTCTTTTGGTGTAAAAGAAATTTTAGTTTCTAGAAAAGGTAAAGGATACAGAATACCTCCTATAGTTACTATCATACCAGAATCAGGAGATCAAGGCCAAGGCGCACAAGCATTCGCTAGAATTAGTAACGGAATGCTTTCTGAAATTGTTGTAACTAGTCAGGGCGATGGGTATCGAAAAACACCTAGAGTAATTTTAACTGGTGGCGGAAATTATGAAGGCGATTTTGAAGAAGCAATCGCTTATCCAGTGTTGTCAAACAACAAAGTTAGAAATAACTCTGTAACAATAAAGTTTGATAGAACTTCAGAAATTGGTTTATTTACAGGCGAAGTTGTTAATAAAAATATAATCACAGATGGATATTCATTATCTTATCTTTTAACTTACCCTGTCGATGAAAATGACAACAACTATCCTGCTTTACAAGATCAGGATTCTATTAAGTTATTCTTAAATGATTCAGAAATTGGATCAGATAATTATAGAATTATTTTTAGGTCTGATTTGTCTACATTAATCATTTTTAATGTAGCATTACCTGCTAATCAAAATTTAAGAATTCAGTATATTAAGAACACGCTATATTCTAAAGACACGTTTGTTCAAGCTCAGTCTAATTTTTCAGATACTTTTAAATTAACGTATCCTCCAGAGTTGGATCCAAGCAAAATATTAATAAAATTAATTAATCCTATCAATAATACAGGGTCTGAAGTTGCATCTAGCGATTACAAAATTATTGTTAAACAAGAAATCGTTGGGTTTAAAAAATATGTTGGATATATCGAGTTTAGAAACTCTCCTAGTCCAGGCACAGTAATTTCTGTTCAGTACGCAAAAAATATAAACATTTTAAATGCTGTTGACAGAATAATAACAAAATATTCCCCATTGCCAAACATGCCAGGAAAAGATGTACAACAATTAATGAAAGGCGTAGGTTTTGGTGGAGTTGAGATTCAAGGTTTAAATTTTGCTGTGAGCAGTGGTTGGGATGGACTGCCATGGTTTACACAGGGTTGGGACACATTTGTTAATGAGTTTAACGATTTATTAGTAATATCCGATGGTGTAAAAAATAATTTTGATTTAGGATATGTGCCACAATCTGGAACTAAAATAAATGTTTACTTCAATGGTATAAGGGTTGATGATGAAAACTTTAATACTATTAATCAAACAAATCAATCAGCATTGTTTAATACATTAATCGCTGATGGTGTTAATAGTGAAATAATAATTCCAGTAGTACCAACTGCTAATACTAAAATAGAAATAAGACAGATTCTAAGCGACGGAGTTACTTTGCCAAGTGATGATTATGTCCTTGATACAAATTTAAGTGGAGGTGACTTTACTACTATTGTTGATGGAGGCGAAGTTAAATTTAGAACAGCTAGTGGATTAAAAGCAGATGATATCACAGTTGATGGTGGACAGTTCCTTTCAATAGAACATAGTCCTGCGACTGAAGAATTAATAAAATCAGAAATATTTGATGCTTTGTCTATTTCAGTTTTTAATAGTCCAAGTTCTGGTAGTAATCAGCTTGAAACATATCAATTTGTGTATGATGGCACAGTTAATGAATTTGTAATTGACGGAGTTCCAGATAGTTCTCAATCTTTAGACGTTTATATTGGGGACTTTGTCTTAACAAATTCTGATTACTCGTTTGTTATCAATCAAAATAAGACAACTACTGTCACTTTAGAAACTACCGGATATGGATTGTCTGAGGCAACTGTTGACAATACGATATTAATTACCATAAGAAAAATGTTTATTGGTGGTGATAAGATTTTAGGTAGACAAGTATACCTAGTGTCACAGGCCGATGAAGTTTCTGATTCTATTTCTATAGAAACTGCAATTAATTTTAACGATATTGGATCCTATTATATTTCAGTTTCTAACTCTAATAGATTAGAAAAATTATCAGGAAGATCTAAGAGAGCTAAGGTAGTTATTGATAATTCAATTAATAAAATTACTGAAGGCACATACATCACATTAATAGTATTTTCTTCATCTATAAAAACATATAGTGAAGTTTATAATCAAGAAATTGTAATCGGATCGTCTTCGACATATACTTTAGACAGACCACCTGGCAATATTGAACCGTTACATGTGATGGCTATAGTCACTAGAATTACACCGTCTAATAATAATTGGAAAGGTAGTTGGAAAGAAAATCAAAATTATGTAGTTGACGATACTGTTGTTTATAAAAATGTTTCCTATAAATGTAAAAAAGCACACATAAGTTATACAGATAGTTCTTCTTTAGATTTTGATTCGTGGCAAAATAATACCAGCTACGTATATGGTCAGGGTGTCATATATCAAGGAAATCTTTATTATTGTATACTAGCACATACATCAGATGCGTTAGTCAATAATCCTATCGACGGTGATCAATATTGGGAGACATTAACTTACAATAATCCAGGTTTTGATGAATTTTGGGAAATTCTTCCTAAACAAAGATTGGTACCCGTCGAGGCAGAATATTATGAAGTAACGTCAGCAAATCAAGTATTCAATTTAGGCGACAACGTTCCTTATCTCCCTAGATCATTAACTGAATTTGATCTTGAAGTTTATAAGAATGGTAAGAAGTTAGTAGTAGGAAGAGATTTTACTTTTGATTCAAGAAATAATACTGTTTCTCTGCTTGCAGGATCTTATCAATTAGGAGACGTAGTTGCAGTTACAGTTTTAAAGAACGCTGAATTCCTAATTAATAACGATAAGATAACATTTACACGTAAATCTGACATTAAAGTTGGAGAAAGAATTGTAGTAACAACTTACACAAATCATGATGAAAACTTAATGAGAAGAGAAGTTTTCAAAGGATATCAAACTAGAAATGAATATAGGTTAAGCAGATCTGTATCTAGTATTGATAATGTCTGGGCAGATTTAAACGGGGATCCGTTAACTCCTAATGTTGATTATAGAATATTTGATTCTAATTATATAAAACTATCAGAAAAAATTGAAGTTCAGGATACAGATAGACTTGTAGTTACTAGTATCAGTAATCTCAACTCTGGAAGTTCTATTGGATATAGAATTTTCAAAGATATGACAAATTCGTATCAATATAAGAGATTAGCTTCTAAATCTTCTACAGCACTAACAAGTCCGTTGTTCCCTACTGATAGAATTATTGAGGTAGAAGATGCCAGCATTTTTGGCGCTGTGCTACCAACTAATAAAAATCCAGGAGTTTTGTTTATTGCTGGGGAAAGAATTGAATTTAGAAAAATCGAAGGAAATACTATCTCTAATATAACTAGGGGAACTCTTGGAACCGGTGTCGCTAAAGAATATGGTGAAGGTACTCGTGTATTCAATTCAGATCAATCTTCTACCATCCCATATAAAGAAGGGTTGGTACTCAATACTTTTAAAACTCCGGAAGGTTACAGATATAATCAAGAAACTGAAATTTATGAAAAACTAGTTAATAATACATATGTTCCAGCAGAAGATTTGGGAGTGTATGTATTAGAAAATATGAATTTTAAAGAAGGTATTTCATATGAAGATCAAGTATCTGTTTATATGGGTAATAGAGTATTAATGAAACCAGCAAAGCCTGGTAACAAATTAGTAAAACATGATTTTTCAATAACATTATTTTCAGATGAAGTTAATAGTTTAGGTGAAACAGGTGAGATAGAATTAGATCCTGATTTTACAATTTCTAAAATAAATGGCTCATATGTTTTGAATATTAATGAAGGCTCATTACTACGTGACGAAAATTCATCTATTATTCCTAATGTACAAATTAAAGTAGTTCAAAAGGTCGGTAAGATTTGGTACACATTAAATGGCAATCAAACCTTACAGCAGGACAGCACAGTTCAGGCCAAATTCCTACAAGAGTTTGCAGCGGACCTTCCAGATAAGTATTACTATGCACAGCCAGATGTGCCAAGAGTGTATATAAAAGACGAAAACGGTGAAAACATATTAGACGAAACCGGCAAACCAATGGAGCTAGAATAACATGCCAAAAATTAGTGAATTTACAACAGTGGTAAGTCCAGAAATGACAGCGTTAATGCCTGTCGTTGAAGTCGGCACACCCAATCTCAACAAAAAAATAACTTTAACAAATTTAAAAACTAAATTGTTTACACCTGCAACTTCGACTGTACTTGGCACAGTCAAGATTGGTTCAACATTGACTGTAGACGGATCTGGAGTAGTTGATGTTGCTGTGCCTGTGCCCAGTCAAGCAACGCACACTGGGAAGTATCTAACGACCAACGGTTCAGTATTGAGTTGGGCTACTGTTCCTACTGGCACCACGTTGCCATCACAAACGGGAAATGAAAATAAATTTTTGAAAACAAATGGTAGTACAATAACTTGGGAAAACGCTCCTAGTTTAACTGTGATCACTCCAGATGATATTGAAATAAACGGAGTTTCTACGTTAGTACTTACTGGGGCAGGAGTTACGACGTCTTCAGTAGGTAATGCTGTTACATTAGATATATCTGGTGGCGGCAGCGGAAATGTTGGAAATTTTATATTCAATGAAAATGATGCCAGTTTAGCTCCAGGCAGTGCGATGACATTATCTACGTATCAAAATGGCGGTAATAAAGAGTCTAAATTAACTTTAAGTACAAGTACAGTATCTACTCTGTATGTAGGAAATAATTTAGAATTGGGAGTCGGATATGGTACGGGTTTTGAAAGATATTGGAAATTCAAAGCCAATGCCGCACTTGAATTCCCAGATTCGTCTAATCAATACACAGCATATGTCCCAGATACAGTATGGGACGTTTCGTCATTTATCAACATATCTAACATAGTTGATCTCACAGATACTGAAATAGTGTCTAAGTTCATATACTTAAATCCACTATCAGACGCCACACTAATCATGCCAAACTTTGCGAGTTGGCCAGCCGATACTTTCTTGATTAGGAATGATAATTCTTCATCAACGGTTACGGTGAATGATATCAATGGTAATATTACACGATTAACTCCGAATAGTTCTGTTCAAATATCAAGTGACGGATTTAGCTGGTTTATTAATGAGGACAACTCCACACTAGGAAAATTAGTTTATTCTACAATTGATAAGAGCAATAATACATCGTTGTTGATTACTGCTGATGTAACTCCAAGTTCTAATGTTAATTGGAACGAAGGAACTTATAATTTTACTTTCGCTGGCGGTGGCGCTGGATATGTCGTTGTTGATCCCGATGGAGTTGCAGGAGTTACGATCGAAACTGCTGGAACTGCCCAATGGACAACCGGAGCAACTTTAGCAGTTATTTCTGGAAATACATTGGGTGGAACAACTGGTCCCGATGATTTAACAATAAATGTGGCCACTAGAGGGCCAACTAATATAGATTTGACAAAATCTGTTAATAAACTAATAGAAGGAACCTATTTCCTTGGAGATGGAGTTGAAGGACAAATGATGTATCTAGTGTCTCATCCCACAGTAACGACGCCGGCGAACGTAGTTGTCGACGTTTATGCTTCTAGAGATAATTCCGCGGCCTTCACCTACAGACAATTGATCCCGTTTTCTAACGGAGGGGTATGTACCCTATTGTTTACTGCCGCAAGTTGGCAATTAGTTAACGGCGGCGCATTCGTCTAAGCTGTACCGCACTTAGCCCACTGGATAAATATTAATATGGATAATAAGGTTGAAGAAATGAACGAAAAACCGTCAGAAAACGCACAAAACTCAAGCGTAAATGATCATGCAGGCTTTCATATCGAAGGTCATATTAAGATATTTGACCCCGAAACTAAAGAAGTTTATGTAGATAAAAGAAACGCGATACATTATGAAAATATGAGTATCGCTTTGGCAGCTGCCCTGTCAAATCAAGGTTATGGTATTATAGAAGGAATGTGCTTTGGCAATGGTGGTAGCACCGTAGATCCAAATGGAGTCATCACATATTTAACCCCTAATAATGTTGGAGTTAATTCGGGCCTTTATAATCAAACTTATTATAAAATAATAGATCCTAAGAATTCGTTAAACATCGATCCAACCAGAAATTTTATGGAAATAAGGCATGTTCGAGGTACTGTATACACTGATATCTTTTGTACTATGCTATTGGATTACGGTGAGCCAGAAGGACAACAGGCATACGACAATGCACAAAATATGAACAGTGATTTCGTTTTTGACGAAATTGGCCTAAGGGCCAGTAGTCAAGATGGAAATACTGGATCTGGACTGTTGTTGACACATGTTATTTTTCATCCTACACAAAAAAGTCTTAATAGACTTATACAGATAGAATATACAGTTAGAATACAAACTCTAACAACTTTTAGTGAGCGATAATAATGTCTTATACAGTACCATTTAGTGATCCAAGCAAAGCTAGTAATACAATTACTGTAAATGATCTAACTGAAAATACTACAAGTACTAGTTTATCCCTTCCAGGGCGTAATTTTTCAAATTACGGAACAAGTATTGCTAAAAATTTCGTACATTTATTAGAGAATTTTTCTAGCCCTAACAGCCCTAACAATAGTATAGAGGGTCAGCTATGGTATGATAATGCTAGAAAAAGACTTTTTATCAATGATTCTACAGCTGGCAGCGCAAACTGGCGTCCTGCTAGCGGAACATTTGTTTCACCCTCATCTACAGTTCCACAGAATCCTATATTAGGTGATTTATGGGTAAACACATTAACCCAACAGTTAAGTCTTTATAATGGAAATGATTGGGTTTTAGTTGGTCCGTCTTCATTATCAGGAAAGAAGAGTGGCGTGTATGTTGAGCAGATACCTGACGCTGAGAACGGTATAAATCATTTTATTACTGTAGAATATAATGAAGATATACCAATAAAAATCACAGCAACTGAGTCCTTCATACCACAACGAGCGATAGAAGGCTTTGTGAAAATAAATCCTGGTGTTAATCTTTCTCAGAAAAAATTTATCGGACCTAATGATCTTACTGAAGCAAATACTCCTGTAAAACTTTATGGTATAGCAACATCTGCTGATGCACTAAATGTGACAGTGCCGTCTTTGGCTGAAGTTTCTGCTGATAGTTTTGCTAGAAGAGATGTTAGCAATATATATTTTGGTCAGCAAACTATTTTAAATGATGCAGGACTAACACTTGGATCTGCCAGTAATTTTAGTTTTACAGTAAATCAGGGAACATCAATTATAAGAAATACATCTGATGGTGGTTCCATTGATTTTATTATTACAAAGCAAGGCTCACAGAATAATATATTAAAAATAGATGGTCAAAATAGACGTGTTGGCATTAATCATGCTACCCC
>JACCDW010354070.1_pt1 | contig 34078 bp, 31 predicted proteins | sample 7449781 | NCBI WGS metagenome assembly JACCDW01 (sample SAMN15323449, study PRJNA562643) | freshwater metagenome | isolation source: river surface water | place: USA:Blue River Watershed | collected 2017-08-18
AGAGAAACAGAAGCAATGCTCGATGGTTCAGATGCTATTGCCGACTGGGTATATCTAAATTTTGCATTGAATACGCTTGGTGGCGCTACATGGGTTTCTCTGCATCATGGCGGAGGAGTCGGAATGGGACTTTCACTTCATTCAGGTATGGTGATTGTTGCTGACGGAACTTTCGAAGCTGAGCAAAGGTTGCAAAGAGTCCTCACATATGACCCATTGATGGGCATATTAAGACATACAGATGCAGGTTATAAGCGGGCTCTAGGGAATGCCGAAAAGTTTGGCATAAAAATTCCTTTATACCCCATTGTCAGAGATTAATGATTGAATACAGAAGATTTGACAGAAAAAACAGACAAAATGACATCGTGATGTCAAAGTGTCAATCGAAAGTGTCAGATACTGTTAAAATGGCAGGCAATATTTTTTCTCACTCATTGAAAGGACTGAATGGTTCAATCAGCTACTATTTTTCGAAATGACAATAGGTCATCGAATTCATCCAATGTTCCAAGGAGAATGATCATGCAAGAATTTATCGAAAGATCTACAAATGAAATGGATGCAAACAATGTAATTGTTGCCCATGAAGCTCAAGCTCCGGCCAATCTCTATTATGATGATGAGCGTTTTGGAGCACCAAAGGATGAAGTAGCGATTTCCACTACACTTACCGGAGAAGAGAGAATGGACTTAGTATTGCAAATTGAGGCCTTATTTAAGGCAGACCGCAAGCGCTTCTTGAGCTTTATTCGCCAACGTGTTCGTAGTCAAGAAGATGCAGAAGATATTTTGCAAGATGTATTTGCAAATGTTATTTCAGCTGCAGGACATGTACAGAGACCTATTGAAAATCTTGCTTCTTGGGTTTTCACTGCAGTGAGAAATAAGATTATTGACTTCTACCGTAAAAAGCGTGCAGACTCTTTTTCTGATTTAATCACTCCTCGTCAGAGAGAAGAAGGTAATGATTCGCTTGACTATCTCTTGGGGGATATGTCATATAATCCTGATGGTGATTTGCTCCGCAAAACCATTTGGGAGAGAGTGCAAGAAGCTTTGAAAGAATTACCAGATGAACAAAGAGAAGTATTCGAAAAGAATGAATTCCATGGAGTTTCATTCCGTGAAATGTCAGAAGAAACTGGTGTAAATATCAATACACTTCTTGCACGCAAACGCTATGCTGTCTTGCATCTTCGTGATCGCTTGAAAGATATCTATGCATCCATGAACTATTGATAATTATCCAAAAATCTTAGAGCCCGGCCATCAAGGTCGGGCTTTTTTGTTTCATTGCTTTTGAATTGCTCGGCATATTGTCGAATTTTACATTATGAATACTATTTCTTTCTTCTCTTTCTTGCTCATATTGGTATTGGGATTTCCGAATGCTCACTCACCATTGAATGCAAGTGGTCCAAAAATCCTCATAGTAACTGCACACCCGGATGATGAAACAGCATTTGCGGCAACAGTGTATAAAATCACTCATGATTTACATGGATTGGCAGATATTCTACTTGTCACTAATGGTGAAGGTGGATTTAAATATTCTACCCTTGCTGAAGAAATCTATGGAAAGGAATTAACCGAAGAACAATATGGTCGTAAAGCACTTCCAACAATCCGTAAAAGGGAATTGATGGCTGGTGGTGCATATATTGGATTGCGGGATTATCACTTCATGGATCAAAAAGATACTGGATATACACTCGATGCAGACTCGGTATTGAATATTGTTTGGGATACATCGATTGTCATTCGAAGAATCAAAGAATTGCATGCTAGGAATAACTATGATTTTATGTTTACTTTACTGCCAGTAACTGGAACACATGGACATCACAAAGCTGCAACAATCCTTGCTTTACGCGCTTTGAAATCGATGCCTTCTGAAACTCGCCCCATCATTGTTGGATGTAGTGTTACAGATTCATCAAAGTTGATTCCTGAGCCATTTCTCGGTTTGCCTGCATATCCTGAAACTACAATGAATACACAATTACCAGTTGATTATTTCAATAGACTGACACCATTTGGTTTTCAACAGAAATTGAACTATCAGATCATTGTTAATTGGCTGATTGCAGAGCACAAATCTCAAGGTGCAATGCAATTGGCAATGGGGAAAGGTCAGTTCGAACAATTTTGGGACTATGCTTTGAATGGCAAAATAGGCAAAGAGAAAATTGTCAAGCTCTCAGAATTATTGAGAAATGCACCTCTGAAAGAATTCCATCAAAGTAAATAAGCCTATTGCGTCTAGTAATTTCAAAGAAGATCCAAAAAGAATAATCAATAATTAAGAAGAACTAACCATGCCTAGATTTAAAGTAACATGTGAATATGAAGGAACTCGTTTTTCGGGCTGGCAGGTTCAAAAAAATGCACGCACTGTTCAAGGTGAATTGATTGGAGCTGCAAAATCAATTTTTAATACTGATGCATTTGAATTGTATGGATCAGGAAGAACAGATGCCGGTGTTCATGCACTCGAGCAAATCTTTCACTTAGATGTAGATACAATGCTTGCACCGCATATCATTCAACTGAAAATGAATGATGCATTGCCTGCAGATATTTCAATTCGTTCCATTGAGAAAGTTGCCAAACATTTTCATGCAAGACATCACGCGATTGAAAGGACATATCTCTACCAAATATCAACAAGAAGAACTGCTTTTGGGAAGAGATTTGTATGGTGGGTAAAGGATACATTATCGATTGCCGCCATGCAAGAAGCCGCAATGCATTTCAAAGGAATGCATGATTTCCGGTCATTCACTGCTGATGATCCTGATATGAAATCTACAAAAGTGGAAATCACAGATATCAGTGTTAAAATGCAAGGTGATTTAATCATTATAACCATTTCTGGATCACACTTTCTATGGAATATGATTAGAAGGATGATTGGGATTTTGGTTGAAATCGGACGCGGAAAGCAATCACCAGATATCATTCCAACTTTACTCAAGAAAAAATCTGATCTACCTGCTTCATTTACTGCGCCACCTTCAGGACTTTTTCTTGCATCAGTTCGATATGAGAATGATCCTGTGAAGAAAGTTCAATCAATTTTGAATGTCACATGAGAATCTTAACTATCATATTTCTAGGTATGATATTGAACTCTTGTTCGGACAATATCATCACTTCTCCTGATCAAATCGTATTTCCTCAGGAAAATGTGAGTTATCAGCAACAAGTTCGACCACTCTTGGAACTTACTTGTGCTTTTTCTGGATGCCATGATGCTGAGACTTCTACAGCTGGAATAGATGTAACTGGGTATTTTCAATTGACTTCAAGGGCAGGACTTATCATTCCGGGAAAACCTGATAATAGTTTGCTCAATCAGATACTAGAGGGAAAACAGGGGCATTTACTCACATTTCAAAATAGAATCACAGATGCACAAAAAAAGGGGGTTCGTCAATGGGTTTTGGAAGGTGCATTAAATAATTAATGATTAGGCTGAATATTCAGGAACTCAACAAGAAAATATTTGTTTTGACAATATGTGTAATAACAAATATTTTTGTGTGTTCTTTTTCCCACTTTTCACCCCAAACACCATGATGAAGTCCTTTTTCTTTTCTGCAATTATCGCATTGACACTTGTTTCTTGCACCGATGATGATAATGTGGTCAATCCCGGTGGAGGAGATACTATTGTTGCTAAAACAATACTTGGTAAAGTACCCGATACATTAGTATCAAAATTTGTTTACTTTTCATTTGAAGCGGATAGTTTCATACCTGCCACTCAAGCAGAGTCTGATGCTTGGGATATTCGCCTTCCATATCTCTATGGTGGTGGCAAAACACGATCAATAGATATTGTTTTAAATTCAGGAACAATCAATGTTCTTGGTAAAACAAAGGGGAAAATCATTGATACTACCTTTGATTTACTCCAAAGTGCCCCTGCTGATGATCAATTGATTGTGGATGATACAGCAATTTCAAAACGTGTTATACCTATTGCGATTGACGGCACAGGTATGTTTACTTATGAGCCATCTTCAAGAACGATTAATCCTGCACCGCAGAAAACTCTCGTTTTGAAGACAAAATCAGGGAAATATGTCAAATTTCAAGTGACATCACTGTATAAAGGTCAGCCTTCACCTCCGACTATGATGGCGGAACTCGGGCACTATTCTTTCCGTTATGCGAAAAGTAATAATCGAAATCTTAAGACCAATTGAGTTTGATTCTTTGTCATCAGAAGCTCCTTTGGTAAATTTGCATGATTATATCGTCCAATGGAGTGTACTATGTACGGAAGCGTCAGCATCATTGATATAGAAAACAGTGCCAAAATGCTCGAAGAGGATCCAATCCTTCTCGCTCGTTTTGAAGAAAAAATCCAAAATGGCGAAAAGATTGAGCCACATGATTGGATGCCTAAGGAATATAGAAGACAATTGATTCGCATGATAGAGCAGCATGCTCATTCTGAGATAATTGGTGCTTTACCTGAGGGAACCTGGATCACTCGTGCTCCTGGTTTCAAACGCAAAATGGCTTTGATGGCAAAAGTGCAGGATGAGAGCGGTCATGCTCAATTATTGTACAATGCAGCTGAAACATTGGGAAAAACCCGTGAAGAGATGATAAATGATCTCATCATTGGAAAATCCAAATATTCAAATGTGTTCAATTATCCTGCAAAAACATGGGCTGACACAGCAGTAATTGCTTGGCTCATCGATGCATCAGCAATCATTAATCAAGTCACAAATTCCAAAGGATCATATGGTCCATATTGTCGTGCACTTGAGAGAATTTGCATGGAAGAGTCATTTCATCTTCGCTATGGATATGATAATGTGGTAACTCTTGCAACTGGCACACCGAAGCAAAGAGAAATGGTGCAAGAGGCATTGAATCGTTGGTGGCAACCAATTATGCATTTCTTTGGTCCACCGGATAAGGCATCTGTTCATTCAGAGATACTCATGCGCTGGAAAGTAAAAATGGCCAGCAATGATGATATGCGTCAACAATTTTTTAATCAATATGTCCCGAAAATTCTGGAATTGGGCTTAAGCATTCCTGATAAAGGATTGGTTAAGAATAAAGAAACCGGAAAATGGGATTTTTCCGATCCTGATTGGAATGAATTCTTTGAAGTAATCAAAGGAAATGGTCCTTGCAATAAAGAGCGAATTGCGGTAAGACGCATGGCTGAAGAGCAAGGTGCATGGGTTCGTGCAGCATTGAAAAAAACAACTGCTTATACCGTTCCACTCTCCTGATTTTTCAAAAGCATAATTCAACCCCTTCTACGGAAACGCGGAAGGGGTTTTTTTATACATGAAACACATGACCTATTTCATTTTCCTGTTTTTGATTTCAGTTAATGCTTTATCATTATATGCTAAATCTGAAGCAGACTCAATAGTACCAAGATTGCCGAAAATTCCGATATCAAAAAAACAGAAGAAGGATTCTGCAAGTACATTTAGAACCAAAGAGCAAGTAGTTGTTACCGGTACCAGAAATGAAGTATTGCTGAAAGATTCTCCTGTTAGAGTTGAGGTGATAGACAAAAAGCAAACGGTCAGCACGGCCATGGTTAATATTGGTGATCTACTGCGTGAGCAATCGGGGATGATATTAACTAATAATGTGCGCACTGGTATTCAAATGATGGGATTAGGTGCGGACTATACCCAAATTTTGATAGACGGTCAGCCTATGATTGGCCGCGTTGCCGGTGTATTGGACCTTTCCAGAATTTCGGTTGGTAATGTAGAGCGAGTTGAAGTAGTCAAAGGACCTATGTCATCACTCTATGGTAGCGAAGCACTTGCAGGAGTGATTAATATCATCACAAAAAAACCTGAGTCCGGTTTTTCAGGAATGGTCTTTGGACAGTTTTTAGATCGAGGTCCTTCTGAATTGAGAGGGGAACTACAGTATGGGTCTTCTAAAGTAGATCTTACTGGTTTTTTCAGTATTAAGAATGCGAGACCTTTTACATTGCAGCAAGATACTTTGCGGGTTCCATATCAAGGGTTTTCTGATCAAACATTGCATCTTAAATCCAAATGGTATGCATCTCATTCCATTCAATTGGGTGCAGATATGAGATATTTCACTAGTGAAAGCAAAGGGGCATTCATTGAATCATTTTTCGGACAAATTGCATCGAATGAAGGAAGCGTTCTGCAAGAGGATTTGCAGGGAACAGGTTATGCTATTTGGACTCATGGAAAAGCAAGGCTGAATGCTCAATTACATTTTGCATCCTATAAAGAGCGATATAATTTTGATACTGTACAAGGTGAAGCGGGCAGAGTGGATGATCTTTCGAGAGGTTTATTGCGTTCTTATCTTCAATATGATGTGATTTGGAATGAGCGTAATCGCTTTACTTTCGGTATGGAATATACCAGTGATGATATTGGTGGATCGCGTTACCCTGATAATCCATATTTCGCAACATTTAGTGGATTTGCGCAATGGGAGGGAAATCCAACATCTTGGATTTCTTATGCATTAAGTGCGAGATATGTGGACAATTCCGCATATGAACAAGATGGATTACAAGAGTCTAATATATTGAATGCTATTGCAAAATTATCCAATCCAAAATTGGCCTTGAATTTTAAATTATTTGATGGAATACGCATTCATACTTCCATTGGAACAGGTTTCAAAGTACCTGATTTCAGACAGTTATATGTTCAATTTTCGAATCGACTAGGTGGTGCCGGATACGATTTGATTGGAGCTCGAAGATTAGGTTTGGATTTACAGCCTGAGCGTTCTATATCAATGGATTTGGGTTTGATACTTGATGAATGGTCGACAAATTTCCTTTCTGATGAAATTCCACTGCGAGGTTTTGCTGAATGTAGAATATTTCATAACACATTATCTAATCTCATTGAATTCTACTATACCGGAAATAATCCTCAGACAAATCAAGCGGTTTATTCTTATCGAAATATCGCAAGAGCTTCAACGCAAGGATTGGAAATGTCTTTGAGAATTAATCATCCAATTCCCGGGGATGAATCGGGTGAGATCGGTTATACTTTTGGTTACCAATATCTGGACACGCGTGATTTGGAAGTGTATGATGCCATTAAAAATGGAATGGCAGGAACGATTGATCCTTCGACTGGTAGATTTAACAGATTAACACGCGAGCATTATGGCGGATTATGGTTTAGATCAGTACATTCGGGAACATTAAGATTAAGTTATGAAAATAGAAATGCCGGTATATCAGCATCAATTCGTGCGCAATTCATTGGTAGATTTGGAGATGAGGCATTAGATATCAATGGCCCAGTACATAATAATCGTAAAGTTCCTGATCTGGATGCAGAATATATTCCTGCATATTCCATCGTGAATCTAGGGTTTTCAAAAGATATTCAACTTTCAGATGTTTTCAGTTCTTTAAGAATAACAATTGGGGTCAATAATCTTATGAATGTCATGAACTTACGCTCCATGCCCAATCTATTGGGAAGACAATTTTCAATATCAATGCAAGTCATAATGTAATCATGAATCACCTTTCGACATAATTCCCTAAATTATGTTCGATTTGTTTCGTCATCAGCCTGGATTCACATTTAAAGGTATTCAAATGAATTCATATTTGGAAGAAGTTAAAGCCACGGCTTTGGCCGAAGCACAAAAGACCTATATGGTCAAAGTGTATGGCTGGATGGTTGGCGGACTCATGGCAACCGGATTGGTTGGAGGTTTTGTTGCAAGTGATGCATCAATGATTCAATCGATGCTTGATTATTTTTGGTTTTTTGTCATTGCTGAATTCGCATTAGTATTTGCACTTTCAGCATTCATACATAAGATGAGTGCACCAATTGCAATGCTGTCATTTATTGGTTATTCTGTTTTGAATGGCATTACTTTGTCTGCAGTATTGCTTGCTTATGATGAAGCTGCCGTGATGAATGCATTTTTGACGACATCTGGTACATTTGCGGCGATGAGTGTATATGGAATTGTCACAAAGAAAGACTTATCATCTTGGGGATCATTCTTCTTCATGGGATTGATTGGTATCATCATTGCAAGTGTGGTAAATATATTTTTAGCAAGTTCAGCTCTTAGTTTTGCAATTTCACTGATTGGTGTATTTGTATTCATCGGACTGACAGCCTATGATACTCAAAAAATCAAAGAATCTGCAGATTTGGAATTGCAAGGAAGTGACTTGGCAATGAAAGGAGCGATTCTTGGTGCTTTAACATTATATCTTGATTTCATTAATCTTTTCCTTTTCATCTTGCGCCTCTTTGGCGGCAGCAATGATGATTGAAGATACTTTAGCTTTTTATCTAGGCAGAAGTGAAGACTTCTGCCTTTTTTGCTTATGAGCTCATTTACGGATTATACAGAACAACGATTGATTTATGCTCGGGATTTATTGAAATCCGGTGAGATTCAAAGGGTATTATCTATTTGTGAGCAATTATTGTCTCCAGCATCAATTCTTTCCCATGGCAAGGAAATCTTCTTACTGATTTCAGATGCAATGGAAAAATCAGGGAATCTCGATAAAGCGGAAATGATCAGGAAGAGAGCTGAAGAATTATTCCCTAATTTCATAGATGAACCGATTGGTGTGATTGGCTCTCCAGAATATGCCATTGAATCTGTATTGCCATTTCTACTTTTCGAGGATGATCCACTACCTGAGATGATAGTATATGATGATATCAAAGTGGAATTCCCGGCATTTGTACTAAAGGAATTACCTAGGAAACACATTGAGATTCCGAGATCCAAAGAATCACTAGAAACTATGTCGGCCCTCGAGGAATTGGCTCAAAGAATAGAAAAAGCAAGAATTCCTGTAGTTGAAGAAGAGAAAACTGTTTCAACTCCTTCATTCATGCCATCTGTCGTTACTGAAACAATGGCCAATATTTATGTTCAACAAGGTGCATATTCACAAGCAATAAAAGCATATCAAGTATTGGCTCGAAATCATCCTGAAAGATTGGACCATTTTGAAGCAATTATAGCAGACTTAAGACTTCGTCAATCATAATACATTACACATGATTCAACATTGGAATATCATTGAACAATATGCTGCGGTTTTGAAGCAGATTCATTTAAAAGAATTATTTATCGAGGATGCAACTCGGGTGCATTCTTATTCTCACACATTACCATTTGCTTTTATAGATTATTCTCGACAAAGAGTAAATGCACAATTGATTGATGAATTATGCGCTTTTGCTCGGCAGATTCAGATTCAGGAGCAATTTGTGCAAATGATGCAGGGAGCAAAAGTAAATATCACTGAACAACGTAGTGTATTGCATACTGCATTGCGTTCTCCAAAAGATTCGATAATTAATAGTGATGGCAGAAATATTGTACCTGAAATACATTCTGTTCTTGATCGGATGCGCATATTCAGCGACCAAATTCGAAATGGTGAATTAAGAGGATTTTCTGATAAACCATTTACAGATATAGTAAATATCGGAATTGGAGGATCAGATCTCGGTCCTAATATGGTATGCAATGCTTTACGTTATTATTCCAATAGAGAAATCTCTGTTCATTTCGTGTCTAATATAGACCCAACACATCTTGCCGAGACATTGCGACTTTGTTCTCCAGAAACTACGTTATTCATAATTTCTTCAAAAACCTTCACTACTGAAGAAACAATGGCAAATGCACTTGCCGCAAAAGATTGGTTCTTGCAAAATGGAGGAAGTTCATGGGAATTGCATGCATGTGCAGTATCAGCGAATATTGAAAAAACAAGTGCATTTGGGATTTCAAATGATAGAGTTTTTGGATTTTGGGATTGGGTCGGTGGACGATACTCTGTGTGGTCTGCCATTGGACTTTCCATTGCAATAAGTATTGGTTATGAACATTTTGAGCAATTTCTCGCTGGTGCCCATGAGATGGACATGCATATGGCAAGTGAAGAAATTGAAAATAATATCCCAATCATGTTGGGACTTATAGATGCATTGAATGTTATATGTTATGATGTGCATTCACATGCAATTATTCCATATGATGAGTATCTGAGATTATTCCCTGCATTTTTGCAACAAATGATGATGGAGAGTAATGGGAAATCCATCACGCGTGAAGGACATGAAATTGTCTATCATACTTCGCCGATTATATGGGGTCAGCCTGGTACTGATGCACAACATTCATTTTTTCAGTTATTACATCAAGGAACTGAGAATGTGAATACGGAATTCATAGCATGTGCAAATCCGCTCAATCCAAATGGAGATATGCATGAAAGATTACTCTCAAATTGTGCTGCTCAATCTGCTGCATTGATGCATGGAAAAACACAAAATGAAGTGATACAGGATTTAGCCACAATGAATGTGAGCGATGCAGAAAAGCGAGCTCTTATTCCACATAAATTGTTCTCAGGAAATAGGCCTTCCACAACAATCCTATTAAAAGAACTCACTCCATTCACACTTGGATGGCTAATCGCGCTTTATGAGCATAGAACATTTGTTCAAGGTGTCGTTTGGGATATTTGTTCTTATGATCAGTGGGGAGTTGAGCTTGGAAAAGTTATGGCCGCTTCTATATTGCCGGCCGTCAAAGATTCTCATGTAGTACTTGAAAAACAAGACTGCTCAACAGAACAATTAATTTCCACTATACATGTATTTAGGAATTCTTGATGGCAATCCTCCCGACATTAATGACTGATTCAATAGCGGAATATGCTGAGCGAAATTTTTCATCTGAAACTCCTCAATTGAAGCAACTTTTAGTTGATGCAGCATTGCAAGGAATTCCTGATATTTCAATTGGAGGGGTTCAAGGCGCTTTTTTGCAAAATATGGTGCGTCTGCTTCATGCAAGAGTTATCGTTGAAATTGGATCTTTGGCTGGATATTCCGCAATAACAATGGCAATGGCAATGGAAGAAGGCGGAATTGTGCATTGTTTTGAAAGAGAACCTGCATATTGTGAGTTCATTGCAATACAATCCAAAGCTTTCGATATTGAAAATCGAATCATCATACATGAGGGAAATGCACTTGAAACATTATCTCATTGTGATATACCAAGCATTGATATGATATTCATTGATGCAGATAAACCTTCATATACAACATACTTGGAATTATTGCTTCCGAGACTTAAATCTGGCGGACTTATAATTGGTGATAATGCCCTTGCATGGGGATATATTGCTGATGAGTTCCCTGAATTCGAGCCTGAGAATGTGAGGGGAATTCAAGAGTTCAACCAAATCATGAGGATGCATCCAGCACTATATCCACCTTGTATCATTCCTCTTGGTGATGGGATGTGCATGTCCATTAAAAAATAAACAAATATGACTTTGATCATTTATATTCATTGAATTCATGTGTAGATTGGATTTGGTAATTCAATTGATACTATTTCACACTTCTCAGGAGAAATCTCATGCATATTTTCCATTTTGGAAATCATTCCGTTTCATTATCAGATATCATTGACATTAAGGTGCAATATGATTATCAGGAAAATGAATTGTATGTCGATCTAGAATTGAATGGTGGAGTACAAATGAGTTTAAATCTTTCGGACTCATTAGTATTCATGGGGGAATTCATTCAGAAAATCAAAGAAGAAAAAAATGTTTGATGTAAGCCCCGAAAGGGGCTTTTTACTTATGTATAAGTTTGGTGATTGGGGGTCGTTTTCTGTCTCATATATATTGATTAGAATCATTGAGGGCAAATCTATGGTCAAGGCCAATAAGAAAGGTCTTATATTGCAAGAGAATTATGAATGATGGAATATGAGAGCAAAGATCAAACTTCTCGCATCAGATGCTGCGATTTATGGTGTTACTACGCTATTGACGCGATCTATGAGTTTTTTGCTCACTCCATTATATACGCATGCATTAGCAAATCGAGCTGAATTTGGGGTATATGCCTATTTGTATTCATTATTAGCATTCGTAAATGTGATTTATGCATTTGGGCTTGATACAGCATTCCTCCGTTTTTATTCTGCTAAAGATCCACAAAGAACAGAACAAGCATTTTCATTTTCATGGTGGATGATTGGATTCATCGGAATTATCTCCACTTCCGTCATTCTCTTTGCTGCGGATGATATTGCTAATTGGATACCCGATCTTGCTGGGAATGGAGATCTCATTCGTGCGATAGCGCTTATTCCATTGTTTGATGCATTGACAAATGTACCGTACAACCTTTTGCGTATGCAGAGAAAGGCAAAGCGTTTTGCAGTATTGCGAGTTCTGAATGTTGCTATCAATGTTTGTCTCAATATATTTCTTGTGGCTTATCTACAAATGGGTTTAACAGGAATTATCATTGCTGGTATCTCTTCTTCCTTTCTTGCTGTGATTGGCGTATTACCAATCATTTTGCAATGGCTCAGAATAAAATTCAATGCTGAATTGTCAAAAGAGATGTTGAGTTTTGGCGTCCCAACTATGCCATCAGCTTTTTCAGGAATGATGCTTCAGGTGGCAGATCGACCAATTATGACATCGATTGCGGGGGCAGATATTACAGGATTATATCAAGCAAATTATCGATTGGGTATTCCAATGATGATGCTAGTTGCAGTATTTGAATTTGCCTATAAACCATTTTATTTATCTCATCATGAAGATGAAGATGCCCCGAAACTATTTGCTCGAATTTTTACATACTTCATGATAATTGCATATGCAGTATTTCTTTTAATATCACTTTTTATCAAGGATATAGTGCAATTATCAATCGGCGGGATTACTTTGATACATCAATCTTATTGGCAGGGACTGGGAATCATTCCAATTATCCTCGCAGCCTATATTTGGAATGGTATCTCAACGAATATGGCTTTGGGAATGCATGTAAGCAAAAAAACAGTTTGGCTCCCAATCGCAACCGGTATTGCAGCAATCGTAAACATAATTCTCACATTCGTACTTGTGCCAATCCTTGGCATTTATGGTGGAGCTTGGGCAACCTTCATAGCCTATGGAATGAGCGCTGTGATTCTTTGGTATTTGTCAATGAGATTATATCCAATTCCTTATGAATGGTCCAGAATTGTAGGAACAACATTTGTAACAGTACTGTTGTTTGGAGTTACTGTGATATTTGAAACAAGTTTCATTGTTAATGTCTTTGTTATTTTGCTATATCCGATCATCCTTTTTGCAAGTGGTATTCTCGATTCCGGGGAAAAGCAAATTATCACCAAATTATTCCGTACAAAATGATGTATAGATCGCTTCATATATTCAAGCACATAGTATTGAGCATGATTTGTTTGATGATGGTACAGCGTGTTCATGCCCAGAAACTATTGATTCCAATGGATCTCACTCAAACTGATCATTTGAAGGCATATGGATTGACATATTGGGCTCTAACAAAAAATGTAAACACTGAATGGCTATTGAATTATCGAGGTGGCTCATTTTTATGTGATCCTGAGCCATTCCTCATTGCTGAATGTAGAATCCGCGGAGTGAGTTTCGAGCAATTGAGTCAAGGTCAAGCGCTAGCAATATATTCAGAAGTGCAGAGTGAAAAATCAAATATGGATGTGGTTAAATTAGAAAAACCGCCTCGCATTGCTGTTTATACTCCTCCGGGCTCTCGTCCATGGGATGATGCTGTGACAATGGTATTGGATTATGCCGAAGTGAAATATGATAAAGTATGGGATGAAGAAGTATTGCGGGATAAATTATCAGACTATGATTGGCTTCATCTTCATCATGAAGATTTTACGGGACAATATGGAAAATTCTTTTCCAATTATGCAACCGCACCATGGTATATCCAACAAGTCACTTTGCTAGAAACAACTGCAAAGAAACTTGGCTTTAAAAAAGTCTCTGCTTTGAAATTAGCCATCGTTCAAAAGATTCGCTCATATATAGAACAGGGAGGATTTATGTTTGCAATGTGCTCTGCAACAGATTCGTATGATATAGCTCTTGCAGCCTCTCAAACAGATATCTGCGAGCGTATGTTTGACGGTGACCCAGTTCAAAGTGATTTTGAATCAAAAATTGACTATTCGAGAACATTTGCTTTTGAGAATTTCGAGATATATACAGATCCATATCGATATGAATATTCATCAATTGATGTTGATGCAAGTTTTAGAGTGAATAATCCAGCTGTCGACTATTTTACATTATTTGATTTCTCCGCAAAGTATGATCCTGTTCCAACTATGCTAACCCAATGTCATGCTAATGTGGTTAAGAATTTCCTCGGTCAAACAACAGCATTCCATAAGGAGCAAATCAAAAAATCAGTCACAGTGCTTGCTGAAAGAGAAGGAACTGATGAAGTGAAATATCTACACGGAAATATCGGGCGTGGAACATTCACATGGTATGGTGGACATGATCCAGAGGATTATCAGCATGCAGTTGGCGATCCACCTACAGATATTTCGCTCTATAAAAATTCGCCTGGATACAGACTTATACTCAATAATATCCTATTTCCTGCCGCAAAGAAGAAGAAACAGAAAACCTAAAGAATAGTGCACCTTCAAATAGGTATCTTTGCAAAAAACAATGAGGAATAAAACATGTCACAATATGATCACAATACGTTTGGATTTTCAACTAGAGCAATACATGCCGGACAAGAGCCTGATCCTCTAACAGGAGCAGTTACCGTACCATTGTATCAAACCTCAACATATGCGCAAGAAGCAATCGGTGTACATAAAGGATTTGAATATGCACGTACTCAAAATCCAACCAGATTTGCATGGGAAGCAAGTATGGCAAATCTTGAGCAAGGTTGTGCTGGATTTGCATTTGGTAGTGGAATGGCGGCAGTCGATGCCGTTATGAGGCTCTTATCATCTGGGGACCATGTAATATGTGCAGAAGATATGTATGGTGGAACATTCAGATTGTTTGATAAAGTTTTGAAGAGATTCGGGGTGGAATTCTCAGTAGTTGACATGACAAATCTTGATGAGGTGAAATCTGCAATTATATCTGGAAAAACAAAATTCATCTACACCGAATCGCCAACCAATCCAATGATGAAATTGACTGATATTTCAGCTTTGGCATCCATAGCTCATGAATCACAAGCATTATTGATTGTTGATAATACATTTGCCAGTCCATATGCACAAAAGCCACTTGCATTAGGAGCTGATATAGTTTTGCATAGTGCCACAAAATATCTTGGTGGACATTCTGACTTGGTATCTGGAATCGTAGTTGCTAAAGAAGAAGTTATTGCCGAACAACTGAGATTCATCCAGAATGCAGCTGGCGCTGTTCCTGGCCCCATGGAATGCTGGCTTTGCTTGCGATCAATCAAGACATTATCTGTAAGAATGAAACAACATGCAGAAAATGCTATGGCTATTGCAGAGTTCTGTGAAAAGCATCCTGCGATTTCTGCCATACATTATCCTGGCCTACAATCACATCCCCAGCATGCATTGGCAAAACAGCAGATGACTGGATTTGGCGGAATGATCTCAATAGAGCTTGGTTCTTTGGAAAGAGCTAAAAAATTCACTACTTCAGTCAAACTTTTCACTTTGGCAGAATCACTCGGTGGAGTTGAATCACTTGTTTGTCATCCAGTAAGTATGACACATGGATCAATTCCAAAAGAGCAAAGAGAAAAGCTTGGTATTACCGATGGATTGGTGAGATTATCTTGTGGAATCGAGGACAAAGAAGATCTCATGGCTGATATTGCGCAGGCCTTGGATGGATTGTCATGAAGAAAAAAACATCCGTACAATACGGAATAATGCAGAAAAATTCTGCCATGAGGATAGGCCCTGGACCTGAGATCACCACTCTTCCAAATGGTGTTCGAATTGTCAGTGAGTTTATTCCTGATGTACAATCATTCTCATTGGGAATATGGATTGCATCCGGTTCGCGTGATGAAGAAAAAGGAAAAGAAGGTGCATATCACTTTCTAGAGCATCTTGCATTTCGTAGAACAGAATATCGTAGCACAAAGGCATTGGCTGATGCATTTGAACAAATGGGTGCATACTCTAATGCATTTACTACAAAAGAGCATACATGTTTTTATGTTCGTGCGCTTTCAAAGGATTTTGCAAAAGTATATGACTTAATGTCAGAGTTGACTTTATCTCCAGCCTTGGATGTGCGTGATATTGAAAAAGAAAGAAATATCATTATTGAAGAAATTAATTCTTGTGAAGATGAACCCGAAGAAGTGATTTTTGAAGCAGGCGAGCAATTACTATTTGGTTCTCATCCATTGGCACATCCGATTACAGGTACAATAGAAACTATTAGTTCGCTTGATCGTAGTGACTTGGTTAAAGCAAGAGCAGAAATGTATAGACCGGATCGCATTGTGATTGCTGTGGCGGGAAATATTCCTCATGATATGATTGTAGAGTTTGTGTCGAATACCTTTACGATGCCCAAATATTCAAAAGCAATGCTATCGAGAAGAAAGCCGAGAATTCAGAAAATTAAGCAAGAAGTTCAAACGAGAACATTTCAACAAGGTCATGTTTTACTAGGTAGAATGACAAGTGGATTATTTTCAGATGAACGATATCGATTAATCCTCTTGAACATTATTCTTGGAGAGGGGATGAGTTCGAGATTATATCAGTCCATTCGTGAAAAACATGGACTTGGATATACAGTCTATTCTTCCCTTGACTTATATACAGACAGCGGTACATTATATATGTACACTGCATGTGATAATTCGAATATTGAGCGTGCTCGCGATACTATTTTGAATGAATGCAATCGATTGATACATACTGCTCCGGTTGGCAAAAAGGAATTACAAAGAGCCAAAGCGCAGGTCAAGGCATCTATAATTATGTCGCTTGAAAGCATGTCTGCAAGGATGCAAGCCATTGGTAGAGGTTTGTTAGAAGAAGGTAAGATTGAATCTGTTGAAGAGACAATATCTAAGATTGATGCTGTTACTGAACAAGAAATCTCTGAAATAATAGATAATTACTGTGAAACTGATGGTTGGTCAACTGTGTTAATAGAATCAAATCATGCATGATCATTTTTTGCTGTTTCTTTTTTTGTAATTTCCCGTCACTTATGAAAATCACATTCCACATATTCGTCGTTTTATTGTTTCTACTGATTTCATGTTCACCGGAAGAAAATGTAGTGACTCCGGATCAAGATTCATGGACATTGTTTTCGGTACCGATGAATGAGAATGCATTATATTCAGAACGAGTTTCAGGAACAGAACTCTCAATTCGAAAGAAACTCTATACATCTGAATCTGAAATTGGCAATATGTATATCTATCGGGATCAGTTATATCTTTTATTGCCAACTTCCAAGAAAATTGTAATCCTAAATCGCGCATCATATGAAACATTGCATGTCATAGATTTCACGCAAGAATCGAAGAAGCCGCTTGCAATGGCATTTGGAAATGCTACAACAGCATATATCATTTTTGAAAAAGATAGTATTGTTCAGCTTTATGATATTTTGAATAAAAAGCTTGCCGGAACAATCAAAGTTGGTTCTTATACTTCAGACATCATTTCTGGAATTGGTGATAGACAAAATCAAATCTTCATTGCTAATCTTGCATCAAATACCATTTCGCACATTGATACAAGAACTAATCGTGTTGAGAAGGAATATGCCGTTCTGAATGCTCCAAGATTTTTGTCTAATGATCCAACCGGTAATAAGATTGTATATGTTAGTGAAGGAGGTGGAAAAACCATCGCTAATACAGATAAATCAACTTCAGGTATTGGATTTATTGATATTGATAGGAAGTTATTGCTTGCACAAATGACAATAAGCACAAGAGATGCAGATAGTGTTGATGCAATGCCTAGAGGTTTGGCAGTAACTGCGAGTGAATGGGCTTTTATTCCATTTTCAAATGGTTTAGTACGAGTTGATACACGAGAGTACAAGAACTATTCAACGATATCTCGAAAAGCTTATACTGGCATAGTATATAATGATAGAAGAAGAGAAGTGCTTGCAAATGCTGAGGATGGATTATTTGTCTTGAATGGAAATACCGGCTTAGTGCAAAGAGTGATAAAAGGGAATATTGCTTTTCATAAGTTTCTGCCCCAATAAATCAATGAAGAAAGTTCTTGCAGTAATATTAATTGCTTTAGCATTTGCTTCGATGACATATATCGTCTCGAAGAGCATTGGTAATTATCAAATGAATATTAATAAGAGCAAGTATGCAAAAGGGGAAGCATTATATGAACAAAAATGTGCTACATGTCATTTAACAAATGGAGAAGGTGTTCAAGATTTATATCCACCATTGCAATCGAGTGATTTTTTACGCAATGATAAATCAAGAATCATTAATGTATTATTGCAAGGTATTTCAGGTAAAATCACAGTGAATGGAATAACGTATAATGGGGTGATGCATCCTGTGCCCGGAACTGACAAAGAGTTAAGTGATTTATTAAATTATATCTATGCTCGGTTTGGGAATAGTGAATATGAATTCACTCCGGAAGAGATAGCAGTGTTCAGGGAATTGCATTCAAATCATTCATCGAATTGATTTTTTCTTTTTTTCTTTACTTTTGACCGGCTCAATCTTGATGAGTTCGAGATTTTTCCCATGTCTATGTTGAATATTGACTTGCAATATATCTGCTAGAGTTGGCACGATATCAGCAGGATCGGTCTTTCCTTGAATCTGCATAGGAGAAATTCCACCACCAAAGAACATGAGGGGAACATGTGTATCATAATCATACGGGGTGCCATGACTAGCAGGTTTTGATCCAAAGAGCCAATAGGGTTTTACCATAAACATGATCTCTCCTGTTCGATCAGGATGTATATCATTGCGATACATTTCGAGTAATTCTTTTGTCCAACCTGGCGGTATAAGACCTCGTTGAATTGTTGAGGTTGGGACAGCATGAGCTATGCCATCGATGGAAGAAAGAATCTTGCATACTGAATCAGCTATCATTGATATTTCAAAACCCATTTTATATATAGTGGTATCATTCAGAAAGATGGTTGGAGGTTCAAATATTTTAATCCATTTCTTTCCGTTTACATTCCCAGAAATCATTTGATTTAGCCTAGATTCTATTGTATCTATCAAGGGCTTTTCAAAAATCCTTCCTGCATCGACAGGCACTTTTCCAAATGTATTTATATATTCAGGTATTGGTCCTACACCATGATCTGAAGCTATAACAACTATATAGTTTTGATTGCCAATTGTTTTGTCCAGATGATCTAAGAAGTTTCCAAGTATTGAGTCAGCGTGCACATACAGTTCTTGGATTTCGCGGCTATTAGGCCCAAAAGTATGGCCTAGGAAATCAGTGGTTGAAACTCCTATGCTGACAATGTCAGTAATTTCATCTTTTCCGATTTCATTATTCTTCATTGCAAATTTAGCTGACTCAAACAGATATGATATGCCATATGGAGAAGTGAGCATTGCTTCAGTATAATGCTGTTGGCCAGGAACGCCGACTTCATGAGGAAAAGTAAAATTACCTCCAGGAAAATTTCCTTCTACATTGACAGAGTCTTCATAAGAGATGGAGTCTGGAATAATGGTACTCCATACTTTTCCCGCATAGGCAGTATAGGGTAATGTTCTATTGAGAACATCCAACCAACTTGGTTGAGTGTAATAAGAGGAAGTAGTGAAATTTTGTGACTTCCAATCAAACCACAGAACGGTGTTTTGAGGATTCCTTCCAGCCATCAATATTGCGGATCTATCTTTTAAGGCAATTGCTAATCCTTTGCTTTTGGGATGTTTTTTTTGGAGGACATCACCCAATGTTAATTGCTTCAATAATTCAGGAGATCTTCCGATTGAGGGATTGCCTTTCACAGGATGTTTCTTGTCTTCCGTACAGTAACAGATACAACCTGAAGGCGAATCAAAGAAATCATTCGAAACGATGCCTGTGAGCGAAGGATATGATCCTGTTAATAATACTGCATGTCCGGGACATGTCATATTCGATACATGATTGAAATGACAAAGAGGTGAATATGCACCCTCCTTCATGATTCTATTAAACCCTCTATTACCCCAGAAACGAGAGAAATTCTCAGGAAAATCTCCTCGCATTTGATCATATGAAATAACTATTACTGCTTTTGGAATCTTGGAATTTCTCTTGGATTGTGCTTGTATCCAAGGATTCAGTATTGAAAATGATAAGCATAAAAGATATATATATGTCTTTAACATGGAAAAACTTTCGGAGTGTATGAATTTTGTCTTGCAAAAATGTGAAAAATGTCCGAGTTTTGCCTCCCTAATGCAAATCAAGCGCATTCTCGGAGGAATCGCATAATGGTATTGCAGCAGTCTTGAAAACTGCCGGGCTTCCGCCTGTGGGGGTTCGAGTCCCTCTTCCTCCGCAACCCTCAAAAAAGCACTTCTTCGAAGTGCTTTTTTTCTTTCCTAAAGAAGCTCCTGAATATCGGCAACCCTTTAGAATGCAATAGTTTATCAGCGACCATTTGATAACTTATTAACTTTGTATCCTTCACATCCGCCACTTCAATTGATCCTATTTTACTTGATTTTCTTACCTATTTGGTATCATTTTTTGAAGCCTACAATATTCTTTGGTCCTAAAAAGTATTCGTAGATAATTAGTCCTTCATGAAAAAGTGCAGTATCAGATTTGAAATAATTCAGAACTAAATTAGATGACTATGTAGTAAGTATGGGGTTATACTTTGTAGGTTTCAGAGGAGATGTCATCATCAGTACATTTTTGCATTACAAACTAAGGGGGATTGATTCGTAAATCATGGCTACAGTCAATTATGTGTTACGATATTTGCTTAATTTGAAATAACAAGAATCAGCTGAGTATAGACTCAAGGAATATACTCCAGTTTAGCCTTACATTTTATTCATACACTCAATAAAGTTTTATGAAAATATTCCTCATCATCCTCATTTCAATTACCTTTACAAGTTGTGCCACATTGTTTTCACCAAGTACACAGCAAATTTCAATTAAAACTAAAAATGTATTAACGAAAGTCACAGTAGATACTACTTTTGTGGGGGTGGGGGATTTTCTGACTCATACCCTCAAAAAGAATAAGGAATTAGTAACTGTTACTTTAGGACAAGATTCTTGTAAATCTGAAAGACGAATAACATTTCAAAATACCCTTAGTAATTGGTATTATGTTAACTTTTTGCCGCCTTTCACTCTTGTTTGTTATATGGTAGCTCCTATGGATGCTCAACCAGAAAATACAAGTTGTTATGATGATGTTTTGAGTTATGATTTTCCACTAAAAAAATATAGTTATTGGAATAAATCCAAAAAACGAATCAATATTGGTAATTTTAACTTCAATATTAAGGGATCACAAAATATTTGGGAATTATATTCTTATTCTGATTACGAGGATAATGATCCACCAAGTAAAACCAAGAATGCAGATTCATTGATAGGGCAGTCAGAATATTTTGAACAACATATTGAATCTATACTAAGAAAAACAGGATATGTTGATACAACGAGTTCAAGAATTTATATTGATAATATCAACAATATATACTTACATGCAGAAATTATTAAGTCGAAAATCAAAGATGTTTATGTTCGGTTCGGAACTTTGAAAACAAGATATTTTCTCAAGCAAGAATGTGAAATAGCATGGACATTGATGGATATTTATGGGGATACTCTGTATACAGTAAAAGTCCCTGGAACTTCTGGTGAGTTTGCATATACAAATTCAAATACAAGAGAAATGATTGATAAGAGCTTTTCAGATGCCATTGAATCCTCATTTGTTGATTTTTTCAATCTGCCAATCCCATCTTCAGTATTTTCATTGGCAAATAAATCGAATGAATCTAGTAAAACAACAAGTATTTCTCTTGCTACGAATTCTCCCAAAGACTTAGATCAAGCTATGGAAGCGGGAGTTACAATCAGGGATGAAAAAAAACAAAGTCATGGGAGTGGTTTATTCATAAGTAATAATGGTTATATCTTAACTAATTATCATGTCATTGCAAATGTTGAGAATCCACAAGTAATCCTTCACTCAGGTAAAACGTATGATTGCAAAATAGTTAGCTATGATAAGGTGTCAGATTTAGCAATTGTTAAGATTGATGCAAATGTACCCTTTGCTTATAAATTACCATCAAATAAGAATTATAAAACTGGTTCTGAGATTATGGTTATTGGAACTCCAAAATCTATCGAACTAGGACAATCAGTTTCGAAAGGTATTATTTCGGGTATTCGTGAGAACCCTAAAAATTCACTAACCTATATTCAAACCGATGCTTCAATTAATGGTGGAAATAGCGGTGGTGCTATGATTAATACTTCCGGAGAATTGATTGGAATTATAGATTACAAATTGATAAATGGTACTGAAGGAATATCATTCGCTATACCAGCAAATACAGTGCTAAGTATGCTTGGAATAACATATGAATAAATACTGAGTTGAGTGTTTCAGTTAATCATAATGAATACTATGAAAACCGATAATTACATCAAGTAGTTATCGGTTTTTTTATTGGGGTAATTGGTTGTAAGGTCTATATAATAATTCTATTAACTGTATTGTATATCAGTAGTTAGAGTAATATCAGTAAAGATAAATTATACATACCGTTCACATCTTACAGTCTTCATATCTTTCATTTCCATTCATCCTTCAGTGATTTCATTCAATCACGGTTTTACAAAAATATACCCGAAAATGAAGGATTAAGTATTGAATTCGGTTACTATAAATCTGTCTCAGGAAAAACTATACTAAATCACCTAAAGTGGTGATCAAAGAAGAAAACATGGTAATTTGTTTCTTTATACGGATGATATCAAAAAGTACCGGTGAAATGTATGAATGAGTTTCAGTTATTTGTACAAAAGGAAAACCCTTTTGTATTTGCAGCCTTAGAAATGTATTCGTCCGATTTTCAAATGAATGCCGCTGGATATATTCATTTTCTGAAAGAAGTTAGTGCTAGAATAAATGTTTTTGAATTGAGTGGTGAGAATCAGAAAGTCATTGAACTTTGTGATTTTCTTCTTGTCATTGCAAATACATTTCTTCAGCATGATGAAAAAACTCAATTGGAATTTGTATTTCACGCACACTTAATCTCATCTAATGCATATTTAAAGTCTAAGAACTTTGAAAAATGCTTCAAAATCGCCCAGCAAGGTTTGGATTTAGTTGAACAAATAAAGGATGATTCCAAGACTGCCAAGATTACGAATACTATTGGGATGATGTATAATACTATAGGAAATGTGCCAGAAGCGCATAAGTATTTATCACTGGCAGTTGATGCTTCACATAGAAGTAAAAACTATAATGCTCTTGCCGATGCATATGATAATATATCATATCTGTATTTAGGTATTTCAGACTATAGGAATGCACTTGTTTTTAATGAATTGGCATTAACTGAATATCGTAAACTGAATGATTACTTAAGCGAGGCAAGAAATATAGGCGCAATCGGGATTATTTATTTTTACATGAATGATTTAGATCGTGCTAAGGAGTACTTTCAAATTGCCTATGATGAAAGTGTAAAATATTCATATAAGAAGGGAATGGCAAATTGGATTGGAAATTTAGGTAATGTCCATGCAGAAAAAGGAGAATATGAAGCAGCCCTAAAAAACTATGAGGAAGCAATGAATTTATGTGCTGAAACTCAAGAGTTTGATAAAATAGGACTATGGAAAGGGAATATTGCTGATTTGTATTTTGATATGCATTTATATAAAGAATCAGTTTCAATGTATCAAGAAGCTATTACATTGCTTGAGAAAAATGAAGTTATTGGAAATACACTACACTTTAGATGTCAATATTCTAGGTTATTTACTTTATCTGAAATCGAATTGATGACCATAAGCGAGGCAGAAACATATATTTCTACTTGTCTGGCATTAGCGAAACAATATGACTTGAAAAAGGAAGAGTATTTGTCTCATTCAGTATTGTCGGCATTTTATGAAAAACATCATCAATGGGAAAAAGCATTATATCATCATAAGGAATATGTTTCTGTAAAACAGACTGTTCATTCAAAAGAAATAGAAGAGAATGTTAGGAATTATGACTTCACAAGAAGATTGCAAAAAATTGAAGAAGAACGTTCTTTAGAGTTAGCAAGATTACACGAAAAAGAATTAATGCTACATGATCTGCTTCCTGGCGATATTTCGGATAGAATTATTAATGGTGAAGAATTGGTTGCAGAATTGCATCATGAAATTGCGATTATGTTTTGCGATATAGTTGGATTTACAGAGATAAGCGAGAGAATTGGTCCGGAAGCAACCATTCGAAGTTTGAATAGTATATATACTTCTTTTGATTCAGTGATACAAAAGCACGGAATCGAGAAAATAAAAACAATTGGGGATTGTTATATGGCTGCCAGTGGACTTTTTGATAGAGAATCAGACTATATTCACAATATCATGAAATGTGCCTGCGAAATCTTGCAATTATCCTCTAAGCTTACTTTTATCGATAAAACTCCCCTCATTGTTAGAATAGGTATACATGCCGGAACTGTGATGGCTGGAGTTTTGGGAGATAAAAAATATACATTTGATGTCTGGGGCGATTCTGTTAATACTGCTGCAAGAATGGAATCTAATGGTCAACCAGGATCAATCCATATTTCTGATAGTATCATGAATGTGATTGATCTTTCAATATTGCCACAATTGAAACTCTTGAAAGAACAGAAAATGTATATAAAGGGAAAAGGGGAAATGAAGACTGCTTTACTTAGTTTAGAGTTATAAATAATATTCAGAATCAACAAATTTATAATTGAGTCTTTCTAGATTCTATTTGAAAGCTGATTACTATAGAGGCAAATAGTATGCATATCAGCTTAATATTCCTTTCCATTTTTCTCTAGCATGGCATAAGCCTCTTTCCAATTAGGAATATTTTCTGATTCAAAACCATATGTTCTTCCAGTTGCAATCCTGTGGAAAGATTTCATTGCCTTTAGATGAATACCACTCCTAAGAAATGCTAACATGCTTTCTTTGCTATCCCAAGCAGTGAGAGTGCATTGGTATCCGTTAATTTTCTTTACTTCGCAAAACACATTCCCTTGTGCAATCTTTGCTTGCTTAAATGAAGGGATAGCAAGTCTCCAAAACATGAAAAAACTAAGAATGCCTTTTGGTTTCAAACCTGTAATTGAAATATACATAATGAATGTTCAGTAGTGTTTGTTGTGAATGAGTTTTGAATATTACAATATTAGTTGTGTTTACGATTAACATTGATAGTATGCCTGACAATATTCAAGAGATAATGAATCATGTTAAACAATTGATTGAATCATTACCACTCTACCAATTTGTACAGTCAGTCGAATATTATCCTTTGATACAACAGTTCTAGTAAATATGGTATTATATTGATTTGTATTCACATTAGTATATAAAAAAGGGATGCAGTGCACTACGCATTGCATCCCTCTTTTTAGATATCTTTTTGCCTATTGACCAAAACTGTATCGAGGGCCACCCGAAACAAAAATTGCTCTCATTCGAGTTTTTTGTCCGGCAGTAAACATATACATACATGCATCATCAGTATAATCCATATAATTCATCGTCATTTCGGTTGGTTGACCTGTGCATGTGCTTTTGTGTGGATATATTGGGCAGCCATAATTTGGAGCATTATGGCTAGGAGTATCAGATACTTGATCATTTCCACAAGTTGCATCACCCCATATATGTCTGAGATTCATCCAATGTCCAACTTCATGTGTCGCAGTTCTTCCTTTGTTATAAGGAGCTTGGACACTTCCAATTGTACCGAAAGCATTGTCATCAATCACGACTCCATCTGTATTCGCATTTCCACCAGGGAATTGTGCATATCCAAGAATGCCACTACTCATATTACATACCCAGATATTCAACTTTGTAGTTGGTGATAATGGATTTAATCCTCCTTTTGAAGTCTTTTTCATCATATCATCAGCCTTCCAACTAGTCTTAGTTGTTGCTTTTCGAATAACTGTGTCCAAAACAAATCTGATTTTGGTTGTGCCTGATCGTACAGATTGAAACATAGAGGGAGTAAGATCATAATCACTATTCAATGCTTGGAAATCTTTATTCAAAACTTCGATTTGCGATTGAATCTGTGCATTGGAGATATTTTGGGCAGATGTTTTATAGAGTACATTTACCACTAATGGAATCTCTATCGTATCTCCAAGCAATTTTAAAGTCATTGGAGATTTGTCAAATTCAATTCGCTTGGTGAAATCTTCAATTGCTTGCATGCGCATTGCAAGGGATGGATCCTCCAGCAATTGCTCTTGCAAATGTTCATGAGAATAACATGTTCTCATGAGAATTGGCTCATCTATTGATTGTACAATTGCATCTTGATTCGAAGAATCTGTGCATCCCATCATGCTCATGAAAATGAGTAAACAAAGTCCGATTGCTGATTTCATGATGTACCTCAAAGGATTGTTGATAAGCTAACATATGACTTTACATGAACATGTCAATATACAAATCCACTATTTACGTGTAATTATACCTATAAATTACGTTTACATGAGTTGTATGAGGAAAGTATTCAAATTATTATTCCTTATTTAGAAACAGTAGATTACAGTAATAATTGCTGAAATATTCCATAATTTCAATGCACCCATTGATAATCTTGAATCAACGAAATATCTGCCATGGATTCAATTGACAAAAAAATATTGAAAATCCTCCAAGAAGATTGCATGATTTCCTATAAGGAAATTGCAACTAGTATTGGCTTATCATATAATCCTACCTATGAAAGAATCCGAAGGATGGAAGAAGAGGGAATAATCAAGTCAAGGGTGGCTATTCTTGATCCGAAGAAAATAGGTGTGCATTTATTTGTCTATTGTAATATCACATTGAAAGAACAATCGAAAAAAAGTCTCATTGACTTTGAAAAACGAATTAAAAGCATACCTGAAATTATAGAAGCAGTGAGTCTCACAGGCGTTTATGATTATATGCTCAAAATTGCAATAAGTGATATTGATTCATATAATTCTTTTATCATGAATAAGATTGCGAATATTCCGAATATTGGACAATATCATAGCAATATTGTCATGAGTGTTGTTAAAGATGAAACAGCATTGCCAATTCTGCTCGATGATTGATCAATTAAACAAACAATTCCATTCTCTTCTTAAACTCTTGTTTGATAAGATCATTTCCAAGATTTCCAATACTTCCAATATGAGTGTGATGTACAGTTCTTGTTGCTGAGAATGTACCGCTATCGATTTCATTTGAGACCTGCATATATGCATCTCTAAATGGCATTCCAGAAACCACTCTTCTATTTACTTCTTCAACAGAAAATAACACAGCATAGAGATCTTCCTCAATGATATGAGTATTGATTGTAAGATTTGAGATCATTAAAGTTGTCATTTCAATACAAGAGAGCAATTCTTGCATTGCAGGAAATAAGCATTCTTTTGTCAATTGAAAGTCTCTATGATACCCTGAAATCAAGTTATTTGTCAAAAGCGTTAATTCATTCGGCAATGCTTGAATGCGATTACATTTTGCTCTAATCAATTCAAATACATCGGGATTCTTCTTATGTGGCATTATACTGCTGCCTGTTGTGAACTCTTTGGTAAGTCCAATGAGATTAACATGCTGATTCATGAAAAAACAGATATCCATTGATAGCTTTGAAAGAGTAGATGCAATTGAACTTAATGCATATGCCGTAATTTTCTCAATCTTACCTCTCGTCATTTGAGCATAGATGGAATTGACATTCATTCTGCTCATTCCTAATTCTTTTGTAGTTAATTCTCTATCAAGAGGGAATGATGAACCGTATCCTGCGCCAGATCCCAATGGATTTGTATTTGCCAATTCATATGCTGTGCCAATTAGTACTAAATCTTCGCTCAAGCTTTCTGCATATGCAGAAAACCATAAACCAAATGATGATGGCATTGCTAATTGCATATGAGTATAACCAGGCATCAAATTGCTAGAATATAGTTCGCTTTGTTTGAGCAATGTTTCAAATAATGACTCTGTCAATGAAGCTATGCCTCTTAATTCTTCTTTGATGAATAGTTTTATATCAAGTAAAGATTGATCATTCCTTGATCTCCCAGTATGAATTTTCTTCCCTATATCTCCCAATTGTTGTACTAGTTCAAATTCAATCTGTGAGTGTATATCTTCAATACCGTCTTCGATAGTAAATGATCCTTTTTCGATTTTGCTTGCTATTGTATCTAATGCACTATGAATTGCTTCGCATTCTGACTGTGACAGTACATTGATTGCATGCAACATTGTGCAATGTGCTTTTGATCCAATGATATCATGCTTTGCAAGAAGCAAGTCAAACTCATTATCTCTACCGATAGTGAATTTCTCGATGATCATTGCATAATCACTTGAGTTTTGATTTGATTGCCACAATTTCATTGTAAGTCTTGTAATGTTGAAAGAAAATCAATGTATATATCTATTCCCTTATGAATTTCATCAAGATAAATGAATTCATCAGCAGTATGTGATCTATGAGAATCACCAGGACCAAATTTGATGGTTGGAAATCTCATGAGTGCTTGATCAGACAAAGTCATGGAAGCATACATAGGAATGTGCATCGCATTGGCTGCTTGAATCAATGGATGAGATTGCTCAATTACTGATGGCCGTAATCGAAGTGAGCGTGGTTGTATCTCAGCTTGAAGATGTGCCTGCAATATCTCAATGATTTCTTCAGGTGAATACTCGGCATTCATTCGTATGTCAATCGTATATGTGCACTTGTCCGGAATAATATTGTGTTGAGTTCCAGCATTAATCATAGTGACATTCATAGTTGTCTTGCCAAGATATATGCAGGATTTCTCAAATGAATGATTTCTAATGAAATCTATATCCTCCATTGCTTTATACAGAGCGCTATCTTTTGATCCATAGGCGGCATGATTAGCAGTTCCATACACAGTGCAATCAAGTACCAAGAGACCTCTCTCAGCCACTGCAATGTTCATTTCTGTAGGTTCACCAACAATTCCACAATCAATTTTACCCAATAATGGAAGAAGTGATTCTATGCCATTAGGACCCGATATCTCTTCTTCTGCAGTAGCCGCGAATATGAGATTATAAGGTAATTCTGCATCAAGATAATGACAAAATGCTGCGAGTAATGCAATGAGTGATCCACCTGCATCATTGCTACCCAAACCATATAATCGGCCATTCTCGATAATTGGCGAGAATGGATCTTTGGTATATCCTTGATTTGGTTGCACTGTATCGTGATGTGAATTCAGAAGGAGAGTTGGTGCATGCTCTGAGAAGTGTACATTTCTTGCATAAATATTATGAAGATGCCTTTCTACCAAGATTCCTTTGTTTGACAAAAACTCAGCTATGCAGTCAGCTGTCAGACCCTCATTCCCTGAAAAGGAAGGAATTGATATGAGCTTTTTCAATAGCTCAATATATTCTTGATATTGACTCATGGAGTAATTCTTGTTCCTTTTATATTCGAGACTTCCGATTGTAAAGAATCAGGACTTGTAAGAATTATTGTTTTCACTCCGGATTCAATTGCATGAAATGCATTATCAAGTTTTGGTATCATTCCATGTTGTATCATACCTTGGCTATGTAAAATCTCAAACTTAGACTTATTAAGTGATGCAATTATGGAGTTATTATCTGATGGATCTGAAAGAACCCCACTTTTATCAAAACAATAGATGAGTGATACATCATATATCTTTTGAAGGGCAATCGATATCATAGTAGCTATTGTGTCTGCATTTGTATTGAAGAGATTTCCAAATCTATCAAATGTAATGGGTGCAATTACGGGTATAAGTGGAAATTCAAGCAAATGATTGAACATGTCACTATTGATAGAGTTAGCATTAATATCTCCTACAAAGCCAAAGTCGATATCATTGACAATTCGTTTTTCTGCTGTAATTAAACCGGCATCAGCTCCACATATCCCAATTGCATTGCATTGCATCGATTGTAAGAGTGAAGTAATTTCTGCATTGATGAGCCCTCTGTATGACATTACTGCTATGTCGAGTGTTGGCTTGTCTGTAATTCTTCTTCCATTATGAAATTGTTGATCTATATTTAGCAGAGCTGCATGTTTAGTAGCAATTGAACCCCCACCATGAATCAATATCTTTTTACCTTGAATCTCTGAGAATTTCATTAAAAATGGAATGAGCACAGATTTATCATCTATGCAATTACCTCCAATCTTTATGATATGTAATTGTTCTTTCATGAAATGGAAGTTAGAATGTCATATAATACAGTTTGTGCGGCATAAATACGATTTTCAGCTTGGCGATGAATTATGCTCTGTGTTCCATCCAAAACTGCATCCGAAATCTCAACATTTCTTCGAACGGGCAAGCAATGCATCACTTTTGCTTCTGGAGCAAATGATTGCTTTACTTCATCGAATATCCATGGAGTATGTACACTTGGCATTGAGCCATACTCATGAAATGCTGACCAGTTTTTGACATAAATGAAATCTGCATCTTTGAGTGCTTTCTCTTGATCATATTCAATGGTGGCCCCTTTTGTGAATTGCTCTGAAAGTTCATATCCTTCAGGATGTGTAATTGTGAGATTATGAAAGCTAGCCAAACTCCATTCTGCAAAAGAGTTAGGGACTGCTTGTGGCAGAGATTTAATATGTGGTGCCCATGAAAGTACAATCTTGGGCTGTTCTTTTGTCGTTAATTCTTTTATGCTCATCATATCAGCAAGACTCTGCAATGGATGCACTGTCGCAGATTCCAAGCTTATGACAGGGATATTGGCATATCGTACAAATGAGGAGATCAATTTCTCGGAATAGTCTTCTTCTCTGTTTTTGAGAGAAGGGAAAGCCCTAATTGCAATGATATCACAGTATATACCCAACATCGATGCTGCATCTTTGATATGTTCAACAGATCCCTGATCCATTATGGCGCCATCAACAAATTCCAATGTCCATGATTCAGCTGTAATATTCATTGTAATGATATTCATCCCCAAATTCATTGCTGCTTTTTGGGTTGATAATCGAGTGCGTAAGCTTGGATTAAAAAATACCATTCCCAATGTTTTATTCTTTCCGATAGTATCATATGCAAATGGTTGTTGCTTATGAATAAGGGCTCTTTGTATCAAAGCATCAACATGTTCAACATCATGAATATTTCTGAAGTGTTTCATTGCTTATAAGTATGTTTAATAGACACTTGCTTTTAATTGCAGGCCAGTATGTTCTGGAAAATTCATCATGATATTCATGTTTTGTATTGCTTGTCCAGCAGCACCTTTCAATAAATTGTCGATGATGCAGGTAATGAGTACTTGATCTTCATGAATCTGTAATGATAGAAAACTTTTATTTGTATTTACCACCTGTTTCACATCTAATGCATGATTGCATATAAATACGAATGGTTCATTCATATAATAGTGTTCAAATAACTCAATAACATCTCTGCTATCAGCACTTCGAATAGTGGTGCAACAGAGGATGCCACGAGTAAATGCCCCGCGCTGAGGAATCATAGTAATTGGTGGCAAATCAGATCTATGTGTTTGTATTGTCTTGGTAATCTCATCTAAGTGTTGATGATCAAATGCCTTGTATACTGATAGATTATTGCTTCGCCATGAATAATGTGTTGAATCAGTAGGCTGAATTCCAGCTCCGGTTGATCCTGTAGTACAAACACTATGTATGCTTTCCACTCTTACACTTGATTTGAGCAGAGGTAATAGTGTTAGTTGAATTGCTGTCGCAAAGCATCCAGGATTAGCGATGCTCTTTGCACTAGCAATGATATTTCGATGTATTTCTGGAAGTCCATATACAAATGTGCGTTCTGGATGTATCTGTACTCTGAAATCTTGGCTCAGATCAATGATGGATGTAGTGGGAGGAAATAGTGATATCCAATCTTGTGCTTGACCATGAGGTAAGCATAAGAATACGAGATCTACTTCATTGATTTGTATGTCATTAGTGAAATGTAAGGAAGTATCACCAATCACATCATGATGGACACTATGAACAGGTTTGCCATCAAAGCGCCTACTAGTTACAAAAGAAATATGTACGCCAGGATGATGCAGTAGAATGCGTAATACTTCGCCTCCAGTATATCCTGCGCCGCCTATGATGCCAACATGTATCTTATTCATGAGCATTACCTGCATTGACAGCACGGTGAATCATCGTTTGATTACCAAAGATTGCCGAGAAGCCTTTGACATCATCACCGCTCCAAGCAAGATTCATTTCGCCATAAGCGCCAAAATTACTAGACATCAAATCATGCTTACTTTCTATTCCAGATAATTCAAATCGATGAGGATATAAGGTGGCAAACACCGTTCCACTAACCAATGCTTGCGTTGAAATAAAGAATGATTCTATGTCACGCATAACAGGGTCCAGCATTTGTCCTTCATGAAGCCAATTGCCATACCATGCTGATAGTTGATCTTTCCAATACAATTGCCATTTGGTTAGGACATGTTTTTCTAATAAGTGATGTGCTTTGATTATGAGCAATGGACCACCAGCTTCAAAGCCAACTCGACCTTTAATACCGATAATGGTATCACCTACATGGATATCCCTACCGATTCCATAAGCACTTGTTAAAGCATTGAGCTGACGAATACATTCCAATGGATCATTGATAGATTGATTATTGATATCTATCAATTCGCCTTTTAAAAAAGTAAGCTGCACTTGTAATGGGTCTTGCTTTGTAATTGGAGTTGGCCATGCAGTATCAGGCAGATACTCTCTAGAATTGAGTGTTTCTTTGCCACCTATTGAAGTACCCCAAAGACCTTTGTTTATGCTATAGATTGCCTTTTCTACCGGAAAATCAATGCCTGATTTTTTGATATACTCGACTTCTTCGGTCCGCGAAAGTGTTTTGTCTCTAATAGGAGTGATAATGGAAATATCAGGATTAATTTGTCTTATGATCATATCAAATCGTACTTGATCATTTCCGGCCCCTGTGCTTCCATGAGCGATTGTAGATATGCCCAGTTCTTTGGCATATTCTGCCACAGTGATTGCTTGAATTGCTCTTTCTGCACTCACACTAAGAGGATAAGAACCATTTTTCAGAACATTCCCTGCAATGAGATATCGAAGACAGGTTTCATAATACTCTTTAGAAACATCTTTACAAATAAATGATGCTGCGCCTAGTTTCTGAGCCATGATTGCTAACTGAGCTTTCTCCTGTTCATCAAATGAGCCAGTATCAACAGAGATCAAGTGTACTTCATAATTACATTCATGTTGTAAGTAGAGAGCGCAATATGTTGTATCCAGACCGCCACTATATGCGAGTAGTACTTTTTTCATGCAGATTCCCCTTGAATATGTTCAGGTATTACAATATCTATCAATTGAGGTTCATAAAGCATTGCAGTACAAAGACAGTTCTTACTATTCTTGCTTAAAAGAATAGGATGATTTACACAGCTAGAACAACCATTCCAAAATGATTCATCGGATGTGAGTTCAGAGTAAGTGACAGGTCTATAGCCGAGGTCAGAATTCATCTTCATGACTGCGGCTCCAGTTGTCAATCCAAATATCTTGGCTTTAGGATATTTGCTTCTTGATAGTTCAAATACCTTTCTTTTGATCCTGGTTGCTATTCCATGTCCTCTAAATTCTCTTGAAACAATTAATCCAGAATTGGCCACATATTTACCATCTTCCCATGTTTCGATATAACAGAATCCAACCCAAATGCCATCTTCAGTAAGAGCTATGATGGCCTTTCCTTGCTTCATCTTATCTTCGATATACTCAACAGTTCTCTTCGCAATGCCGGTACCTCTGATCTTTGCTGAAATCTCAATCTCATCGCAAATCAAAGGTGCAAAATGGAAATGACTGCTATCTGCAATATGTACTATAATTTGGGTCATCAGTCTAATA
>JACCDW011608301.1_pt1 | contig 34073 bp, 31 predicted proteins | sample 7449781 | NCBI WGS metagenome assembly JACCDW01 (sample SAMN15323449, study PRJNA562643) | freshwater metagenome | isolation source: river surface water | place: USA:Blue River Watershed | collected 2017-08-18
ACAGCTACCAGCGCCTGTCGCCGCTGTACCTGGCCGAGTATGTGAGCGACGGCGACGGCACAGGCATCGTGCACTCCTCACCCGCTTACGGCGTGGACGACTTCAACAGCTGCGTGGCGCATGGCATGGCCTACCAGGACATCCTGAACCCGGTGCAGGGCAACGGCGTCTACACCGAAGAGCTGCCGCTGTTTGGCGGCCTGCACATCTGGAAGGCCGTGCCGCGCGTGCTCGAGGTGCTGGCGCAAAGCGAGCGCCTGATGGCCACCACCAAGATCACCCACAGCTACCCGCACTGCTGGCGCCACAAAACGCCGGTGATCTACCGCGCCGCGCCGCAGTGGTTCGTGCGCATGGATGAAGGCACCGGCGTCTTTGAAGACCCGGCGCAAAAGCCCGCCAAAACGCTGCGCCAGCTGGCCCTGGACGCCATCGAGCAGACCCAGTTTTATCCGGAGAACGGCCGCGCCCGCCTGCGCGACATGATCGCCAACCGCCCGGACTGGTGCATCTCGCGCCAACGCAGCTGGGGCGTCCCCGTGCCTTTCTTCATCCACAAAGACAGTGGCGAACTGCACCCGCGCACGATGGAGATCCTGGACCAGGCCGCTGCCATCGTGGAAAAAGGCGGCATCGAGGCCTGGAGCCGCGTGACGGTGGAAGAAATCCTCGGCGCCACCGACGCCCCGCACTACACCAAGAGCACCGACATCCTCGAGGTCTGGTTCGACTCCGGCTCCACCTTCCGCCACGTGCTGCGCGGCAGCCACAAGGATGCGTATGCGCGTGCGCCTTTCCACGCCGAAGGCCCCGAGGCCGACCTGTACCTCGAAGGCCACGACCAGCACCGCGGCTGGTTCCACAGCTCGCTGCTGCTGGGCTGCGCTTTGGAGGGCCGCGCGCCCTACCGCGGCCTGCTCACGCACGGCTTTGCCACCGACGGCCAGGGCCGCAAGATGAGCAAGTCCCTGGGCAACACCGTGGACCCGCAAAGCGTGACGAGCAAGATGGGCGCCGAAATCGTGCGCCTGTGGGTGGCCAGCACCGACTACTCGGGCGACCTCAACATCGACGACAAGATCCTCGCGCGCGTGGTCGACGCCTACCGCCGCATCCGCAACACGCTGCGTTTTTTGCTGGCCAACGTGAGCGACTTCGACCCGGCCACAGACGCCGTGGCCGACGAGCAGCTGCTGGAAATCGACCGCTACGCCCTGGCGCGCGCCGCCGAGCTGCAGGCCGAGATCCTTCGCCACTTCGACGTGTATGAATTCCACCCGGTGGTGGGCAAGCTGCAGGTGTATTGCTCGGAAGACCTGGGCGCCTTCTACCTGGACGTGCTCAAGGACCGCCTTTACACCACCGCGCCCAAGAGCCTGGCGCGCCGCAGCGCGCAGACCGCGCTGCACCGCATCACCCACGCCATGCTGCGCTGGATGGCGCCTTTCCTGTCCTTCACCGCCGAAGAGGCCTGGAAGACCTTCGGCAGCTCCGAGTCGATCTTCTTCGAGACCTTCAGCGATTTGGGCGCGCCCGATGCCGCACAAAACGTCGCTCTTTTGGCCAAGTGGGCCCGCATCCGCGAAGTCCGCGACCTGGTCAACAAGGACATCGAAGCGGTGCGCGCCGAGGGCAAGGTCGGCGCCTCGCTGCAGGCCAACATCGCGCTCACCGCGCCGGCCGATGACCATGCGCTGCTGGCCAGCCTGGGCGAAGACCTCAAGTTTGTCTTCATCACCTCGCAGGTCGCGCTGCAGGCGGGCGCCGAACTCGCGGTGCAGGTCGCCGTGAGCGAGGCCGCCAAGTGCGAGCGCTGCTGGCACTACCGCGACGACGTCGGCCACGACGCCGCGCACCCGACCATCTGCGGCCGCTGCACCAGCAACCTCTACGGCGCGGGCGAAACCCGCACCGTGGCCTGATCGCCATGGCCAAGGGCAAGGGCGCGGGCAGCGGCTGGTGGCTGTGGATCGGCATCGCCGCGCTGATCGTGGTGGTGGACCAGTTCACCAAGGTGCTGGTGCTGGGCGGCTTCCAGTATGGCGAGAGCCTGCCGATCACCGGTTTTTTCAACCTGGTGCGGGTGCACAACCTGGGCGCGGCCTTCTCCTTCCTGGCCGATGCGGGCGGCTGGCAGCGCTGGTTTTTCACCGGCCTGGGCACCGTGGCCGCGCTGGTCATGGTCTGGTTGCTGCGCTCGCACGCGGGCCAGCGCCTGTTTTGCGCGGCCCTGAGCTGCATCCTGGGCGGCGCGGTCGGCAATGTGATCGACCGCCTGCTGCACGGCTATGTGGTCGACTTCCTCGACTTCTACTGGGGCCGCTGGCATTTCCCGGCCTTCAATGTGGCCGATGCCGCGATCACCGTGGGCGCGGGCTTGCTGATCCTGGACGAACTCTTGCGCGTGCGGCGCGGGCGCTGAGCCGCTGATTCCCGGCGGCTGTTGCCGCCGCGCAGGGATCATCCCCCACGCGAGGGCCAACTCGGGTTAAGCTCGTGCCCCTGATTGGACCATCCACGGAGACCGCCATGCCCGGCTTGCTGCCCCACATCGACCCCGACGGCCTGCTCGAATTTTCGGTGGTCTACACCGACCGCGCGCTCAACCACATGTCCCAGCGTTTCGCGGGGGTGATGACCGACATCTCGCGCATGCTCAAAACCGTTTACGGCGCCCACGCGGTGGCGCTGGTGCCGGGCAGCGGCACCTTCGGCATGGAGTCGGTGGCGCGCCAGTTCGCGACGAACCAGCATGTGATGGTCATCCGCAACGGCTGGTTCAGCTTCCGCTGGACGCAGATTTTTGACATGGGCCAGATCCCCAGGAGCCATACCGTGCTCAAGGCCCGCCGCATCGCCGAAGGCCCGCAAGCGGCCTGGGCGCCCGCGCCGATCGCCGAGGTCACGGCCGCCATCGCCCGCGAAAAACCGGCCGTGGTGTTCGCCCCCCATGTGGAAACCGCCGCCGGCATGATGCTGCCCGACGACTACCTCCGGGCTGTGGCCGACGCAGTGCACGCGGTGGGTGGCCTGTTCGTGCTCGACTGCATCGCCTCGGGCGCGATGTGGGTGGACATGCAGGCGACGGGCGTGGACGTCGTGATTTCCGCGCCGCAAAAGGGCTGGAGCAGCTCGCCCTGCTGCGCCATGGTGATGATGAGTGCGCGCGCGCGCCAAGCCATTGAGGGCACCACCAGCACCACCTTCGCCATGGACCTCAAAAAGTGGCTGCAGGTCATGGAGACCTACGAAGGCGGCGCCCACATGTACCACACGACCTTGCCGACCGACGCGCTGCAGCGCCTGCAGCAGGCCATGCTCGAGACCGAGGCCTATGGCTTTGCCAGGGTGCGCGAGGAGCAGATCGCGCTGGGCCGCGCGGTGCGCGCGCTGCTGCGCGACTACGGCTTTGCCAGCGTGGCCGCACCGGGCTTCGAGGCGCCGGGCGTGGTGGTGAGCTACACCACCGACCCCGAGATCCAGAACAGCAAGAAGTTTCTGGCGCAGGGCCTGCAAACGGCCGCCGGCGTGCCGCTGCAATGCGACGAACCGGCCGATTTCTCGACCTTCCGCCTCGGCCTGTTCGGGCTGGAGAAGTGGCACAACGTGGAACGCACGCTGGGGCATCTGCGTTCGGCGCTCGACGCGGTGGCGCCCAAGCACAAGCTGGCCGCCTGAGTTGGCGGGTCGCTTTCGGCGCCGTTGAGCGCTGATCGCAGCGCCCCTGTCCTCGGCGACGGCTGGGCCGCACGCCGGGTGACGATTTCTGCGCTTCGGCGCAGCATGAGGAACCCGGCGTGCGGCCCAGCCGCCGCCGAAGACGCCCCAAAACCGGAAATCAGAGCGTGAGGATCGTGCAACCCGTGGTCTTGCGGGCTTCCAAAGCGCGGTGGGCGTCTTGCACCTGCGCCAGCGGGAAGGTCTGGTCGATGTGGATCTTGACCTGGCCCGACAGCACCACGTCAAACAGCTCATCGGCCATGGCCTGCGTGCGCTCGCGCGTGGTGATGTGGCTAAACAGGGTCTGGCGCGTCACGTACAGCGAGCCTTTGTTGCCGAGGATGCCCGGGGCAAACGGCGCCACCGCGCCCGAGGCGTTGCCAAAGCTCGCCATCAGGCCAAAGGGGCGCAGGCAGTCCAGCGACTTGTCCCAGGTGTCCTTGCCGACCGAGTCGTAGACCACCTTCACGCCCTGACCGCCGGTGATTTCCTTGACCTTGGCGGCGAAATCTTCGGTGGAATAGTTGATGCAGAACTCGGCGCCATTGTCTTTGGCGAGTTGGCATTTCGCGTCGCTGCCGGCGGTGCCGATCAGGCGCAGGCCCAGGGCCTTGGCCCACTGGCAGGCGATCAGGCCCACGCCACCGGCGGCGGCGTGAAACAGCACGAAGTCGCCGGGGTTCAGGCCCTCGACGGGCAGCGTGCGGCGCAGCAGGTACTGGGCCGTCAGGCCCTTGAGCATCATGGCCGCGCCGGTCTCGAACGAGATCGCGTCGGGCAGCTTGCACACGCATTTGGCGGGCATCACGCGCACCTCGCAGTAGCTGCCGGGCGGCTGGCTGGCGTAGGCCGCGCGGTCGCCGACCTTCAGGTGCGTGACGCCCTCGCCCACGGCCTCGACCACGCCCGAGGCCTCCATGCCCAGCTTGAGCGGCATCGGCAGGGTGTACAGGCCGCTGCGCTGGTAGACGTCGATGAAGTTCAGGCCGATGGCCTTGTGGCGGATGCGGATCTCGCCGGGGCCGGGTTCGCCGACGGCCACGTCAACGAGTTGCATGACTTCGGGACCGCCGTTGCGGTCAATCTGGACGGCCAGGCTCATGGTGTTTTTCTCCTGCGTGAGAGCTGTTGTGACAAGGAGCGCACTTTGCCACGATTTGCATGCCTTGGCAGCCCGCTCGGGCAGCGCGTCCGCCGCCTGAGCGACAGCCGCCAAGCTGGTGCCCCCGTGAAAGCCCTTACAGTCGCGCCATGTCTCAAAAGCTCTCGCCGGTCACCGCCCTGCTGCTGACCGTGCCGCCCCTGCTGTGGGCCGGCAATGCGGTCGTCGGCCGCCTCGTCAACACCCTGGTGCCGCCCATCACGCTGAACTTCCTGCGTTGGGCCATCGCCTTCCTGATCCTTCTGCCGCTGGCCGCCTGGGTGCTGCGCCGCGGCGCAGGGCTGTGGTCGCACTGGCGGCGCTTTGCGCTGCTGGGCCTCTTGGGCGTGGGCGCCTACAACGCGCTGCAGTACATGGCGCTGCAAACCTCCACGCCACTGAACGTGACCCTGGTCGCCGCCAGCGGCCCGTTCTGGACGCTCACGCTGGGCGCCCTCTTCTTCCACGCACCCGTGCGCCGTGCGCAGCTGCTGGGCGCGCTGCTGTCGATCAGCGGTGTGCTGGTGGTGCTCTCGCGCGGCGAATGGGCGCAGCTGCTGACCGTGCGCCTGGTGGTGGGCGACCTCTTCATGCTGCTGGCCACGGCCGGCTGGTCCTGGTACAGCTGGCTGCTGAGCCGGCGCGCCGAGCCCGACGCGATCCGCGGCGACTGGGCCGCCTTCCTGCTCGCGCAGGTGGTGTTCGGCCTGGGCTGGTCGGGCCTGTTCGTCGCGCTCGAATGGGGCCTGACCGAAGCCCGCATCGTCTGGAACGGCACGCTGCTGGCCACGCTGGCCTTTGTGGCCATCGGCCCGGCGGTGCTGGCCTACCGCTGCTGGGGGCTGGGCGTGCAGCAGGCCGGGCCGGCGCTGGCGGGCTTTTTCGCCAACCTCACGCCGGTGTTCGCCGCGGTGCTGTCGGCGGCATTTCTGGGTGAGCTGCCCCAGGCCTACCACGCGCTGGCGTTCGCCCTCATCGTGGCGGGCATCTGGGTGTCGTCGCGGCGCTGAAGCTCAGTAGGTGCCCGGGTAGAGGCCGCCATCGGGCAGGATGTTCTGGCCCGTGATGTAGGCGGCCTGGCGGCTGCACAAAAAAGCGCAGATGGCGCCGAACTCCTCGGGCGTGCCAAAGCGGCCCATGGGAATCTGCGCCTCCTGGGTGCGGCGCACCTCTTCGACGCTCTTGCCGGTTTTGCCGGCGGCAGTGCGCAGCGTGGTCGCGATGCGGTCGGTGTCGAACTTGCCGGGCAGCAGGTTGTTGATCGTCACGCCCTGGCGCGCGATGGGACTGCGCGCCACGCCGGCCACAAAGCCGGTGAGGCCGCTGCGCGCGCCGTTGGACAGGCCGAGGATGTCGATCGGCGCCTTCACCGCGCTCGAGGTGATGTTGACGATGCGGCCAAAGCCGCGTGCGGCCATGCCGTCGACCGTGGCCTTGATGAGTTCGATCGGCGTGAGCATGTTGGCGTCCACCGCCTTGATCCAGGCCTCGCGGTCCCAGTCGCGGAAGTCACCGGGCGGCGGGCCGCCCGCATTGGTGACCACGATGCCGTAGCCCTTGCCCGGGCCGCCGGCCACGTTCCAGATCGCCTCACGGCCCTCGGGCGTGGTGATGTCGGCGGCCACACCGATCAGCTGCACACGACCCTGGGTTTCGGCACGCAGCCTGTCCACGCTCGCTTGCAGCACTTCGGCGCCACGCGCCACCATGACCACGTTGACGCCTTCGAGGGCCAGCGCACGCGCGCAGCCCCAACCCAGCCCCTTGCTCGCGCCACCGACCAGCGCCCACTGTCCTGCAATGCCCAAATCCATGGTGTGCTCTCCTTCTTTTGGTGAAATTCAATCGTGCCCAGGCATGCGCGTGACCCAGAACACGCCGGCGAGCACCAGCGCGGTGCCGCCAACGATCCAGAGGTTGAAAGGCTCACCCAGGATCAGCACGCCCATCGCCAGCGTCGACATCGGACCGATCATGCCGGTTTGCGCCGCCAGGCCCGAGCCGATGCGCTCGATCGCCATCATCACCAGCAACACCGGCACCACGGTGCAGGCGGTGGCATTGAGCAGCGAGAGCCAGAGCACGGGCTCGGCCACCTGGGCCGCCGCGAGCGGGCGCAGCAGCGCGAACTGCGCGATGCACAGCACGCAGGCGACCGAGGTCGCCCAGCCGGCCAGGCGCAGCGAGCCCAGGCGCTGCACCAGTTGGCCGCTGTAGCTCAGGTAGAGCGCATAGCTGATCGCGCTGCCCAGCACCAGCAGCGCACCGAGTGCGGCCTGCGGGCCGTCGAGCGCGGCCTCGTGGCCGAACACCAGCAGCACACCCGCGTAGCTGATGGCCATGCCCACGCCCTGGCGGTGGCTGACTTTCTTGCCGTAGAGCAGCCAGCCCAGCACCAGCACGAGGGTGGGGTTGAGGTAGAGGATCAGGCGCTCGAGCGAGGCGCTGATGTACTCGAGCCCCCAGAAGTCGAGGAAGGAGGCGAGGTAGTAGCCGCTAAAACCCAGGCCCAGGATGCCCAGCAGCTCGCGCCGTGTGAGGCGCGGCTGGCCGCGCCCGGCCCACCAGGCCATGGCCAGAAACATCGGCAGCGCGAACAGCATGCGGTACATCACGAGCGTGACCGCATCGACACCATGGCGGTAGGCCAGCTTGACAATGATGGCCTTACCCGAAAACGCGATCGAGCCCGCGGCGGCCATCAGGAGGCCGCTGGTGAGCTGTGCGGGCCGCGCGGCCGACACCACAGCCGCCATCAAAAGCCCGCCGCCTGGCCGTCGCGCCGCGGATCGCTGGCCGCCACATAGCCCTGCACGGCCGGCTCGCCCATGCGCCAGATGAACTGGCCGGCACCGAAGTCCTGGTAGGGGTCGTTGATGACGTCCAGCTGGTGACCCAGGGCCTGCAGGCCCTGCACCGCCGCGGGGTGCATCGCGGACTCGACGTTGAGCGTGAGTCCCGCGTTGAAGCGCCAGCGCGGCGCATCGCACGCGGCCTGCGGGTTCTGCCCATAGTCGAGCATGCGCACCAGGGTCTGCACATGGCCCTGCGGCTGCATGTTGGCGCCCATCACGCCAAAGCTCATCACGGGCTGGCCGTCCTTGCTCAGGAAAGCGGGGATGATGGTGTGGAAGGGCCGCTTGCCCGGCGCGACGGTGTTGGCCGGGTTCGGGCCATCGTCGCGCAGGCCAAAGCCATGGCCGCGGTTGTGCAGGCTGATGCCGTAATGGGGCTCGACCACGCCCGAGCCAAAGCCCATGTAATTGCTCTGAATGAAGCTGACCATCATGCCGCGCTCGTCGGCGACCGTGAGGTAGATGGTGCCGCCCTTGACCGGGTTGCCCGGCGCGAAGGCCTGTGCGCGCTTGGGGTCGATCAGGCGCGCGCGCTGCGCGAGGTAGTCGGCGTCAAGCATCTGCGCGGCCGTGAGCGCCATGCTGGCGGGCTCGGCCACATAGCGGTAGACGTCGGCAAAGGCGAGCTTCATGGCCTCGATCTGCAGGTGCTGCGACGCCGCACTGTCGACCGGCAACGCCGCCAGGTCGAAATGCGAGAGGATGCCCAAGGCGATCAGCGCCGCGATGCCCTGACCGCTGGGCGGGATCTCGTGCAGCGTGTAGCCGCGGTAGTGCTGCGCGATCGGGGTGACCCACTCGGGCCGGTAGGCCGCGAGGTCGGCGCGCGTCAGGGCCCCGCCGTGTTCGGCCACAAAGCGGGCGAGCGCCTCGGCGATCTCGCCTTCGTAAAACGCGCGGCCCTGGGTGGCCGCGATCGCGCGCAGGCCACGCGCGGCGCCCGCAAAGCAAAACAGCTCACCGACCTGCGGCGCGCGGCCCCAGGGCAGAAAGCTCTGTGCAAAGCCCGGCTGGCCCTGCAGCTCGGGCGTGGCGGCGGCCCACTTTTGCTGCACGACCACGGGCACCAGGTAGCCGCGCTCGGCGATCTCGATCGCGGGCTGCATCAGCTGCGCGAACGGCAGGCGGCCGTAGCGCTCGGACAGCGCAGCCCAGCCCGCGACCGCACCGGGCACAGTGATGCTGTCGACGCCGCGCTTGGGCGGGTTGGCGGCCTCGCCGTGCTTGCGACGGAAGTAATCGGGCGTCCAGGCCGCGGGCGCGGTGCCCGAGGCGTTGAGGCCCTGCAGCTCGCGGCCGTCCCACACGATGGCGAAGGCGTCCGAACCCAGGCCATTGCTCACGGGCTCGACGATGGTCATGGCCGCCGCCGCGGCCACGGCGGCATCGACCGCGTTGCCGCCGGCCTGCAGCATGGCCAGGCCGGCCTGTGCGGCCAGGGGATGAGAGGTGGACACCACATTGCGCGCAAACAGCGGCAAACGGGTGCTGGGGTAGGGGTTGCGGAAATCGAAGGTCATGGCAGTGGCTCGCTGCGGCGATTGTGTCAGAGGCCCCGCTGGCGCGCCGCTGCGCGCGCGACAAGGCCCCCACAAGCACAACGGCCTCCGCGAAGGAGGCCGTTGTGCGCTTCAAGCGGGGATCACTCCTCGACGAAGGCTTCCTCGCGCTTGGACTTGACCGAGGGCAGCATCACGATCACGAGCAGCACCGCGGCCGCGGCCAGCAGGCTGGCCGACAGCGGGCGCGTGACGAACACGCTCCAGTCGCCGCGCGACAGCAGCATGGCGCGGCGCAGGTTCTCTTCCATCATCGGGCCCAGGATGAAGCCCAGCAGCAGCGGCGCGGGTTCCACACCGAGCTTGATGAAGAGGTAACCCACCACGCCGAACATCGCCACCATCCAGATGTCGAAGGTGTTGTTGTTGGTCGAGTACACGCCGATCGCACAGAACAGCACGATGGCCGGGAACAGCCAGCGGTAGGGCACCGTGAGCAGCTTGATCCACATGCCGATCAGCGGCAGGTTCAGGATCACGAGCATCAGGTTGCCGATCCACATCGAGGCGATCAGGCCCCAGAACAGCTCGGGGTTGCTGGTCATCACCTGCGGGCCGGGCTGGATGTTGTGGATGGTCATGGCGCCCACCATCAGCGCCATCACGGCGTTGGGCGGGATGCCCAGCGTCAGCAGCGGAATGAAGGAGGTCTGCGAACCGGAGTTGTTGGCCGACTCGGGCGAGGCCACACCGCGGATATTGCCCTGGCCAAACGGCACTTCGCCGGGTTTGAGCTTGGTCTTCTTCTCGATGGTGTAGGCCGCAAAGGCCGCCAGCAGCGCGCCGCCGCCGGGCAGGATGCCCAGGAGCGAGCCGATGGTGGTGCCGCGCAGCACGGCCGGCAGCATGTTCTTGAAGTCCTGTGCCGTCGGCATCAGGCCCGTCACCTTGCCGGTGAAGACCTCGCGGTCCTCTTCCTTGTGCGAGAGGTTGTGGATGATCTCGCCATAACCGAACACGCCCATGGCGATGGTGATGAAGCCGATGCCGTCGGTCAGTTCGGGGATGTCAAAGGAATAACGGGCGACGCCGGAGTTCACGTCGGTGCCGATCAGGCCCATCAAGAGGCCCAGCACGATCATGGCCACGGCCTTGATCAGCGAACCCGAAGCCAGCACCACGGCGCCAATCAGGCCCAAGACCATCAGAGAGAAGTATTCAGCGGGGCCGAACTTGAAGGCGACCTCGGTCAGCGGCGCGGCAAAGGCCGCCAGGATCAGCGTGCCCACGCAACCGGCGAAGAAGGAGCCCAGACCGGCGGCGGCCAGCGCGGGGCCGGCGCGGCCCTTGCGGGCCATCTGGTAGCCGTCGATCATGGTCACCACCGAGGACGCTTCACCGGGCAGGTTCACCAGGATGGCGGTGGTCGAGCCCCCGTACTGGGCGCCGTAGTAAATACCGGCCAGCATGATCAGCGCGGCCACCGGGGGCAGTGCGTAGGTGGCGGGCAGCAGCATGGCGATGGTGGCCACCGGGCCGACGCCGGGCAGCACGCCGATCAGCGTGCCCAGCAGGCAGCCGATGAAGGCGTAAATGAGGTTCTGGAAGGTGAAGGCGACGCCAAAACCCAGGGCGAGGTTGTCAAAGAGTTCCATGTTTTTCTTCTCCTCAGCCGGCGATGAAGGTGGGCCAGACCGGGAACTGCAGTTTCAGCAGCACCACAAAGGCCAGGTAGCTGCCGATCGACAGGATGGTGGCGAGCACCAGCACCTCTTTGAGGTGGAAGCGGTCGCCCGCCAGACTGGCAACGATGGTCAGGCCGAACACGCCGGCGATCAGCCCCATGGGCGGCAGGCCGATGCTGGGCAGGCCGCCCAGCAACACGCCGAACAGCAGGTTGGCGCTGATGATGAAGAACAGCGGCTTCCAGGCCCATTTGCCGATCTTGTCGCCGCTGGGCGTTTCGACCACCAGGGATTTGAACATGATGATGGCGCCAAGCACCGCCAGGATCACGCCCAGCAGCAAGGGAAAATAACCCGGCCCCATGCGACCGCCCGAGCCGATGTTGTAGTGGGTGGCGCCATACGCGAACGAGGCCCCGACCACGGTGAACATCAGCCCCGAGAAAAAGTCTTTCTGACTTTTGATGAGCACGATACAACTCCTCCAAGTTTTGGATGAGCGCCATTGTGTTGGAGGAAGACCCGGCCCCACATGTGGGTTCCACCTACGCCCTGTGCGGCAGATTTCAGGGAAAACCCCATGGCACTCTGCAACGGCCGTGGCGCCCGCTCAGCGCACAAGCGGCTTGAACACGCGCAGCCACTTGCCGGCGGGCAGGCCCCATTTCTTCTCAATGGCCTCGGCCGCGGCCAGCAGCTGCTCGCGCTTGGGGCGGCTGGGCGTGCGCTGGGCCAGCACCACGGTGTTGCCCTCGCGCGTGGGCTTGAAGGCCCAGACCGCGTCTTCGCCAAAGGCCGCCGCGATCTTTTGCAGGCTCGCCTCGTAACTGGAGGCGCGGCCAAACAGGTTCACGGTCATGCAGGCCTGGGGGCTGAGCAGCGCGCGGCAGTCGCGGTAGAAGTCCTCGCTGTCGAGCACGGGCGCGGCGGCCTCGTGGTCGTACAAATCCACCTGCAGCGCATCGACCACGCCGGTCCACTCGGGCGAGCGGATTTCCTGCGCCGCATCGGCGATCACCACGCGCAGGCGCTCGTCCTCGGGCGGCAGGCGAAACCAGCCCCGGCAGGCGTGCAGCACCCCCGGGTTGAGCTCGATCGCGGTGCAGGTCATCTTCAGTTTCTTGTGGCAAAACTTGGTGAGGGTGCCAGCGCCCAGGCCCAGCTGCATGGCGTGCGCGCCCGCCACCTCCGACGGTGGGGTGAACAACAGCCAGGCCATCATGCGCTGCACATACTCCAGCTCGATCTCGTAGGGCCGGTCGATCCACATCGAGCCCTGGATCCAGGGGCTCGACAGGTGCAGATAGCGGATGTCGCCGTCTTCCGAAAAATGGACTTCGGGCAAGGCGGGGGCGGGGGCGGAACGTCGGGTGGCCATGGCGGGGGTGAGTACTTAAATGATCTAAAAAATCAGACGGGCGTCATCAGGCAAGGCACAGCACACGTTGACGGGAAGCCTGGATTGTCCAGGACCTGCATGAAAGGGCATGGCATGAACACCGAAGTCGTCTGGAATTTTCTGAGCACACAGGGCGCCGATTTCGGCCTCAAACTGCTGGGCGCGATCGCCGCCTGGGTGGTGGGGCGTTGGCTCATCGGCCTGAGCGTGACCTTGATCGGCAAGGGCCTGGAGCGCGGCAAGCAACTCGACCACACGCTGATCCGCTACCTCAAATCCATCATCAACGTGGCGCTCACCGTGGTGCTGGTGCTGGCGATCCTGGACATTTTTGGCATCAAGACCACCTCGTTCGCCGCCCTGCTGGCCGGTGCGGGCCTGGCGATTGGGGCGGCCTGGGGCGGGCTGCTCGCGCACTTTGCCGCAGGGGTTTTTCTGCAGGTGCTGCGGCCCTACAAGGTGGGCGACTTCATCACCGCGGGTGGCGTCACAGGCACCGTGCAGGAGCTGGGCCTGTTCACCACCCACATCCTCACGCCCGACCATGTGAGCACCATCCTGGGCAACAACAAGGTGTTCTCGGACAACATCCAGAATTTCAGCGCCCAGCCGGTGCGCCGTGTCGACGCCGTCGCCAAGGTCGCCCATGGCGTCGATGTGCAGGACGCGATCGCGCGCCTGCGCCCGGCCATCGAGGCCATCCCGAACGTGAGTCGCACACCGGCGCCGGACATCGAGATCCTGCAGTTCACGCCCGAAGGCCCGCAGCTGTGCGTGCGCCCCTACACCCACACCGACCATTACTGGCAGGTCTATTTCGACACCCACAAGGCCATCGCCGAGACCTTCGGCAAGGCCGGCTACCCGGTGCCCGAAACGCCAGTGGCGCACCGCAGCGTCCCGGCCACGCCCCCCGCCAGCACCCCGACCTGACGCCGACCGCGCGGCCAGCGCTGACCTCAGCACAGCCCGTGCAGACGCATCACCTCGGTCCAGGCCGCGCACTTGCGCGCGAACGACCAGGAGGCGTTGGCCGGGCTGGTCGAAGGCAGGCGGTGCAGCCTCACCCGATCGGCCCCACCCGCATCGCCCAGGGCCCGGGCGACCGCGCGCGCATGGCGAAAGCTCTCGCCACCGTTGTGGGCGATGCCCGACAGCTGCGGGCAATGCGCGAGCAGGCCCGCAAAGTCGTTGAGCCGGGCCTCGCGGATCGCGCTGTCCAGACTGCCCTCGCGCAGGCATTCGGCATACACGTCCCACACGCCCACGCCCTGCGCGAGCAGGGCCGCGCAGCTTGCCGCGTAGTCGCCGTCGGCGGGCCAGGGGGCCTGCGGCCAGATCGCCTGCATCAGCGGCCAGAACTGGTTTTGCGGGTGCGCGTAGTAGCGCTGCGTCTGCAGCGAGCGCACGCCCGGAAAACTGCCGAGCACCAGCACGCGGGTGTGCGGCGCCAGCAGCGGCGGCAGGCCCCGCAGGCGCGCGTTCATGCGCCCGCCTGCGCCAACCACGGGGCCAGGCGTGGCAGCACGCGCAGCGCGTTGCGCGTGGTCTGTGCCTGCAGCTCGGCCAGCGGCAGGCCGCGCAGCTCGGCCAGCACCTGGGCGATGCGCGGCAGCTCGGCAGGGCTGTTGCGCCCCTGCGGCATGCCCTGCGCACGCGCCTGCGCGGTCTGGTAGAGCCACTGCGGCGGGATGTCGGGCGCGTCGGTCTCCAGCACCATGGCCGACAGGGGCAGGGTTTGCGCCAGCGCCCGCAGGTGGGTGGCGGCGTCAAAGCTCAGGGCGCCGCCAAAGCCCAGCGCAAAGCCGCGCGCCACAAAAGCCTGCGCCTGCTGCGCGCTGCCGTTGAAAGCGTGCGCGATGCCGCCTTGGCCACCGATTTGGCGCAGGCCCTTGAGCAGCAGGTCGGCCGAGCGCCGCACATGCAGCAGCACTGGCAGGCCGTGCTTTTTGGCGAGCCGAAGCTGCGCGACATAAAAGCGCCACTGCTTCTCGCGCAGCTCGGGTGTGCACAGCGCAGGCACAAAAAAGTCCAGGCCGATCTCGCCGACCGCGACCAGCCGCGGGTCCGGCGCCGCCTCGGCCAACGCGGTGTCGAGTGCGTCGAGGTCCTCGTCACGCGCCTGCGGCACAAACAGTGGGTGGATGCCCAGGGCGTAGGCGTCGCCCTGCTGCGCGGCCAGGCGCTGCACCGCGGGCCAGTCGGCGCGCTGCACGGCCGGGATCACGCACAGGCCCACGCCCGCCGTGCGCGCCGCGGCGCGCACGGCAGCGCGGTCGTCCGCGAATTCCGGCGCATCGAGGTGGCAGTGGGTGTCAATCCACACGGGCCCGCCCTCAGGCCAGGCGGCCCTGCACCAGCTGCAGTTGCCGGTCGCAACGCGCGGCCAGCTGCGCGTCGTGCGTGACGAGCACGAAGGCGGTGCCGCGTTCGCGCGCGAGCTGGAGCATGAGTTCAAACACGCCGTCGGCGGTGGCGCGGTCGAGGTTGCCCGTGGGCTCGTCGGCCAGCACGCAGTCGGGCTGCGTGACCAGGGCGCGCGCGATCGCCACGCGCTGGCGCTCGCCGCCCGAGAGCTCGGCCGGGCGGTGCTGCAGGCGGTCGGCCAGCCCCACACGGCCCAGCCATTGGGCCGCCTGCTCGGCGGCCTGCTCGCGCGGCAGGCGCCGGATCCACAGCGGCATGGCGACGTTGTCCTGCGCGCTGAACTCGGGCAACAGGTGGTGGAACTGGTAGACAAAGCCCAGGTGGCGGTTGCGCCACTGGCCCTGCTCGGCCGCGCTCAGGCCGGCGAGCGCTTGGCCACGCAAGCGCACGCGCCCCGACGTCGGCGCATCGAGCCCGCCCAGCAAATGCAGCAAGGTGCTCTTGCCCGAGCCCGAGGCGCCGACGATGGCCAGCGTCTCGCCCGCATGCACCTGCAGGTCCACGCCTTGGAGCACCGTGACGTCGAGCGCACCTTCGGCAAAACGTTTGGACAGGCCCTCGGCCTGCAACACCACATCACTCATAACGCAGCGCCTCCGCCGGGTTGACGCGGCTGGCGCGCCAGCTCGGGTAGAGGGTGGCGACAAAGGCCAGCACCAGCGAGATCAGCGCGATCGGCACGATGTCGGCCGCCAGCGGCTCGCTGGGCATGCGGCTGATCAGGTAGATGTCGCGTGGCAAGAAGCTCGCATTGAGCAGGCGCTCCAGGGCGGGCACGATGACGTCGATGTGGAAAGCCACCAGCAGGCCCAGGCCCAGGCCGCTCAGGGTGCCGATCACGCCCACCATGGCGCCCTGCACCACAAAAATCGCCATGATGCTGCGCGGGCTCGCGCCCAGGGTGCGCAAGATGGCGATGTCGGCGCGCTTGTCGGTCACCGTCATCACCAGCGTGCTCACCAGGTTGAAGGCGGCGACCGCCACGATCAGCGTGAGGATGATGAACATCATGCGTTTTTCCACCTGCACCGCGGCGAACCAGGTGCGGTTTTGCTGGGTCCAGTCGCGCACATAAAAACCGCCGCCCAGCTGCGCCTGCAGCTCGGCCGCCACGGCGCGCGCTTGGTGCAGGTCGCGCAGCTTGATGCGCAGGCCGCTTGGACCCTCGAGGCGGAAGAGGCGCGCCGCATCCTGCTGGTGCATGAGCGCGAGGTTGGCGTCGTACTCGTAGTGGCCCGAGCTGAACAGGCCCAGCACCGCCATCTGCTTCATGCGCGGCACCACGCCCGCCGGCGTGACCTGACCCGAGGGCGAGACCAGCGTGAGCGGGTCGCCCGGCAGCACGCCCAGGCCCTGCGCGAGGTCACGCCCGAGCACCAGGCCAAAGCCGCCGGGCTGCAGGCGCTGCAGCACCGCGGCCTGGGCCTCGGAGGCCAGGTCGCTGACCTGGGGCTCGAGCGCCGGGTCGATGCCGCGCACCAGCACGCCCTTCATGTCTTCGCCGCGCGCCAGCAAGGCCTGCGCGCTGATGAAGGGCGCCGCGCCCAGCACCTGCGGGTGCTGGCGCACACGCGCCAGCAGCCCCGGCAGATCGGGCAAGGCCGCGCCGTCGGCGGCATAGACCTCGATGTGCGAGACCACGCCAAGCATGCGGTCGCGCACTTCTTTTTGAAACCCGTTCATCACGCTGAGCACGATGATCAGCGCGGCCACCCCCAGCGCGATGCCCAGCATGGACACGCCCGAGATGAAGGAGATGAAGCCATTGCGCCGGCTGGCCCGGCCGGCGCGGGTGTAGCGCCAGCCCAGCTGCAGCTCGTAAGGCCAGGAAAGAAAGGACATGGCCGCTATTGTGACGAATCGGCCAGGCCCCGTCCCCCGCGGCCACGCGCATGCGCCTGCGACAATCGCAGACCATGCATTGCATCATCGCCTACGCCGCCAGCCACCGACTGCCGCCCGACGCGCCCGTGGGCCTGCCGCTGCCGCGCCTGGCCGCCTGGCTGGCGCGCCTGCAGGCCGGCGCCCCCGAGCGCGACACCGAACAGGGCCTGCCCCCACCCGCCCTGCCGCACGAGCGCGCCCATGCGCGCGCACTCGGCTGGGACCCGCAGGCGCCGCTGCCCTGGGCCGCCTGGCAAGACGGCGCGCGGGACGCGCAGCCGCAGGCCTGGATCATGCCGGTCCACTGGCAGATCGGCATGGACCAGGTCGTGATGCACGACCCGGCCGCGCTGCAGCTCAGCGACGAAGACTCGCAGGCGCTGCTGGCGAGCCTGCAGCCCTATCTGCAAGAAGACGGGCTGGCCGTGCGCTGGCACGACGCCCTGCACTGGCACGCCACGGGCGCGCTGCTGGGCGGCTGGGCCTCGCCCTCGCTCGAGCGCGTGATCGGCGGCCAGGTGCGGCCCTGGATCACCGAGGGCGTGCCCAAGGCACTCGCACGCCTGCACAGCGAAATGCAAATGCTGGCCTACAACCACCCGGTCAACGACGCGCGCCTGGCGCGCGGGCAACTGCCGGTCAACGCCTTCTGGCTCCATGGCGCAGGCGCCCTGGAGGCCTCGTCGGCTGCGGCCGAGCCATTCCAATTTGTTGACGGCCTGCGTGCGAGCGCGCTGCGCGGCGACGTGGCGGCCTGGCGCGCGGCCTGGCAGGCCCTGGACGCGCAGCTGCCCGCGCCCGGCACGCCGGGCGTCTCGTTCACGCTGTGCAGCGAATCGGCCGCGCAACACTGGCACACGCCCGAGCGGCCCTGGCTGCAGCGCCTGCAGCGCGCGCTGCGCCCCACCGACACCTGCGCGGCCCTGAAGGCCCTGCTCGCCCCATGAAACTGTTGACCCGAGAGGTGCCCCCGCGCAGCGCCTGGGCGCTCGAGCAGGCCGGTGTCCATCCGCTGCTCGCGCGCCTGTATGCCGCGCGCGGCGTGCACAGCGCCGACGAACTCGACGACGCGCTCGCGCGCCTGCTGCCCCCAGACGGCCTGCGCGGCGCCCAGGCCGCCGCATGCCTGCTGGCCGATGCCATGGCCGCCGACCGCGCGCTGTGCATCGTGGCCGACTACGACTGCGACGGCGCCACCGCCTGCGCGGTGGCCGTGCGCGGCCTGCGCCTGCTCGGCGCGCGCCGCGTGAGTTACCTGGTGCCCGACCGCGTGGTCGACGGCTACGGCCTCACGCCGCCGATCGCCCAGCGGGTCAAGGCGCAAGGCGCCGACTTGCTGATCACCGTCGACAACGGCATCGCCAGCGTCGAGGGTGTGGCCGCCGCGCAGGCGCTGGGCCTGCAGGTGCTGGTGACCGACCACCACCTGCCGGGCGGCACGCTGCCGGCGGCCGAGGTCATCGTCAACCCGAACCAGCCGGGCTGCAGCTTCGCGAGCAAGTCCATGGCCGGCGTCGGCGTGATGTTTTATGTGCTGCTCGCGCTGCGCGCCGAGCTGCGCGCGCGCGGCGCCTTTGGCGCCGGCCAGCAGCCCAAGCTCGATGCCCTGCTGCCGCTGGTGGCCCTGGGCACGGTGGCCGATGTGGTCAAACTCGACGCGAACAACCGGCGCCTGGTGGCGCAGGGCCTCAAGCGCGTGCGCGCCGGCCAGATGCCGCCGGGCATGGCCGCGCTGCTGCGCGCCGCCGGACGCGAGGCGGCCCGGGCCAGCAGCTTCGATTTCGGCTTTGCGCTGGGCCCGCGCATCAACGCGGCCGGGCGCCTGGCCGACATGACGCTGGGCATCGAGTGCCTGCTGAGCGACGACGCCGGCCGCGCCGACGCGCTGGCGCAGCAGCTCGACGCGATCAACCGCGAGCGCCGCGTGATCGAGGGCGATATGCGCGAGCAGGCGATGGCCATGGCCGAGTCGCTGTTCGAGGAGGGCGAAGCGCCGCCGCCCGCGCTCGTGGTGTTCGACCCCGACTTCCACGAAGGCGTGGTCGGCATCGTGGCCTCGCGCCTCAAGGACAAGCTGCACCGCCCGACTTTTGTCTTTGCCGCGAGCAGCGCGCCGGGCAAGGAACACGAGCTCAAGGGCTCGGGCCGCTCGATCCCGGGCTTCCATTTGCGCGACGCGCTCGACCTCGTGGCCAAGCGCGCGCCGGGCGTGCTGCTGCGCTTTGGCGGCCACGCCATGGCCGCGGGCTGCACCGTGGCCGAGGAACACCTCGACACCTTTGAAGCGGCCCTGCAGCAGGTCGCGCTCGAATGGCTCGACGCCGCCACGCTGCAGCGGCGCCTGGAGACCGACGGCCCGCTGGCGCCCGAATACCGCCGCACCGAGCTGGTGGAGATGCTGCAGCGCGAAGTCTGGGGCCAGGGCTTTGCGCCGCCGGTGTTTTGCGAGGAGGTCGAGGTGCTGTCACAGCGCCTGGTCGGCGAGAAGCACCTGGCGCTCAAGCTCAGGCACCAGGGCCAGCCGGTCGACGGCATCTGGTTCCACCGCAGCGAACCCCTGCCGGCGCGCGCGCGCATCGCCTACCGGCTCGACGCGGACGAATGGCAGGGGCAAAAGCGGCTGCGCTTCTTGATCGAAGCGGCCGAGGGCTGATCAGGCCTGGGGGTTGTGCAGGGGCACGACGCCCGAGAGTTCGAGCTGCATCACGAGCTTGTTGACCAGCGTCGCGACCGAGGGCCGGCCCGTCTCGAGCACGAAATGCGCGGCCTCGCGGTACAGCGGGTCGCGCGCCTCGAACAGGCTGCGCAAGCGCGCCAGCGGGTCCTCGACCTGCAAGAGCGGGCGCACCGTGTCGTGGCGCAGGCGGCGGTAAACGTCCTCGGGTGAGGTGCGCAGGTAGATCACATGGCCGTGCTCGCGCAGATGGCGGCGGTTGGCCTCGCGCAGCACCGCGCCGCCGCCGGTCGACAGCACGCCCGGGTGCTGCCGGCTCAGCTCGTCGAGCACCTGCTGCTCGACGTCGCGAAACGCCTCTTCGCCCTCGCGCGCGAAGTACTCGCGGATCGAACAGCCCAGGCGCGCCTCGATCACCTGGTCGGAATCGAGAAAGGGCAGCCCCAGGCGCCGTGCGAGGTGGCGCCCGATGGTGGTTTTGCCCGAGCCCGGCAGGCCGACGAAGACGATGTTCAAGGGTGACTCACACGGTGGCGGCGCCCACCCGCGGGCGGCGCGCCGAAAAGCACCGAGTGTATGCCAGCGGCCCCGGCCGGCGGCTCAGGGCCTGGCCTCGGCGCGGGGCACCGGCGGGCCCACGGGCTCGGCGCCGTCCGCCTCGTCGGCGAGCACGCGCGGCGTGAGAAAAATCAGCAGTTCGCTGCGCTTGCGCAGCTGCTGGCGGTTGCGAAACAGCCAGCCGAACACGGGCACATCGCCCAGCAGCGGCACCTTGGCATCGTCGTTTTTGTCGCTGTCCTCGAAGATGCCCCCCAGCACCACGGTGCCGCCATCGGCCACGCGCACCTGGGTTTTCACATGCTTGGTGTTGATGGCAAAACCGGCCGCCGTGAGCTGGCCCACGCTGTCGCGGTTGACGTCGACTTCGAGCACCACCGCGCCTTCGGGCGTGATCTGCGGCGTGACCTCGAGCTTGAGGTTGGCCTTGCGGAACTGGATGCTGGTGAGGTTGCTGCTACCAGCGCTGAGCACCGTCTGGTAGGGCAGCTCGGTGCCCTGCTCGATCAGGGCCTTGGTCTGGTCGGCCGTGATCACGCGCGGGCGCGAGACCACCTTGCCGCGCCCATCGGCCTCGAGCGCCGAGAGCTCGAGGTTGATGAAGCGGTCGGCCGCGGCGTTGAACACCGACACCGCCAGGCTCGCGGGGCTGACCAGCTTTTGCCCCGCATCACCGGCCGGGAAATTGACGGCATTGCCGGCCAATGCGCCCGGGCCATTGGGCACGTTGCCGGCCCCCAGCTGGCCCAGGCTGGTCGGCGCACCGCCCACGCCCACATGGCGGCTTGCGCCCAAGCCCAGGCGCACCCCCAGGGCCTGGCCAAACTGGTCGTCGGCCTCGACGATGCGCGCCTCGATCAGCACCTGGCGCACCGGCACGTCCAGGCGCTCGACGATTTTTTGCAGCTCGGCCAGGCGCGCCGGGACATCGCTGACAAAGAGCTGGTTGGTGCGGGGCTCGGCCATCACGCTGCCACGCGCGCTCAGCCAGCGACCGCCCGCCGCTTCGCCAGCGTGGCCGGTGCCGCCGCCGAGCAAACGCTGCGCGATGTCGCCGGCGCGGGCGTAGCGCAGGCGCAGCGCGAGCATTTGCTGCGGGCTGGCCTGGTCGAGCGCGCTTTGCGCCTCCAGCCGCTTTTTCTCGCGGGCCAGCCACTCGTCCTGCGGCGCCACCCAGACCACACGCCCGTCCTGGCGCGCGGCCAGGCCTTTGGCCTGCAGCACGATCTGCAGGGCCTGGGGCCAGGGCACCTCTTGCAGACGCAGCGAGACCTGGCCGGTGACGCTGTCGGTGGTGACGAAATTGAGCCCCGTGAACTCGGCGAACACCTGCATCAGCGCACGCACCTCGGCGTTGTGGAACTGCAGGCTGATCGGCGCGGCCCCAGGCACATCGAGCAAGGGCGGTGGCAGCTGCGCCCGGGCCAGGCCGGGGCCCAGGCCCAGCGCCAGCAGCGTCAGGCGGCCCGCGCGCGCCCACAGGCCAGGCCGGGTGCGGGCGCTCATGGTGTTGCTCCGGCGCGCACGGGCGTGCGCAGCGTCCATTCGAGGCCGCGCCCCTGCACCCGCTGGCTCTGGCCGGCCTGCGTCCACACGCCCCACCAGTGCGTCTCGGGGCTGGAGGCGGCGGTCAGGGACGGGGCCGTGCCCTGCGCGGGGGCCGGGGCCTCGGGCCGGGCCCACAACCCGACAGGCACAGACGCCACCGCGGCGAGCGGCACCGGCAGCGGCGCCCAATCGGCCCCTGGCGCGGGGTCGGGCCGCAGCCACAAGCGCAGCCTGGCCTCGAGCTGCACCTGGTCTGCCGCCGCACCGGCCGCTTGCAAGCGCCACTGTTCCCAGGCCCACCAGGGGGCCTGGTCCGCCCATTGCGTGCAGAAGGTCAGCCAATCGCCCCAGGTGCCGAGCACCCGCAGCTGGGCCAGCTGGCTGGCCAGCAGCGGTCCGCTTTGCACCGGCTCGGTTTGCAGCGCCAGGACCTGCAGGCCCTGCGCCTGCAGGCGCTCGCGCAGCCACAGCCAGGCGGCATCGCCTTCGGCCAGCCCCGGTCCCTCGGGTGCGGCCACGGCCCTGGCGGGCGGCGGGGCCTCGGCGACGGTGGGACTCGGGGCCTGCGGTCCGGCCAGGTTGTGTCGCCCGTCCCACACCTCGGTCAGGGCCTCGTGCCACAGCGCCAGCGCCAGCAGCGTGCCCAGGCCAGCACCCACGGCCAGGCCCTGCACAGCGTCGCGCCACGCCAGGGCGCCGGGGGCGGCCACACGCCCGCTCATGGCAGCGCCCCGGGGGCCGAGGCCGAGGGCCAGGGCGCTTCGAGGGTCCAGGCCAGCCCCGGCGCTGTGGGCGCCGGGCCCAGGCTGTGCAAGGTCCAGCGCTGGCCCAGCGCTTCGTCCAGCCGCGCCTGCAGGCCCGGCAAGGCGTCGGCTTGCGGCAAGGCCCCTTGCAGCTGCAGGCGCTGCCCATCGGCCTGCCAGCGTTGCAGCCGCAGGCCTTGCTCGGCTTCTTGCTGCAAGGCGATCTGCAGCCGCAGCAGGCGCTGCTGCTGCGCTTGCAGCGCGCGCCACCAGGCCTGCTGCTGTGCCTGCCTTTGCCCTTGCGCCAGCGCGGCGCGCTGCTCGGCCGCACGTGCCGCCTGCATCGCCTGCTGCTGCGCCGCCAGCTGCTGTGCGCGCAGCAGTTCGCCACGCTGCGCCTGCAGGGACCAGCCCAGGCCCAGGGCGGCCAGCGAGCCGAGCAGGAGGCCCATCAGCCGAACCCGGCCCTGGCCGGCGCCCGCTGGCAGCGCCCAGGGCCGGTGCGGGTGGCGCAAGAGGTTGAGCGGGCGCGGCCTCATGTGAGCTGCCCCAGCGCAACGCCACAGGCCACCAGCGGCCCCCACTGCGGCGAGACCTGCAAGCGCTCGCGCAGGCCCCGCCATTCGGTCTCGGACAGGCCACGCGCGGGCTGGCGCTCGAACTGCCAGTCCTGCGGCGACTGCGCCCACCAGGCCACCGCCTCGCCGCCCAGGCTGGCGGCGGCGCGCTGCGCCGCTTGCGCTTCGGGCTCGACGCCGCGCAAGCGCCAGCCGGCATGGCGCGCCTGCTGCGTCCAGTGCTGCAACTCCTGGCGCGAGCAGGCGGCCCAGTGCACGCGCGGCGCGGCCGCCGCGCGGTCGGCGATCTCGAAATCGAAACCCACGTTCTGCGGGTCCACCCCCAGCGCGCTGGCGGCCTCGAGCTGGACATCGGCGGCCAGCTGGCGCGGGCTCAGGCCGGCCACAGGCTCGAGCACGCCCTGGCGACAGCACTCAGCGTGCAGCGCCAACGCGAGCGTGCGCGCACGCCGGGGCAAGGGCGCGCCGGCATCGCGCAGCTGATCGGTGAAGGCATTGAAGCCGCCCACCTCGGGCGCGTCGGCGGGCGCGGGCAAGGGCCGCCCGAGCCAGGCCACACGCAGCGAACCACTGGCCTGCAGCGTGAGCGCGGCCACCACGATCTGTTGCTGCTCGAGCAGCGCCGCGCCCCAGGCGCTGCGGCGCCGACGCCAAGGCGCCCACCATGCGCCCTTGTCCGGGTATGGCATACCTGGTTTCCTCCCTGACCCGCTCTGTCGGCGGGTGCCTGTGTGTGCTTTGTGGCACAGAGTGTGGGCGTTTCGCGCACGCTTGCAAACGGGCCTGGGCACCGTGCAAACCCTTGTCGGCGACGCATTTAACCTGCATTAAGGCGAATTTTTATAATGCGCAGCACCGCGCCGGCCCCTGCTGCGTGGCCGACAAAGGTTCTATGCCCTCCAAATCCTCCCCCCCGAATCCCCCTGCCGCCCCGCCTTCGAGCGGTCGCGGTGTGCTGGACTGGCTGCTGCGCCTGGCCCTGTGGCTGCTGGGCCTGCTGGCGGCCGGCCTGGCGAGCGTGGTGTTCGTGGCGGGCGTGGCGATGGTGGTGGCCTACCCCAACCTGCCCGACATCTCGGACCTGGCCGACTACCGGCCCAAGCTGCCGCTGCGCGTCTACACCGCCGACGGCGTGCTCATGGGGGAGTTTGGCGAAGAGCGGCGCAACCTGACGCCGATCGCCGAGATCCCCAAGGTCATGAAGGACGCGGTGCTGTCGATCGAGGACGCGCGCTTTTATCAGCACGGCGGCGTCGACTACCTGGGCATCCTGCGCGCGGGCCTGGCCAACATCGGCCGCACCAAGAGCCAGGGGGCGTCCACCATCACCATGCAGGTCGCGCGCAACGTCTACCTCTCGTCGGAGAAAACCTACACGCGCAAGATCTACGAGATCCTCCTGACCTACAAGCTCGAGCACATGCTCAGCAAGGACCAGATCCTCGAGATCTACATGAACCAGATCTTCCTGGGCAACCGCTCCTACGGTTTTGCCTCGGCGGCCGAGACCTATTTCGGCAAGGCGCTCAAGGACGTCAGCATCGCCGAGGCGGCCATGCTCGCGGGCCTGCCCAAAGCGCCCTCGGCCTACAACCCCTTTGCCAACCCCAAGCGCGCGCGCGCGCGCCAGCTCTACATCATCGAGCGCATGGAGGACAACGGCTTCATCAGCGCCGAGCAGGCCAAGGCCGCCAAGGCCGAGCCGCTGCGCCTGCGCAGCGCGGCCGACAAAAACATCCTGCACGCCGAGTACGTGGCCGAGACCGTGCGCCAGCTGGTCTACGCCCAGTACGGCCCCGAAACCTACACGCGCGGCCTGAATGTCTACACCACGCTGCAGTCCGATGAGCAGCGCGCCGCCTACCGCGCGCTGCGCCAGGGCATCCTGGACTACGAGCGCCGCCAGTACTACCGCGGCCCCGAAAAATTCATCGACCTGCCCAGCGACCCCAAAAAGCTCGAAGACGCGATCGACGATGTGCTCGACGACCACCCCGACAACGGCGACCTGCTGGCGGCCGTGGTGCTGGAGGCGAACCCGCGCAAGGTGGTGCTCACGCGCGGCAACGGCGAGGCGATCGAAGTCACCGGCGAAGGCCTCAAGCCGGTGCAGTCGGGCCTGTCGGACAAGGCCGCGCCGGCGGTGCGCCTGCGCCGCGGTGCGGTGGTGCGCATCGTGCAAATGCCCAAGGGCGGCTACGAGATCACGCAGCAGCCCGAGGTGGAAGGCGCCTTCGTGGCGCTGTCGCCGCAGACCGGCGCGATCCGCGCGCTGGTGGGCGGCTTCGATTTCAACAAGAACAAGTTCAACCATGTCACCCAGGCCTGGCGCCAGCCCGGCTCGAGCTTCAAACCCTTCATCTACTCGGCCGCGCTCGAAAAAGGCTTCACCCCGGTCACGGTGGTCAACGATGCCCCGCTGTTCTTCGATGGCGGCGTCACCGGCGGCCAGCCCTGGGAGCCCAAGAACTACGACGGCAAGTTCGACGGCCCGATGAGCCTGCGCACCGGCCTGGCCAAGTCGAAAAACATGGTCTCGATCCGCGTGCTGCAGGGCGTGGGCCCGCGCAACGCGCAGGAATGGATCACCCGCTTTGGGTTTGACGAGGACAAACACCCGGCCTACCTGACCATGGCGCTGGGCGCCGGCTCGGTCACGCCCATGCAGATGGCCAGCGCCTACGCGGTGTTCGCCAACGGCGGCTACCTGGTGCCCCCGCACCTGATCACGCGCATGACCGACCACAAGGGCAAGGTGCTGGTGGACAGCCCGCCGCCGGCACAGCCCGACGAGGCCCAGCGCGCCATTCCCGCGCGCAACGCCTACGTCATGAGCAGCCTGCTGCAGGAAGTCACGCGCTCGGGCACGGCCGCGCGCGCGCAACAGCTGCTCAAGCGCCACGACCTGTTCGGCAAAACCGGCACCACCAACGACGCCATGGACGCCTGGTTCGCGGGCTACCAGCCGCAGCTGACCGGCGTGGTCTGGATCGGTTACGACACACCGCGCAAGCTCGGCGACCGCGAAACCGGTGGCGGCCTGAGCCTGCCGGTGTGGATCAGCTACATGGAAACCGCGCTGCGCGGCGTGCCGGTGGCCGAATACGGCGTGCCCGAAGGCCTGGTGAATGTCAACGGCGAATGGCTGTTCGAGGAATACGCGCGCGGCGGCGTTTCCTCGGTGGGTCTGGGCGACAAGGCCGAGGACAAGCCGGCCAGCCTGCCGCCCAGCGACGAAAAGCGCCGCATCCTCGACCTGTTCCGCAACTGAGGCCGCGCCTCAGCGGCGCGCTTCAGCCAAAACGCAGGGCCTGGCCGGCCTGTTCGCTCGCGTAGCGCGTCAGGCTCTGCCAAAACTCGCCCTGGCCCTTGGTGTCCTGCCAATGCTGGCCGTCAAAACGGTAATGAAAGCCCCCACAGCGCGCCGCCAGCCAGACCTCTTGCAGGGGTTTTTGCAGGTTGATCACGATCTGGCTGCGGTTGCGAAAAGTGAGCGTGACCATGCCGCCCACGCGCTGGTTGTCGATGTCGGCGTTGGTCTCGTCGTTGATGCGGTCGCAGCAGGCCTCCACCTGTGCCAGCAGGCGCTCGGCCTGGTCCATGTATTCAAGGTCGGTCATTACAATCGCCGGATGTTGAAAGTTTGGAAGATTCTAGTCATCGCCCATGCCCTTGTCGGGGGTGCGGCGATGCTCGCGGGCTGCGGCCACAAGGGCGCCTTGACGCTGCCCACCAGCCCCGAATCGCAAGGCCGCGCCACGCTGCCGCAGACCCTCAACCCCTGGCACAAGGCCAGCCCCTCCGTGACCCCGGCTGCGCCCACGGGCGCGGCCTCCGAACCCGCCCGTTGACCCCATGAGCACTTTGCCCGGCCACCCTTTCATCGCCTACCAGGGCGAGCACCTGCATGTCGAGGGCGTGCGCCTCGCGGACCTGGCGCGCGCGCACGGCACGCCGCTGTTCGTCTATTCCAAGGCGGCCATGCTCTCGGCGCTGGCCGCCTACCAGCGCGGTTTTGCCGGCCGCAAGGCACAGATCTGTTACGCCATGAAGGCCAACTCCAGCCTGGCCGTGCTGCAGGTCTTTGCCGATGCGGGCTGTGGTTTTGACATCGTCTCGGGTGGCGAACTCACGCGCGTGCTGGCCGCCGGCGGTGACCCGGCCAAGGTGATTTTTTCGGGCGTGGGCAAAACCCGCGCCGAGATGAAGCAGGCCCTGCAGGCGGGCATCGGCTGCTTCAACGTCGAAAGCGAAGCCGAACTCGATGTGCTGAGCGCCGTGGCCACCGAACTGGGCAAGCCAGCCCCGGTGAGCCTGCGTGTGAACCCCAACGTCGACGCCAAGACCCACCCCTACATTTCCACCGGCCTGAAGGGCAACAAGTTCGGCATCGCGCACGAGCGCGCGCTGCAGGCCTACCGCCACGCGGCCAGCCTGCCGGGGCTCAAGGTGGTCGGCATCGATTGCCACATCGGCTCGCAGATCACCGAGGTCACCCCTTATCTGGACGCGATGGACCGCGTGCTCGACCTGGTGGCCGAGATCGAAGCGGCCGGCATCGCCATCCACCACATCGATTTCGGTGGCGGCCTGGGCATCGACTACAACGGCGACACGCCCCCCGCCGCCGATGCGCTGTGGGCGCAGCTCTTGGCCAAGCTGGACGCGCGCGGTTACGGACAGCGTCAGCTGATGATCGAGCCGGGCCGCTCGTTGGTGGGCAATGCGGGCGTGTGCCTGACCGAGGTGCTGATCCTCAAGCCCGGCGAGCAAAAGAATTTCTGCATCGTCGACGCCGCCATGAACGACCTGCCGCGCCCGGCCATGTACGAAGCCTTCCACCAGATCGTGCCGCTACAGCCCAGGCAGGGTGAAGCCGTCGTGTACGACGTGGTGGGCCCCGTGTGCGAAAGCGGTGACTGGCTGGGGCGTGACCGCCAATTGGTGGTGCAAACCGGCGATCTGCTGGCCGTACTCTCCGCCGGCGCGTATTGCATGAGCATGGCCAGCAACTACAACACGCGCGGCCGCGCGGCCGAGGTGCTGGTCGATGGCACGCAAGCGCATCTGATCCGCCAGCGCGAATCGGCCTTCGACACCTTTGCCTTGGAGCAGCTGGTCGGTTGAGGACATCTGCCTGCGCGTGGGCCGCTCAGAGGGCGCTGTGCCCAGGGCTCCTCATAAGCCGCTGCGCGTCACAAATCGTCGCCCTGGGCACAGCGCCCTCTGAGCTCACGGGTGCTTCATCCAACGCCGGTACAAGCGCCAGCCCAGCAGCACCGCGAGGATCACGCCGTAGACCATGGGCTCGGCCAAATCGTTCTTGCCCGCGCGCATCCACCAAAAATGCAGAATCGCCAGCGGTGCGGCCAGGTACACCGCACGGTGCAAGGCCTGCCAGCGCTGGGCACCGAGCCAGCGAATGGCGCGGTTGAACGAGGTGGCTGCCAATGGCAGCAGGATCACAAAGGTCGCGAAGCCCACCAAAATGAAGGGCCGCTTGGCGATGTCGCGTGCGATGTCGGCCACGTCCAGGCCCATGTCAAAGAGCGCGTACGACAGCAGGTGCAGCACCGCATAGCCAAAGCAGCTCAGGCCCAGCAGGCGCCGGTAGCGCAGCAGCTCGGGCCAGCCCAGCAGCACGCGCGCCGGCGTGATGGTGAGCGTCAAGCACAGAAAACGCAGGGCCCAGTCGCCGTGGCCGCGGATCAGCGCTTCGGCCGGGTTGGCGCCCAGCTGGTCTTGAAAGGCACGCACCAGCAGGTTCAGCGCCGGCACCAGCACCAGACCCAAAGCCACCCACCAGGTGGCGCGGTGGCGCAAGAGGGCGCGCATCAGAAGAACTTTTTGAGGTCCATGCCCGCGTAGAGCTGGCCCACCTGCGCCTCGTAGCCGTTGAACATCAGGGTTTTGCGCTTCTTGGCGAACAGACCGTCCTCGCCGATGCGCCGCTCGCTGGCCTGGCTCCAGCGCGGGTGGTCGACGTTGGGGTTCACGTTGGAATAAAAGCCGTATTCGCGCGGCGCGGCCATCATCCAGGCCGTCACTGGCTGCTTTTCGACAAAGCGGATCTTGACCAGGCTCTTGCCGCTCTTGAAACCGTATTTCCAGGGCACGACCACGCGCACCGGCGCACCGTTTTGCTTGGGCAGCACCTCGCCATACATGCCAAAGCTCAGCAGGGTCAGCGGGTGCATGGCTTCATCGAGGCGCAGGCCTTCGACATAGGGCCAGGCCAGCACCGAGGAGCGCACGCCGGGCATGGTGTGTTCGTCGGCCTGGGTCACGAACTCCACGTACTTGGCGCTGCCCTGCGGCTCGACGCGGCGGATCAGTTCGGCCAGCGAATAGCCGACCCAGGGGATCACCATCGACCAGCCTTCGACACAGCGCAGGCGGTAGATGCGCTCTTCCATCGCGCCCCATTTCATGAGGTCTTCGAGGGCCACCTTGCCGGGCTTTTTCACCAGGCCCTCGATCTCCACGCTCCAGGGCGAGGTCTTCATCGCGCCCGCGTGGCGCGCGGGGTCGGACTTGTCGGTGCCAAACTCGTAGAAGTTGTTGTACTGCGTGGCGTGGCTGTAGGCGGTGGGCGGCTCCATGAGCTGGGCGCCGAGCAGTTTGGAGGCGGTGGCGGGCAGCGCGGGCAGCACGCCGGGACGCGCGGTCTGCGCCCCACCGTCCAGCGCCCAGGCGCCCAGCCCTGTGGCGGCCAAGGCCTGCAGCCATTCGCGGCGGCGCAGGTACAGGGCCTGCGGCGTGATCTCGCTCGGCGCAGGCGGGGCATCGGGGATGCGGATCAACATGACGGACCTCCAGACACGGCAAGGCAGAAGGTCCGATTGTCAGCCTTTCACCCTGGCCTTGCAGGCAACAGACCACACAAGCCCCCGGGCCATGGGCCTCAGAGCGTGCCGTAGCTGTGCAGGCCGCTGAGGAACATGTTGACGCCCAGGAAGGCGAAGGTCGTGACCGCCAGACCGGCCAGCGCCCACCAGGCGGCCACGGTGCCGCGCAGGCCCTTCATGAGGCGCATGTGCAGCCAGGCCGCGTAGTTGAGCCAGACGATCAGGGCCCAGGTTTCCTTGGGGTCCCAGCTCCAGTAACCGCCCCAGGCTTCGGCCGCCCAAAGCGCGCCCAGCACGGTGGCGATGGTGAAGAAGGCGAAACCCACGGCGATGGCCTTGTACATCACGTCGTCCAGCACCTGCAGGGCGGGCAGGCGTTCGGCGATGCGCCGGCGCCCCAGCAGGATGCCGGCCGCGATCAGGGCCGAGATGGCGGCGTAGCCGAGCCAGTAGCTGCCGCCGGCCTCGGCGATGCCGCGCTGGCGAAACGCGATCGGCACGAAGCACAGCGCCACGCCCAGCAGCCAGATCGGGGCCATGCGGTACCAGCGCGACTCCTGTGCCTGCTGCTTGATCAGGTAGGCAAAAGCGACCATGGCGGCCAGCGCAAAGGTGCCATAGCCGATGAAGTTGGCCGGCACATGCAGCTTCATCCACCAGCTTTTGAGCGCGGGCACCAGGGGCTGGATCTCGTGCGCTTCGCGCACCAGCGTGTACCAGAGCAAAAAGCCCACGGCCGCGCTGACCACCAGCATGACAAAGGCGCCCAGGGCGCGCGTGCGGTACTGGGCCTCGTAGTAGAGGTAGAACAGCGCCGTCATCCAGCAAAACAGCACGAACACCTCATAGAGGTTGCTCACCGGGATGTGGCCGATGTCGGGGCCGATCTGGTGGCTCTCGTACCAGCGCACCAGGCTGCCCACCAGGGCCAGGCCCACCGCGGCCCAGGCGATGCGCGAGCCCAGCAGCTCCAGCGCATCGGCCTGGCTGCGCAGGAACATGCCGCCCCAGTAAAAAACGGTGCTGATGAAAAACAGCATGCTCATCCACAGGATGGCCGACTGGCTGGAAAGGAAATACTTGAGCATGAAGACCTGCTCGGCACGCGCCAGATCGCCCTGGTAGGCCCAGATCGCGCCGAGCGCGAAGGCCGCCACCACGGCCATCAGGTCGCGCAGCGGGCGCCAGAACCAGGCCAGCCAGACCAGCGCCGGCCAGGTGCCCAGCAAGATGGCCTGCTCGTAGCCGTCCATCGCGTGCTGGTAGCGCGTGAACGCGAACAGCGTGCCCACGAGCGAGAGCAGGGCAAAGGCCCAGTCGAGCGCGCTGCGGCGCGAAAAATAGCCCGGGTTCAGGCTCACGGTGGTGGTGTTCATTGAGACGTCCCCTGTCCCAGCAGCCGCTCGCGCAGCTGCTCGAATTCGCGGTCGGTGTCCATCATCTGACGGTTCGACGACAGCGCCATGCGTGCACGGCTGTGCACGCCCTGCGGCGTCAGCCAGATCCACAGGCGACGCTCGCGCACATAGAGCATGGCAAACACGCCGAGGATCAGCAAGGCGCAGCCCAGATAAACCACCAGCTTGCCAGGGGCTCTGGCCACCTGGAACACGCTGGCCTGCACCTGGGTGAAGTCCTTGAGCATCAGCACCATGGGCGCGTTGTACAAGGGCGCGTCGCTCAGGGCGATCACGGCCTGGCTCATGAAGCCCTGCACCTTGTCCTGCGGCAGCCTGCTCGCGCGCGCCTGCTCGCGCGCCAGCGCATCGAGCTCGTACAGCACGCCGTTCAAGATGCGCACCAGCATTTCGCCCGCGCGCGCGCGCTCGGCCTCGGGCACATTGGCTTCCATGAAGTCGGCCAGCGCCTGCAGGCCGGCGCCGGTCTGGCCCGGCACGGTCTCGGCACCGGCAAACAGGTCCAGCGCCCGGCGCGCCGAATCGGCCAGCGGCCGGGCCAGCTCGGGGCGCTGCGGGTCGACCGCCAGGCGGGCATAGCGTTGCACCGCGCGCTCGCGCAGCTCGGGCGACTGCAGGGCACCGCGCAGGCGGATGAAGCCATCCATCTGCCCCTGCTCGTCGGCCGGCAGACGCAGGTAGCGAAACGGTTCGGCCGGCGTGTCGCGCATGCCGAGCAAAAACACCGGCTGGCCATCGCCCATGTCGACCGGCAGCATGTAGTTGTTGAACTCGCGCGCCTGGCCTGCAGCATCGCGCAGCTTGTAGCTCACGCTCGGGCCGATGTTGCGCAGGGTCTTGGTGGTGCTGGTCTTGTGGCCCGCGCCCAGGCGGCCTTCAATGGTCTGGCGCAGAGTGCCGCCGGCCGCCTCGCGCGCACCCTCACCGGCGCTCTGGCGCGCCGCATCGGCAAAGTTCTCCACATTGATCACGCGCAGGCCCGTGAACTCCAGGCGCAGCTTCTCGCTGCCCTTGCTCAGCTCGGTGCTCGAACCGATCGTGCCCTCGACCTCGAAGGGCCGGGTCGCCGCCTGCATGGGCCAGGCCTGCAGCCTGACCTGCGAGCCGCCGTCGTCAAAGCTGGACTGGTAAATCTCGATGCCACGATAGCTCGCCGGGCGGTTGACCTCGACGCGTGCGGGCTGCTGCGCGCCCGTGGCCCGGTCGTGGATCACGATCTCGCTGGCAAAGAGCTTGGGCATGCCCGTCTCGTAGTACTCGACGATGAACTTCTTGAGCTCGACCGCGAAGGGCAGCTCCTGCAGCAAGATGCCGTCGGACTGGTTGAGGATGGCGGTGCTCGAGACCGTGTTCTCGGCCACCAGCAGGTTGCCGCGGAAGGTCGGGTTGCGCTCGGACAGGCGGTGCTGCGCCGGCACATCGGCCACCAGGCCGCCGCCGTTGTAGACGCTCTTGCCGCCGAACCAGGTCTGCGCGCGCACGATCAGGTCGCCATCGAGCAGGCCGCCCAGGCACACCAGCACGATGGCCGAATGCGCCGCGATGTAGCCGAGTTTGTTGGCCGCACCGGCCTTGGCCGCGAGCATCCAGCCGTGCTCGCGCTGTTGCAGCTTGACCTTCCAGCCGCCGCCCGCGAGCCGCTGGCCCAGGCGCTGCGCCACGGCCTCGGGCGCGCCCTCGAGCTCGCCCTCGGCCTTGTGGTGAAAGGCCTGCAGGCTGTGCTCGCGGATGTTTTCCTTGTAGGCCTTGAGGTCGGCCAGGATCTTGGGCGTGTTGCGCGCGATGCACAGGCTCGTGCTCGTGACCAAAAACGCGAGGATCAGCAAAAACCACCAGGCGCTGTAGACGCTGTACAGGCCCAGCGCCTTGAACACCTCGGCCCAGAACGGACCGAACTGGTTGACGTAGTTGGGCAGCGGCTCGTGCTGTTTGAGCACGGTGCCGATGACCGAGGCGATGCAGATCACGGTGAGCAGCGCGATCGCAAAGCGCATCGACGACAGCAACTCCCACCCGGTCCGCCACCGTGCGGTGGTGTCCAGGGTCTGGGCTTCGGAGGTGCTTGCGCTCATGTCAAAGATCGGGTTGCCGGTCGGGGCGCCCGCGCGGGCCAGCCCCAAAAAACAAGGCCGGTGCAACCGGCCTGGAAAGACGCTGTTCAGGCCTCTGAACAGCCACAGATTATGCCCCGGGCACCGGACCGGGCCGCGCTGCGGGCGCTTGCCCCCAGGCCCTGTCCGGGGATGGCGCGCGCTCAGCGCAGGCCGGCGATGTAGTCGGACACCGCCTTGATTTCGCGGTCGTTCATCTTGGCGGCGACGCCGCTCATCTGGGCGCTGTTCTTGCGCACGCCGTCGCGGAACGCCACCAGCTGGGCCGCGGTGTAGTCGGCGTGCTGACCCGACAGGCGCGGGTACTGGGCCGGGATGCCGGCGCCGTTGGGGCTGTGGCAGCCCGCGCAGGCGGCCACCTGGCGGTCGGGGATGCCGCCGCGGTAGATGCGCTCGCCCAGGGCCACGCTGTCCTTGTCCTTGGCAAAGCCCGGCTTGGCGGGCTTGGAGGCGAGCCAGAAGCCGATGTTGCGCATGTCGGCCTCGCTCAGGTTGGCGACCATGCCGCTCATGACGGCGTTGGCGCGCTTGCCCGACTTGAATTCCTGCAGCTGCTTGACCAGGTATTCGGGGTGCTGCTGGGCCAGTTTGGGGTTGGCCGGCGAGCCCGAATTGCCGTCGGCGGCGTGGCAGGCCGCGCAGACGGCCGTGTAGGCGGCCTCGCCCTTGGCCAGGTCCGGCTTGGCGGCGGCGGCCGGGGTGTTGGCGAAAGCCGCACCGGCCAGCAGGGCAGCGGCAGCAGCGGTCATCAGGGTAGAGGCGATCGACTTCATGGTTTCTTATCCGTGGGTCTGGGTATCCGGGAACTGACGCAAAACCGTGGGATTCTACAATGCTGCCAAAGTCAGTTTCCTGACGACGCCCGTCCCCACATCCATGAATTCCAGCCCCCCCACCCCCCCCGCCCCGGCGCCTGCCGGCACCCCCCCCGGCTGGGTGCACACCGCGCGCTTTCTGACCACCGCCGCCCCGCTGCAGCCCTTGC
>JACCDW010656284.1_pt1 | contig 34017 bp, 35 predicted proteins | sample 7449781 | NCBI WGS metagenome assembly JACCDW01 (sample SAMN15323449, study PRJNA562643) | freshwater metagenome | isolation source: river surface water | place: USA:Blue River Watershed | collected 2017-08-18
AAAAAGAATTAGAAGAAACTAAAGAACATTTAAAAAAATATACTTCTCCAGAACGTAATAAATTATATTATAATATACATAAAGAACAAATTTTAGAACATAATAAAAAAAAACATATACAAATTGATCCAGAAAAGAAAAAAGAATATAATAAAAAATATTATGAAAGTAAAAAACAAAAATTATAAGATTAAGAAATTAATGCGTAATATTTTCTTATAAAAAGTATTATTTAATAATATATGTTAAGAAAATATACATTAGAATTGCTTTTATCTTTTTGTGATGAAAATAATATAAAAGTGTTAGATAAATATACTGATAATAATATATATGGTAATAGTATGATTTTAATTACTTGTAAACAGTGCAACAATTCAACATATAAAAGATTTGACTATTTATATAAAACATCTAGGGCATTATGTAAACCATGTATTACAAAAAATTCACTACCTAAACAAAAACTAACTATGTTACAAAAATATGGAGTAGAACATCCAACTCAATCTAAAGACATACTAGAAGTCACAAAACAACGAAATATAGAAAAATATGGGGTTGATAATCCATCAAAGACCCAAATTGTAAAAGATAAACAAAAACAAACCTGTTTACATAGATATGGAGTAGAATACATGATTCATAATCCATCTTCAAGAGAAAAAATGATACAAACTAATATTGAAAAATATGGTACTGATAATCCAGCAAAAAATAGTAATGTCCAACTGAAAATGAAAGAAACTAATCTTAAAAAATATGGTGTTGATAATCCAGCAAAAAATATTGATATTCAGATTAAAATGAGAGAAACTACTAAACAAAAATATGGTGTTGAATATCCTTTACAAAATACTGAAATTTCATCAAAATTAATGGAAAAAAATAGATATAAAATTAAAATATTTAAATTTCCTTCTGGAAAGACAATTAAATGTCAAGGATATGAACATTTCTGTATTAAAAATTTGATTGATGATGATATTTTAGAAACTGACATAATTACTGAAAGAAAATATGTACCTGAAATATGGTATAATGATATCGATAATAATAAACATAGATATTTTCCTGATATATTCATACCATCAAAAAATCTTATTATAGAAGTTAAATCTAATTGGACATATAAAATAGATGAAAATAAGATAAATTTATGTAAAAAATCTATATCAGAATTAGGATATAATTATGAAATATGGATTTATAATTGTAAAGGAGATAAAATTAATTGCATAAAATAATGTTTATTTTTTTAATTTAATTAAACATTTTCCAACTGGTTTTGTTTGTTGTTCTTCATCTTCTTCATCTTCAGATGATTTACATGTTGCAATTTCATTCCAACTTGGTTGAAATGACAATCTCCATTTAGAATAATCATTTGTGTATTTAATTGAATCGGTTTCAATGATTTTATAATTTTGTGTCTTATAATATCTTTTGCGTTTTTGCCATTGTTTCTGAAATGGATCATGTGTGTCAATGACATCCACCACAATTGGGGTTGCATGTTTTTCTCTTAAAATTCTACCGACTGTTTGTTCGATATCTGTCTTAGGTGATGTCATGATAAGAGCATTTAAGGATTTTATATCTAATCCTTCTGAACACATAGCATATGTAGCAATAATGACTTGTTTTGATTCAGTATCTTTTAATGCAGCTTCTTTCATACCTCCAATATAATATCCAACTGTAGCAATATTTCTATGTTCTATAGCATCATGAATATAAGTTAATATATTTTTATTATGTGCAATAACCATAATCTGTACTTTTTCATTGTCTTTAATCATATCTTGAATAACTTTAATGATAAATTCTGTTCTTCGATTATAACTACATAGTTTTGATATCATTGTACTATGTGCAACATTACCTCTAAAATCTGTTTTTACTTCATTAAATTCATCATCATCAGTCTTAAATGTTATTCCACGAATAATCACTTGTTCATCTTTAGAACGAGTTGCTTTATATACAACATCTCCCAAAAACATTTTAAATACTTTAGTTGTACCATCTTTTCTATTCATTGTTGCTGATAATCCTAACATATATTTTGTAACCAATTTAAACAATGCTCTTGAAAATACTTCACTTGAAATATGATGACATTCATCGATTATAGTAAATCCAAAACTATCGAATATATCAGCATCATAGTCTTTCATGGATAAACTTTGTAACATACAAAGAACAATATCTTTATCTTCAATATCAATTGTAGGACCTTGTATACGACCAATTCTAGCATTTGGAACAAACTGTTTAATACGTTCAACCCATTGATTTAATAAGAATTCTTTATGAATGATTACTAATGTTTTCTTTCGCAATTGTGTCATTATATATAGTGATAATGATGTTTTGCCAAATGCACATGGTAGTTCCAATAAGCCTCCATCAGTTTGACATCGTCTAACATGTGATAAATATTTTTCAACAACAGGAACTTGATAATCGCGTAAAGAACCATTAAATACTAAATTAACATCATCTCCTTCAGAAATTTTAATTTCTTTAGGTGGACCAAATTTAGATTCAGCATAGTATCTTGGTAAGTATAATTTATTTCCAGATTCACGATAAACTGGAAATGTAGTAGAAGTATTTTGTATAGGTGAACCGGGCGTATAAGGTTTAATCATTAGTTCTTCTTTGATTTGATTTTGGAGACTTGGGGATATTTCTGATTTAATAATTGTATATCCTTTTTGTCCTAAATAAGAATTCATTTTAGGAAACATTTATAGATGACTCTGTATAGTATACAGTTGTTATTTTTAACTTGTTTTCTAAAATATTTAACAAATTAAAATCTATAAATATGATATATGGAATATTTGAATTCGCTTACGGAAAAAAGAAATATGCCACAACTTATATTAGTTGTCTTATTTATTATATTTTTAATTATGGGACAGACTTTACCATCCGGAATTGCATCTTTTATTGATAGTAATATTGGAAAAATAGTTGTCATTGTTAGTGCCTTAGCTTTGTTTGCATATACAAATCCTATTTTAGGCGTTTTAGGTATTTTTGTTGCATATGAACTCATTAAACGTGCTTCCGTGTCTACTGGTTCAGTTGGTTTAGATATGTATATGCCTACAGAAGAACGCAAATGGTCTCGTTTTGATGCAACTCATCAATTTCCTTATACATTAGAACAACAGGTTGTTAAGGAAATGACTAATTTAAAGTTTAATGATGTTCCTACTAAAGCTTCATGGCAACCTGTCTTAGATGAAACGTATGATGCAGTTTCTCTCACAAATTAATATAATATAATAAAATATATTAGACATAAGACAATATAATAATATAACATTATGGAACGAGCAATTATCATAAGTGCATCTATTTTATCGACATCATATTTATTTGGCATTTCTTTACAAATGTTAAATAAACAAAATTCATCTGGTTTAAATTATACACTTATCAATGGATTCACAATGGCATCGATGGGTATCTTTATGAATGTATTTATGTTAGATATAATTGATAAATATATAAAGGTAAATTAATATAATAATATAACGTTATGGAACGAACAATTATCATGTGTTCAACTATTTTATCAACCTCTTGTTTAATTGGGAATTGGTTGCAAATGTTAAATTCACCAGATTTAAATTATAAAATTACAAATGGATTCGCAAAGATATCTACATGTTTCTTTATGAATATAGTTATGTTAGATGTATTAGATAGGTATATAAAGGTAAATTAATTTGGGTTATTTAAGTCATTCATAACTTCTTGTTTATTAATGACTGTTTTCTTGGCAATATTTTTAATGACTTTATCCATATTAATATCACAATCTTCAATAGAAGATCCCGGAAAACATTGACATAATATATTCATATAGTTTTCATGTGTTTTCGTTTCAATCTTATCATATTGAGGATTTAATTCTTGCCATGCCTTTAAGTTACTAAAATTTTTATCAATGACAGAACGAACGGTTTTAGCTACGATTGGTTTCCCATCAGCATCTTTTTCCCAACCTTTAAAAATCTTAACATACATTACTTCTCTTTTTAAATCTGTACAATGAATTGGACGTTTATATATGTCCAACTTATTGAGTCCATTTACAATTATATTACTAATTCCTTCAACAAATCCAAGCCGTCCAGTGGCTTCCAAATCTTCTACGCCAATTTTTAAAGAGTTCACGAAATCTTGAAGGGTCATTGCATCCTTACATTGTTCATTTAAAAAGAATTGTAAATTAAATGTCTTATTGTTAGAATTATTGTTAGAATTGTTGTTGATACATGTGTTATTTTGAACCATTGAATTTTGTGCCATACTCATCATCATTTTACTTTGTTCTAACAGTAAGTTCTGAAATGATGCATTTTGTTTAATTAATTCAAAAATAATAGTTGGATTTAATTCTGATAAAGATGTATTTTCTATTTCGTAATTATTTACATCTTCTGGATGTTGTTTTCTGTTATGTCTCCAAAGGCCTGATTTATCTTTATATTCTTTATTACAATGTTCACAAATAAATTTATTTAAATTATTAATACAATTAAAATGCTTTCTACTATGCATGTGTTTATAATAGTGAGTATTATATGGTGTGGAATAATTACAATTTTCACATGTATATATTTTTTTAGTATTTTCCATAATATATACTATAATTATATTATTTTATTTATAACGCAATTAATTGGTTGCGTAAGAGCAAGTTAACTGTTTTTTATTAGTTATAATAATGCTAAATATTATGAATTTTTTATAAAGTATCTGGAAAATGGTTGCTAAATGGCAAAATATATGATGTTAATAATATTTTAAAATAATATGAAATATTATTGAATATGCATTAAAAAAAATTGGTTGAAAAAGAGCAAGTTTTTTGAAACTGGACATTTTGCACCTTGGGTTGAAAAAGGTTGAAAAAGTGCAAAATTTTGTTTTTTCAAAATAAATATTTTGAGACGATATATGATGTGTATATTATAATAATTGCACTTTTGGTTGAAAAATGGTTGAAAAAAAGCAATGTTATCGTCATAAAAATATTATACGTATGAACGATAACTAAATGATATGACGTCACAAAAATCGTTTTGCACTTTGGGTTGAAAAAGGTTGAAAAAGTGCAAAATGTCCAAAAATGTCCAGGAAAAATACAGAAATTTTGATTTAGACCATAATGGTTTAAAATCATTTTTTACAATATAAAAAACCTTACGATATTATTTTTTATGCGATTTTCAGAAGCCTTTCATAGTTTGGACATTTTCCCATAAAAATATAAATGTCCATTTTCAAAACAACCCTTTAATAATAGAAGAATTTTTTAATTTTATAAATAGAGAAAAAATAATGCAAAATTTGAAACCATTATGGTCTCGTGTATATTTTATAAAGCATAATCGTCTGTAAAATATTTTACATTGCATCTATTTTGGCACCAATATGATTTCAAATTTGCTACCGTTTACTATAAAAATAGTAATATATGTGGAGTATACAAAAGTATGAACGAAAATAGTAAAAAATAGTAAAAAGTGCCACTTTTGATTGACATATATTTAGCAATGATTTTTTGCGGTAAAACTATAAACACAAAATATATATAGATATTACTATGGATAGACACATATATGAATGCAAAGATTGTAAATATTCTACATATAAAAAAGATCATTATACAAAACATTTACTAACAGTTAAACATCTTAAAAATACACATAAAAATATAGTTATATCTAAAAAACCTGTAATTAAAAAATACATTTGTAATATATGCAATAAATCATATAAAGATACAAGTGGTTTATGGAGACATAATAAAAAATATCATGTAGATAATTCAACAAATATATTCAACGATAAGATAACAGAACTCTTTGGAGATAATCCTATTTTTTGTAGTGTACTTACAACTTATTTATCGGATTCATCTAACATACTAAAGATGAAAAAATTACATAAGTATTTACCTTAAAAATAATATATTATGATAAAAACTACTTAAGAAAATTTCATTAAAATATATAATATATGGATGAATTAGTTGTTGAGGTTTTTATTGAAATTGCAAAAAATAGCCATATCAAATATGAGTATGATAAAGAAAAACGTGCACTTATATGTGACCGCATTTTACATACACCTCTTAAATATCACTTTAATTATGGATTTATTCCTAATACACTAAGCGAAGATGGTGATCCGATTGATGTAGTCGTACTCATGAACGATGCACTTGTACCTGGATGTCTAATTAAATGTCGTATATTAGGGTTTTTGGACACAGAGGATAGTGCTGGAAATGATCCCAAATTAATTTGTTGTCCTATTACTAAAGTTGACCCTTCATGGAGAGATGTTAGTGATATTAATGATATTTCAAGTCACGAATTAGAACAAATCAAATACTTTTTCCAACATTATAAGGATCTTGAATATAAACAGGTTATCGTTGGAAATTTCCATGGTAAAAAAGATGCAATTGCAGTTTTTGAACAAAGTATTTACCGACATGTTAGTGGTTAAGTTAAGTTGAAAAATAATATATTATATTTTTTAACTTAAAGGATTTTATTTTATTTCTTAGAAAAAGGATTTGTTATCTTTGGTAAATTCTTAGAAGAATTACTAAAAGACGTAAATCCAATATATGCAAAACATAAAACACCTAATATAACTAACACTGCTATTATTAATTGAGCCGCTGTACTATGTCTAATTTCATCCCAATTTATCATACCTGAACTATTATTTGATTTCTTAGACACCATTTCTTCATCTTCCGAAGAACCAACGGGTTTACAATCTATATATATTTCATCACTACTAGCATTTGTTCCAGGACCCTTTGTATTTAAGAAAAAAGGAGTTGTTCTTACAGGATTATATGGATTATTTTGAATTACAGACTTTAACGTTGTTAGTGTTGATGAATTAATATCACATGAATGATCCGCAATATTATATACTAATATACTTGCTTGAGTATTACAAGGCTGATATGGCAAATTTGCGGTATATGAATAGAAAGGCTTCTTCGCAACTAAATTATTTGCAGTAAAACTATCAAGATTAATAGTAGTTACACCTCCTTCTTTAGGAGCATTGTTAGATACTGAAGTTACTATTTCATCTAATAAAGATGCCGATGTAGAAGATGCATTATTCTGCTTAATAGGAACACAAACTAACAATGGATTTGAACCATTATTAGAACTATGCACAATTACAAATTCAGCATCTACTTTTGAACCATTGAAAGAATGAAGTGATGGTGTATAAATTCTAATCTCATCTATGTTATATTTAGAAGTATTATATGTTACTGGCGGATTTGAAAATGAATCATACGATAAAGTAATATAATTTCCCATATTTCTTGCAACAGTACTACTTTGCTGATAATTATAATTATAAGCACACTTTAAATCACAATTACCTGATATATTTTGCGGACTTATATCTATTGGGGATGTAGGATTCAAACAACTCATTAATATATGTATATAAATAAAAAATGCAGAATTATTTTTTGCAATTAGTATATGAAATTAACTAAATCCAGAATACTCAAAATATTTAATCAACTGAAACAAACCAGGAAAAGATTCTCTAATAGAAACCTCTCAACTAACAAGCTCTCTCGACGTAATAAAAAAGACTTTAATTTACATAATCTCACATTAAAAACCCGATAAATATTCATCACATAAAAGGTAAATATTTTATCGTATTATTGTTATACATTGTCACTTTAAATGCATCATTATATCCTTCAACATAAACAGTATCACCTGAATATACTTCATCTACACCATATTCATTTAACGCACTTCGACCTTTTATTGAAATCGGCAATTTTATATTATTATGCTGATTACTTATTGTATAGTATTGATACTTATTTCTATTAGTAAATAACGGACGACCCATTACCGGCAATATATTATCTTTACTTGGGCCATTCATCGGCGTTAATATACCCAATTGTCTATATTCAGTATCAACTGCACCTATATTTGTAGAAACATTGATAGGAACTGCACCAGGAGGAGCCCTAATAAAATATCTTTCATCTTTTAAGGGTGCTGCATATGGATTCAGTAAAACATCTTCAGGAAGATTATTATAAGGATAACTAGGGAACCAACTGTCACCTATAGTATTTCCTTTTTCTGAAATACTTATGTTAGTTACTACACTTGTATGACTACGATATATAGAGTAAATTATTAAAGCAAACCCAAATACTATAAATACCATAGCTATATTATCAGTTCTAATACGCTTCATTTATATATACATTATTTATATATAAATTTTTATAAATAGGTTTAAAGTTCAAAGTTAAAAAGTTAAAAGTTAAAAGTTTTATTTAGTCATTTGTCCAAATTGCGATGTGAGTTTATTTAAATCTTCAGAACTATGAATACCTAAATTCTTAAGGAATCCTTGAGCTTGTGTAACCATGGGCATCATATTCTCCATTTGTGTAAATAGTTTTTCTTGTTGTGCCATTAATTTTCTCGTATCTGATGTTAGATTCTGAATACCACCTTGACCTAACATTTTTTCTAAATTATTATATGATTCTTCCATTGAAGCTGCTGCATCTAAACGAGAACCTGTTTTTCCCTTTTTTCCAGTAAATCCTTCAGGTGCCTGCTCTTGAGTACCTTGATTTAAATCATAATTATTAGGATCATGAGGAGGCGTAATTACTTCTGAATCTGTACTTAATGGTTTATTCTTGTTAGCGTCAATTGCTTTCTTTGCATCATCAACCGAATTATTATTTGTCATCGCATTAACTCCATTATTAATATCATCATCAGTAGAATACAAGTTTCCTTGAGATGTAGTGTTATTTTGCTGTGTTGTATTATTTTTATCCTTATTAGTTTCAAACCCTTCTTTACCGATAGGAGTAGCAAGAAGGAAATTCACAAGAATTAAAGGAACTAACAAAACTACTGCTAAATTTTTATTAAATTGATAAACTATTAATCCCAATAAAATAAAAAACATAACTGCATTTAATTTATTCATTACTAAATAACCTAAAACATTAGTTACCGATAAAGCCATTATAACATACAAAAAAGTCTTGTTGCTAAGTAGACGTTCTAATTTTGTTTTGAAATTCATTATATATATTACTTATTTAAAAAAATTGAAAAAAATATATAAATATTATGTTTTATATATTTTATTTTATTTCATAATGGCATACGATTTGTTAGTTTGTGAAATTTATAATCCAGAAATTCATGGCAACGGTTCTACTGAGGTTCATTCACATTACTTATTATTTACTAGATTTCAAAAATCGATAGATGAGCTTAATGACATATTAGACGATGATTTAATAGAAAATTTCATGACATATAAAAAACTGGATGACGTTTATGAAGTATGCAATTTCCTAAAAGAACAATATAAGAATTTATTAAATGAAAGAAATAAAAAAATAAATCATCCTTTAATACGAAATTATACAGAGATTATAGACAAACATAATTATTTTAAACCGGAAATAGGTGAAATTATTGAACTACCAACTGGCGAACGAGTTTGCATATTGAAGACATTTTGGTTACGATTAATTCAACGACGATGGAAGAATGCTTATAAGAAACAAAGGGAAATAATCCAATATCGTTCAAATCCAAGTAATTTTATGAGATATCAAATGACCGGTAAATGGCATGACACTATTCCGACAATTCAGGGACTACTTTATACGGAATAAGAATAACTAGATATAGTTTTTTTATTTTTGCGAGTACGACGTTTAGGCTTTAAGACATTTAAAGAAGACGATGGTGTTTTTCTATATGTATATCCACCTTTTTGCATAGACTTCTTCTTTCTTATTGTTCTTCTTTTCTTTATATTTCTCTTGTTTCTCTTTGTTCGCCTTCCTCCTTCTTTATTTTGTTTTTTATTTATATTTTTTATCAAATCATTCACCGAGATAACGGTTGAGGGCGCTGGTGTGTTTCCTTCATTAAGAGTGTTTAATGTATTTCCAACAGTTCCTAATTTTATATTATTATTAATTTCGTTTTTTTGCAGTTCCCTTTGGTTCTCTTCGTTAATAAAATTTTTAATTCGGGTTTGTGTATCTCGTTGCGTTGTATTACTATTTTTTTGTGTGTTTGATAGGTATGTTCGTCCAGGTACTTGTCCAGGTACTTGTCCAGGTGTTTGTCCAGTTGGTTGTCCAGTTGGTTGTCCAGGTGTTTGTCTAGATTGTTGTCCAGGTCGTTGTCCAGGTAATCGTCCAAGTTCTTGTCCATGTGTTTGTCTAGATTGTTGTTGTTCTATAATAGGGTTATTATTATACATAAATCCAGTTCTTGCAACAGATGTGCTGGGTTGATTTCCTGTACTAGGTGCTCCATTTATGATTTCGTCTAAGTCCTTATTTATTTCCAGTATAACTTCTTGTAAGCTATCCATATTTAGTTCGCCATTTATTTTGTCTAACTGTGCTGTTGTGTCAGATATATTTTTTGTTATATCTGAAATCTTATTTAATATGTCGTCTCTATCACGTATTAACGAATCTCTTTCAGCAGTAATTTGCAGTAAAGTTGAATTAAGTTTGTTTATTTGATCAGTTAATTCTTGTATTTGTTTTTCATTTTTTGTAATAGCTTCTGTTTTTGATGCAATATCTTGTTGAATTGAAGAATTTGAACTTTGTAATGTTTGAATTTCGGCAATAAGTCCTTCATTTGTACTTTTTTGAGCTGCTAATTGTCCTGATAAATCTGAATTTTGTGTCGATAATTTTGAATTTGTATCTTTTAGATTTGCTAATTGTGGTTCAAGACTCTTAAGTCTAGTAATTTCAATATTAAGACCGTTAACTTGTTCATTAAGAGTTGCATTTGTTGCAGTGAGATCAACAATTTTTTGTTGTAATGAATCATTTTGTGTTTTGACATCTGATAAGGAGGCTTCTAAAATTCCGATCGTACGGTGGTTGTTATTAAATTCTTCTTCTAACTGTTTTTTTTTTTTTGATAATTCATTCAATTTTGTCTCATAATTAGTTTGGTTGGTACTAAGTGTTTCATTTAACTTATCTATTGCAGATTTATTATATGCAATCAGTTTATTGGCCGATACCAGTTCAGCCTGTATGTTTTTATTATCAATAATTAATCCATCACGCTCTCCAGTTAGATTATGTATTTGTGTACTAGATTCACTTATTTTTTTTTCAGCTTGTTGTATTTTTTCATTTAATTGTACGTTCTCTGTAGAAGCTTTTTCAGAAGCTGCATTATCATTCTGTAATTGTAATATAAACCCTTCTTGTTCCTCAATTTTAGTTCTATATCTATTTACAGTTTCGTTAATTTGTTTTATTCGAACTGAGATACTACGTAAGTTATTTAAAGCAGTATCTTTAAAATATGTAGACTTTTCAGCAATTTGCCCCACTTTTGCAGTTAGTCCGGTAACTGCATCCCCCAAATTGGTTAATATTGTTTCTTTATCTTGATTCATACATTATAGAGATAAAATTATTCTTCAACAAGTTGGTCTAATTCTCCTTTTACTTTCATCATTTCATCTAATATTTGTTTTTGGTCAGTTCGGACTGAATTCAATTGGTCATCTGCAAGTTTCTCAGTTTTCTTTAAATCATCTACATATTGATTTAATAATTGAAATGCCTTATATTGGCTTTTTTTTTCTTCAGAAATGCGTTCATAATATTTGGAATAATCGGCTTTAACTGTTTCTAAAAATTCATTCACACGTTTTTTTTTCTTGATTTCCTCTTTTTTTCTTAATAATAATTCTTTTCGTTTAGTAATTTCATCCTCCAACGATTTTAATTTTAAATCTCTCTTTGCTAAATCGCTCATATATTATTCAATTACTTTAATATTTTATTATATATTTAACGAAAAATATATAAAATCTAAACTATATATTATTTAGGAATGTCTACTGATCCCTTGCTCGAGCCTGATGATAATCGTTTTGTTATGTTTCCAATCAAACATGATGACATATGGCAAATGTATAAGAAACAAATTGATTGTTTTTGGCGTGCAGAAGAACTTGATTTGACTAAAGATTTAACACATTGGGATGGTCTCAGTTCAGATGAACAATATTTTATTTCAATGATTTTGGCGTTTTTTGCCGCGAGTGATGGTATAGTGTTAGAGAATTTGGCACAAAGGTTCATGGGTGAGATTCAACTGGCAGAAGCACGTGCGTTCTACGGGTTCCAAATTGCGATGGAAAATATCCATTCACATACTTATTCACTTTTAATTGATACGTATATAAAGGATAAAGAGAAGAAACATAAATTATTTCATGGAATTGAGAATTATCCATGTATAAAAAAGAAGTCATCTTGGGCACAGAAATGGATACATGATAATCGTAGTAGTTTCGCAACAAGATTAGTAGCATTTGCATGTGTAGAAGGAATATTTTTCTCTGGGTCATTTTGTAGTATATTTTGGTTAAAGAAGAGGGGATTGATGCCAGGATTAACATTTTCAAATGAATTAATTTCGAGGGATGAGGCATTACATTGTGAATTTGCGATATTGTTGTATTCAAAGTTGCAGAAGAAGATAGGAAAACAGAGAATTCATGAAATAATAAAAGAAGCAGTAGAAATTGAATGTGAGTTTATTTGTGATGCATTGCCATGTAGATTAATAGGCATGAATTCAGATATGATGATGCAATATATTAAATTTTGTGCAGATAGACTATGTTTACAATTGGGATATGACAAGATATATAATGCAGCAAATCCATTTCCATGGATGGAATTAATAAGTTTAGAGTCAAAGACGAATTTTTTTGAAAAACGTGTTAGTGAATATGCATTAGCAACAGTAACAAAAACGGATGATATATTTGAGTTTAATGCCGAATTTTAGTAAAAATAACCTTTGGTAAAAATTTATAACCTTTGGTAAATATTTATAACCTTTGGTAAAAATTTATAATGAGGAAAAAATGATATAAATATAAACAGAGAGTATATATTTATAGATGATTACGTGTAAATTAATGGGTGGTTTAGGAAACCAATTGTTTCAAATAGCAACAACTATATGTTGTGCGATGAAGTATAAGAAGAAGTTTGGATTTTTAAATGAAAAAGAATTATTTGTTCCAAATGCGACACAACGATATTCTTATTGGGATACTTTTTTGGATACATTAAAGCCATTTTTATACGATAATATTCAAAATGTAAGTGTATATAAAGAAAAAACATATACATATGAAGAAATTAAATTAGAGCAATCAGAGAATACAATGTTAGTTGGATATTATCAAAGTGCAAAATATTTCGATGATATGAAGTCAACTTTATTTAAGTTAATAAAATTGGATGAGAAGAAAAAAATGTTAGAACAAATAGATGTCCAATCGACAATTTCAATTCATTTTAGATTAGGAGATTATAAGCTTTTAACACATATATATGAGATACTACCTTATGAATATTATGAGAATTCAATAAATTATATGATAGATAAAACTGCATCTATAAAAAAAGTAATGTATTTTTGTGAAGATGATGATGTAAGTGAAGTAAATATAATAATAGATAAGTTAAGAGAAAAATTTTACAATTTATCTTTTGAAAGAGGAGATAATATGTTAACTGATTATGAACAGATGATTTTAATGAGTCGTTGCAAATATAATATTATAGCTAATAGTACGTTTAGTTGGTGGGCAGCATATTTCAATACAAATGTAGATAAGATAGTTTGTTGTCCAACAAGGTGGTTTATAGAAGGATTACATAATATTCAAGATTTATATCCAGATGAATGGATAAAGATAGATTATGAAATACAAAGGGTAGAAGATGTATTATTGATAATGAATTGTGAAAAATATAGACATAAAGCATTAAAACAAAAAGAAACTTGGTTGCGTAAGATGGATTTAGTGTATTATCATGTAATAGGAAATCCAAACATGAATACAAGTTATATGTTTAATGAGAAAGAGAGGATATTATATGTAAACGTGAATGATGATTATAATTCATTGCCTTTAAAGGTAATAAGTGCATATGAAGCTATAATAGAAAGGTATCCTTTTATAAAATATGTTTTTAAAACGGATGATGATCAGTGTTTAATAGATTCAAATTTTTTCATAAAATTAAAAGAATTAATAAGAAAAACAAATGAAAATAATAAGATAAGTTTGAATTATGGGGGTAAATTTATACATGTAAACACACATAGAAGTTCGTATCATGTAATACATCCAGAATTACCTCGGAATTTAGAGTTAAAAAATACAGATTATTGTACAGGTCGATTTTATTTTTTATCAAGGGAAGCAATAGAAGACTTAGTGAGTAAGAAAGATAATATAAGTAAAGAATATTTTGAAGATTATGCAATAGGATTTTATATGTCACCAGAAATGAAAAAATATACAATGAATATTAATACAGAAAAAATGTTTATAGGATAAGAATTATATTTTTTGTAAATTCAAAAATTTTGGCATATATTTTGTTTTGTCGATATCAGTCATGACGCTTGTGTAATTTGTGTGTTTTTCTTCAATATCACTGTAGTCTGGACGTTGAATAACAGTAGGAGGTATAATTAAAAACCATTTATCTTTTTGTTGTAATTGAAACCAATATTTATCGATTGCATATAAAATATGTTTATCTGGAAATCGGAGAAGGAGATTTAATCCAGTTTTAAAATTTTCAATAAGAGTATCAATGTAGGATTGTTTAACAATGTATCCAGTTGTAGTTTGACATTTAGAAACTTTAATACAAAAATCACCATGTTTTTCATAAGGAGGTACATTATTTCCTGCAAGTAAGATTACATCCCAATGGATACCAGATTTTAAAAATTTATCGAGTTGAGTTTTAAATAGTTCAGTTTTAGTGAATGTAATATCATCTTCAACAATTACAGTATATTCCCAATTATTAACTTTAGCTTGTTGTAGACATTTAAGATGGCTCATAGTACAACCAATTGCACCATTATTCATTCGAATTGCATTAAAACGTTCTAAGGAGACGCCTAAGGTTTTTAGTTGTCCTTCAACATGAGTTTTACGGTCGGTTCGATGTTCTAAATTAATGTAATATCCGTGTCTAAAAATGTCGTCCATAATATACATATAAATAAATATTATTTAATATTTTTATTACATAATATTTAATATTTTTATTACATAATATTTAATATTTTTATTACATAATATTTAATATTTTTATTACATAATATTTAATATTTAATACTTAATACATTTGTAAAGTTTATTTTCTAATTCCACCAAGTCCAATATTGGCACTTGCAGTTGCACGAGGTTTAATGCCATTAGCACTAGCATATCCAGGTGCATATTTATTAAGTCCAGAACCAATTTGTTTTGTTTTAATATCATTGGGTAAAACATGTGTAGTAAAATCAGGTGAATGTGTATAACTGTGTTCAATAATGCGTTCAGCATCTTTTTTACCGTATTGATTTACAAGTTCTTGTCTTTTTTCATTATTAGGATAATATGGAATATGTGACCAATTATCAGTAGTTTCATAAATTTGCGTAGTTTTGATGCGATTCGGATTAATTATTTTTCTAGGAGGCTCTCTTAAATCATATTTTACATAATTATCTTGTTCGAAACGACTGCCTGTTAGAAAAGTAGAAATATTAATAATAAATATACGGTCATTATCAATCATATCAATATTATCTAATGGATTGTTAGATTGTTTGTCAATAGTATATTCTAATTTATGTATAGTTCTAATTCCATCAACACCATTATCATTTTCAGCACGCCAAGGATCTTTTTTATTTATGATACGAGATACTCCGTCAAAGAGTTGTAGGATTTGGGGGCTACCGATAGGATAAAAATTACTTCTATCAATAGTTAAACCGATTTTTTTGCATCTTTTTTGAAGTACATTATCTTCCATACCCCACCCCCAAAAATTAGCATATCCATTCGTAGCTTCAAAATCGGAACCTTTAATAGCCACGATGCCTCCTAGTGCATACTCAAATCCATAAAAGTGTTTAACAATTCCATGAACAGTATCATAGTCTAAAATTTTATTATAGGGAATTGTATCAACATCATTAAATACAAATGTAATATCTTTGTAAGCTTCAGGATATTTATTTTTTACCGCGATGAATCCAATATTACGTGTTCCACCTCGATTAAAAGTTCTAGCATCACATTGATGTGAGAAATAGATTTCATAATCAAGTTCAGATTGCATAATTTGTGTCATATAAAGTGAAAAAAAATATTTATGTTGATAACGATTACGATAGGGAACGATGAATACAATTTTAGGTACTTTTGTTGTCATATATCCTAAATATAAAAATATATATATAATTAAACTTATATTTATGCACAAGAAGTGGATAGTAATTGTTTATTGTATTTTCCGAGTATGACAGCAGGAATCAGTTCAGTTGTGAATTTTTCCAATTTTTTATAACATTTATTAATAGTGACTTCACTGATTTCACTAATATTTTTAACATCGCGTTTACTTACATTAATATTACACGTTTGTGCAACAAAATAGACGACACCTGCAGCAATAGAATGTGGTGTATTTTCTGGCATAAGATTTTTCTTTTCTATTTTATCACATATAAATAAGCATAATTTAGTTAGTTCATTACTAATGTTAAGATGACTACAATATCTATCGATGAATGATTTTGATGTGACTTTTGAAAATGAAGTTTTATCTTTTATGTTCATTTCTTTTTCTAAATCATTGATAATGCTTTGGGCAATTTTACATGCTTGAGTTGCACTAGTTAAATCAAAATTGAAAGCAGATGCAAGTTCTTTAACTGTTCTAGGATATTCATTCGTTCTACATGCAATATAAATAGCAGCTAATAAGATACCATCTTTGTTATCACCGCGAAAGGTTTGTTCATATTCAGATATTTTTTTATGATATACGATGGCTTGATCAACGATAATTTTAGGTATGCCATTGATTTGGCATAAAGTACGGATTCTTTCAAACTCTCGATATAAGGATTGTTCTTTATATGGCATAGCTTCCCATCGTGTATATCTATCAATTTTTCTCATTTCATATGACATGCGTCCAGAAGAGATAACTTTACATCCATAAGAAGATTCTTCGAGGAGCGGATTAATAGGCATTCCGCAACGTGTAGGATCGGAACTTTGATTATCATCGGCACCATAGTATCTCCATTCGGGACTTTGGTCAAGGACATTTTTATAAACAACACCACAAGATTCGTTACTACAAGTAGGGAATCCTTCTTCAGAAGTATGGAGAAGAGAGTTGCATAATTCGCAAATTTCCCTGGGTCCATTTTCTTCAACGATACATTCAAGGGGTACAGTATTTTGTTTAATTTCAGATTCAAAACTATTCCAAAGTTTAGTCTTATCGACATCATTGGCAAGTTTATTTTTTCGAGTTTTAATCATAATATTTCTTTATGTTCTTTTATTATATTAAATTATTTTTAAATCAATTTTATATAATATTTATGAATTTTTATATAGTAAAAATAATATACTATAAATAATATATGGGAAACAAGATATCTGCTAATAAACAAGATTTAGAATCAAGCTTAGATTTTATTGCAACTTATTATATACTAACAAGTGACTTTAAGAGTTTATTGAAATTATATGAAAAAGATTATTGTGATAAATTGGTTTTGATAACAACAGACATAATTCAAAAGTATTTCAATGAAATGGAAATTAAAGATATAGTACATCGCATTAATAATGATGTTATATTTTTCAACAAAGATAACATGCATGATATAAATGTAACGGACCCTGATTTAAGACGAGTATTATGTGCGAATATTGCAAAATTTTATATAAAGATTGCTCATTTATATGCAAGTATACTAACAACTGTAAATCCAATTTATAGTTATGTAGATTTTAATGGTGAAACCGTAATATCTTCATTGTTAGATAAAGATAAAATACCTAAAGATGTAGAAGTTGATATTTATAAGATGAATATTTGTGATAATAGAATAAGTCAATTAGTTCGTAATGCGGTTTTTAACAATGATAAAATAACAATCAATCCAAATACATGTAGTTCAACTAATTTAAATGTAGAAGAAGAACCAGGAATAAAAGAACTGATTGATTTATATTATGATGATGGATTTGATATAGATACAGGAATATTCACAAAGATGAGTTCGGAGTCAGAAGCCAAATTTAAGGAAGATTTAAGTCATTTTTACCGAGTTTTCACAGGAGAGACAACAATGCCTTCAACGATAACAAAATTTAGTGATATTCCTTTAAAGGTTTGTAAAAATAATATGAATAAATCAATGCCTATTGTATCAGGGAATAGTGATTTATTTTATCAATATGCATTTACATTAAGAGAAATGGTTGCGATAACTGAAAAGAATAAAAATAGTTTAATAAATTTGTTAGATGAGATATTTGTATATGTGGAAGATTCAAATACAAAAGAACAATTTGTTAGAATTAATCCTACATTAACTAACATAAAGCTTCAACAAATAATTCAAGAAGCACGAGAACAAATAATTAATATGTATTTAACTTGTGAAGAAATGTATACAACGTGTATAAAAATATATGAGGCTATAGTTGAACAGAAAATTTTAGAAACAGGACAAAATCAATTAATAAATTTGGAAAAAGAATCAGATAATATATTATTCGAATATACTGATATGAGTAAACAGACAATTACACCATAAATTATGTATTATTATGAAAAATACCTAATTTAGAAATTAAACTTACATTCTACCAACGGCAGCGGCACGACCAGCAGCACGACCGGCAGCAGCAGAGGCAGCAGCAGCCTTAGCAGCAGCAGCCTGGGCAGAGCGAGCAGCAGAAGCGGCACGGCCGGCGGAAGCTCCGCGGGAAGCAGATGCAGCGCGACCAGCAGCCTTGGCAGCAGCCTTGGCGGCGGCCTTAGCAGAAGCAGCAGCAGCAGAAGCACTGCGGGCAGCAGCGCGTTTTAAAGTACGAGCCATTTTTCCACGACGATGAGAACGACGATGTCTACGAGTAGCCATTTATATATAATCCGTATAAAAAAAAATTTTGCAATAGGATAGAATTAAAAATAAACGCCTTAATCAAAACTGCCTAAATTTTTATTTTGTGAAAATTACAAATATAAAAATTTAAATTTAAATTTAAATCTAAAAATCCCTTAATATTTACCAAATAGTATCAGTATTGTGCCAATACATTTTATCCCCCTTTTTAATATTAAAAATACTTCTAAATAATTTTAATCTCGTTAAAGGACAATTAGTTCTATATTTGTTCATAGGATGAGGATTAATTTTTAATTGAGATTTAACGGCTTTCTTAAATATGTTCTGACGATTTGCAACCGCAATATAAATATAAAATGCCTTAAATGATATTTCACGAATAGCAGCAATATCACCATTATGGTCTTGAAAATCCCTTAAGTATTCGCTACAAATAGCTAAACCTGCGATATCTGCTAAATTTTCACCAGTACTTAAAGTAGCATCCATTTTAATACCATCTTGTAATGCAAATGATTCATATTGATTAACAACATCAGCTACTTTTCGGTTAAATACTCGTCTATCATGTTCAGTCCACCAATTATGTAAATTTCCTTTATAATCATATTTACTACCCATGTCATCTACAGAATGTCCCATTTCATGACCTAATGTATAACCGATATGAGCCAAGTTATATTCAATACCACGTTCATCTAAATCTATAAATGGTTTTTGTAAATATGCTAAAGGAACATAAATCGAGTTTTCAATAGGAGTATAGTATGCATTTACGACATAAGATTGTTTGCCAATAAGTTTAAATTGTTTCCAGTCAATAAGAGGAATATCAATAATACCCTCACCTTCTAAAGGTATTAACTTTCGTGTCCTCCAATTTGTAATTTTAATAATATTGCCCCATGGATCATCATGAATATAATTGAGTAATGGATCTTCTCTTAAGACTTTTGGCGAACCAATAATAAACTTAAGATGGTTTAATTTCATTAATGCATATTTTTTCGTTTGTGGAGATAACCAAGTATTTCTGCCCATAATACGTTTAAATACTTTTCTTAAATCATAAGCAATATTACCAACATAATCCATATATTCCTGTTTTTTGTTAGCATCAATATATTCATTACATAATAAAGTATTAAAACATAAGGATGTACCAAAGATAGCATATAAATCTCTAGGATAAGGAACATCTTGTCCTTCTACAAAATCACCAAAGAAAGGGAAATAGATATCGGTATAATCTTTATAACTAAATCGTGTCATTTGACGTATAGCTAAGAAAATGAAATAATTGCGCCATTTATCAGAAGTCCAATTTTCATTTAGATATTTCATGATGCATTTAAGATAACTCAAATTAGAGGCAATGAAGAATCTCGGAGGTGTTTTAAATCCTATACGAGTTGAGAATTCTTTCCAATCAAATCCATATTTATGAAATGCTTCCGTAGATTGAACAATATTGTAATATTCTTTAGATTCATTTTTCACACTATTACAACCCATTGCAACCATCATATCAACTTCACAGTCGATAATTTCTTGTGGATTAATTTTATAATTAGGACCCATACATTTTGCAAATAGTTTCCTAACATATTCTTTAAAACCGCTTCTGAATTTTTTCTTATATTCTTTTGTAGAAGCTTCATCACCTTCATCGTCAATATAAAGTTCATAATCGTAAAATGTTAGTTCAGGTTGATTAATATAACATCTATAAACACTTGCATTTTTCATATCAGGTGCTAGACTAAAAACTAAAGGAGAACCCCAAGAAATAACTTCATTGCGATTTAAAAATACTAACCATTCCATTAAATCATTATTTTGAACGCATTTTGTATATTTATTAAGATAGTCTGTTAGATGTTGTTCTAAATATTTATCATTAGGTTTATCAAATGAATTAAAGCAATTTTTTAGTTCAAATGCACGTTTTTCGCCATGATGTTCTTTAATATATTTGTGAATGATATCAACCAATTCTTTATATACTTTTTCTTGAACTATTCTAAAACTGTCAGTTTGTACATAGTATTTTTTTACCGTTTTAGATAACTCTTTTTGCTGTTCAATCCATTTATAATTAATATATGTGTAAAAATCACTTTTAGGAGAAATTCCTTTAGGTGCAAAAGGTTCGCTAAAGAATTTAATAAGTTGTTTTTCAACATCTCCAGTTTGTAAATTAACATTGCCTTTAATATTATCTTCATATTCATCTTCAAATCGATTAAAGGTATTTGCTGACTTTTTACATAATTGTTGCAATTCTTTAAACCCTATTTGATGTTTAATAGTTCTATTTTTGGTTGGTCTATATTTCTTGGTATGCTTATGAACCATGTAAACTATATATTATAAATATAAAATAAAGTAAAAAAAGTAAAATTATATTTATGCAAATTTATCTTCTATTTTAGTTAATAATTCTTTATTGTAAATTCCCACAGGTTTATAACTGTCAATTGGTTTATAATTTTTATTATTTTTATTTTGTTTTTGAGGTGATGCAGAATTTGGTTGCTGTTGTTGTTCGTTTAATTCATCATCTTCATTTTGTTCTTCAACTTTTCTGCCAAATTCGTCAATTGTAATTCCTGTTTTCTTTTTTATTTCATTTCTTACATAAGAAGGAACCCAATGTGCCCAAGAAATTAATAATGTATTTGGATGAAAATATCTAACTTTAAATCCATTTTCATTTAATTTATCTAACAAATATGCGATACATCGAGCATGGTCATAATTAGGAACACCTATGATTGTTTCAGGAACAACATACCAACAAATAGGTTGATTATCTCGATTATATGAAATTGTTTTAATGCGAATATGGATACGACCTAATACTTTTTGAAATAAAGATAGTTGTGCTAAGTCATCTTTTCTCTTTTTTTCATAAAGTTCATCTAAATTGATTTTTTCTGAGAAATCACCAATATCTTCTAAGTTAAATATATTACTCATATATCATTTTATAGAAAAAATTATAATAACTTTTACCTATAATAACTTTTACATATAAATATAAATATTTACGTTAGTATTTATATTTAAGTATAATAGTATAAATATAAATATTATGCCAATAAATCATTTGGTAATTGCAGGAGGAGGTCCGAATGGATTTAAGTATTTAGGTGCATTAGAAGAACTACATGATCAAAAGTTTTGGAATATTAATGATATAAAGACAATATATTGTACTTCAGTTGGTTCAATTATAGGAACAATGTTATCATTAAAATATGATTGGGAAACTTTAAATACTTATTTAATTGATAGACCATGGAAAGAAGTATTTAAAATAAAACCAAAACAAATTTTCGAGGCCTATTCAGAAAAAGGTATAATTGATATAACTCATCTTGAAAAAATGTTAAAACCATTGTTAGTTGCAAAAGACCTGGATATTAATATAACATTAAAAGATTTTTATGAGTATTCCTCGATTGAAATGCATATATTCACAGTTGAACTAAACTCATTTCAAGCTGAAGATATATCTTATCTAACACACCCAAATCTTCGATTAGTAGAAGCCATATATATGAGTTCAACACTTCCTAGCTTAGTAAAACCTTTATTTGATGAGAATAAATGTTATATGGATGGTGGATTATTAGCTAACTACCCTATTCAATATTGTCTTGATAGATTTGAGGATGAAACAATATTAGGAGTAAAACTGAAATATAATCGTAATACAACTAACAAAAGTATTTTAACTCCAGATTCAAATTTATTGGATTTAATGATAAATGTTTTTATTAATTATGTCAACCATAATTTATCGTTAAAATTAAATCAAAATGATATTTTATATGAGGTAGGATGTAGTGGACATAATATTACTCTTGAAGATTTTAAAAATTTAATATCTGACCAAGAAACACGTAGACAATGGATTGAAGATGGAAAAAAAGATGCTCAATTATTTTTACAATCTAAATTGCCGAATTTAAAAACTTCTCAAGATTCTCTCGATTTGGCTTAGCATCAAATTCGATTAATTGATTATCTTTTATCATTTTAACTGTTGGAAATCCTTCAATACCATATTTATCCATCTGTTCTTCTATTTCTGGCGTTTGATTACTGCAGTTAATTTCTTTAAATAATACTTTATATCCATTTATATTTTTACCATCATATTGAGCTTTTACACTTTCCCATTCAGGTTTAGCAGTTTTACAATGAGGACACCAATCAGCATAAAAAAGCATAATTTCAGCTGTTTTATTTGAAGAACCATCATCTTCCATATGTTCTCTATTTGCATTATATTCTTGAGAAAATGGTTGTTTATTACTTCCATAAAAGTAATAAATTAAACCGCCGATAAGGAGAAGAAGTGCAATACCGCCAATGATCATTAAGGTTTTTGAATTTAGCATACTAGAAGGACTAGTAGGTAATGGTGTTGTAGAAGATGTTGAAAACATTTTATACTATTTATACATATTAGATTATATTTTTGAACGAATATAAAGAAATCTTTTGTATATAATATAAATAAAATGTTTCATAATGAAAAGTTTGAACTAACAAAAATAGAGAGAAGTCAATTTAAAAATGATAAACTATATTATACAAAAATATATAGAATGAAACAAAATAAAATAAAAAAATGTAAAGATGCAACTACCAATACAGATACAGCTAAAGTATTACAAAATTACTTTAATTAATAATCCAGATAAAAATAATGTAAATACATAACTACATAATACGTTTGTTTTAAGTGGGTTCCACTGTCCATCTATAAATGATACATTTGAAGAGGTTGCAAATGTACTTGCTAAATATGTGTTAGTAAAAATTGTATAAACTAACAAAAGTATTATAATAAATTTACCTATGACAGACATTAACGTAAACTTATTTAGAGGTGAAATTATAAAAAGTAAGATAAGTATAATCGATATGATTGTACATTTGCAAATATGTTTTGTAGATTCTGCATAATCGTGAATTTCCATATAGTTATCTTATACAAAGATTTAAATTTTTATTTATATTAGATATTTTTCATATGTAAAATATTTAATGAATATTTTTTATAGATATAATATAATATATGGCAACGCGTAGAAAAATAAATAATAATTCAAAAACAAAAAAAAGAGTTTTTGGAAAAAAAGATTTTATTAGTGGAGATGGTATGTTGACACCAGTTTGGGGACCAAGTGCTTGGCATTTATTACATACTATAAGCTTTAATTACCCAGTAAAACCTACCAATGAACAAAAGAATCAATATCGTAATTTTGTATTATCACTTCAAAATGTATTACCATGTAAATATTGTAGAATGAATTTAAAGACTAACTTTAAACAAATGCCTTTAACTATGAAAGAAATGGAGTCAAGGGATACTTTTTCACGTTATATATATAATTTACACGAGTTAGTAAATAAGATGTTAAATAAAAAATCTGGATTAACTTATTGTGATGTTAGAGAAAGATATGAACATTTCCGTGCAAGATGTACATTAGAAAAACCTAAGATATTTAAATATACTAAACTAACACCTAAAAAAGAAAAAGGATGCACTGAACCGTTATATGGTAAGAAGGCTCGATGTGTAATTAAAATCGTGCCTCAAGATGATAAAAGTGAAACTTTTCAAGTAGATAATAAATGCAAAAAATTTAAAAATGGTAAAAAATAAAATATAATAAGTAAAACAATTTAAAAACAACCTAACATTTATATATTATGATTATTCCATTTTTCCATAAATCTAACCTCATATTAAATATTCAAAATACATTAAGTATCATACTTGGATGTGCTACTATTTATAATTTATATAATTATAATATAACAGGTGATACAAATTTACTATCATCTGCATGTTACATAGTTGGAACTCATGCTACTATTGATTTATTTTTATGTAAAAACGAAGTTATATTACATCATATTTTTATTTTATGTATTATTGGTTTTAAATATCTAGGTGAAGTAGATAATTATCATGATGAAACTGTTATGTATACATTACTAAGTACAGAATTAAGTACTATATTTTTGGTTGCTAAACTATGGATGGATCAATATGTAAAAAGTATTGAGACAAAACCATCTACATTATTTAATATTTTGTATGGAATCAATGACTTATTTTTCTGTGTACTATTTTTTAAGTTACGCATATTTGATTATTATTATTACATTTTAAACAATATAGGGTTTCATATTGATATGTGGGAATATTATATCGGAACAAATTATTTATTGGCAATAAAATTATATACAGGGCTTTATGGATTATATGGATTAAATTTATATTGGGGATCAATTATTTTTAAAAAATTATTTAAAATATTTATTTTACCAATTGCACAATTTACGCAAAGTTATAGATTAAATGTTAATATTTTACAATATACATTTTTTATGAATATACCAATTGCCGCATATTTGTATACAAATTCACATAAGTATGTTATTATTGATATGATTGGAATTGTAACATTAAGTTGTTGCAGTTATAATTATCATAATTCAAAGGTAAGATATATTCAAAAACATGACACGCATAATATTGTATTAACTGATAAAGATATTCTTCCAAATTATTTTATAGATGTATGTGCAATTCAATTACGTTCATTTGGAGCTATCTTGTCATTATTCATGAATACTATTGATACAAATTATCCAGTTGTATTACTTTCGCTAATTTTCCATCTAACAACTATTTATAACGTAGTAAAATTTTTATTGTCATCAAAAGATAAAATATATTTAACTGAATCAAATGATATGTTTTTATTAGAGATGATGGTTGCATTTCCTTCTATCGTAAATACACTAATTTTAATGATTTTTGTAGATAGTATTAAATTACGATGCGAGCTCTTCATGGTTACAGCTTGGTTAGCAATGAATCTTAGAATTGAACCATTTTATAAATTTAGTTATGTGATGTTTCATGTTGGTTTAATGATGCAAACATATGTTTTATGTAAAATGAATAATTATGTGAATTATTATTGAAATTTATAAAAGGTAAATAAAAATTTATTATTTAATAAATATTTATTTACATTCCAAAAGTGCTAAAGTCACTGAGAACTGGAATAGGAATGAAATCTTTCTTTGCTAAAGCGTTATAATTGGGAACCTTTTGGCATGTAAAATCTGGTTCATCACAACGTCCACATGGTTTACATGGTGGACATTTTTTATCTTCACATTTTAAGATTGGATCGGGACACTTAGGGCAAACTGGAGGTACGACCTCAGATTTTAATATATATAAATCTTCTTGACCTGCAGGAATCATATTTTTAGGTATTCCTTGACTTGTAGTAAATGCATCATTATAGGTAGGATATTTGTTAGATGAATCACCTTCAAACATAGTTTTATCTACGCTTTGATAATTATAAGTATTATCGGCAGTGTATATAATAGTTTTTCCATCGTTAGTTGTAATTTTAAGTGCTTTCTTACCGTCGTTTCCAGATACGATTGTAGCATTATTTCCGTTAGGTCCATAAAATTTCTTTACACCAGGTTGAGCACTGTTATCAATATAATATATTTCAGTATTACCGTTTTGTGTAGTAACAACAATAGTAATACTAGTTCCATTTTGAATTACACGAGCAGTTTGTCCACCGGGTCCATAAAATATAGTAGGATATGCAGAACCAGAATAATGATCATAATTATCATAACTACTATTATTGTTAGTATCGTTATTAGAACTATTGTTAGAATATTGTTTACCATAATCAAAACCTTTCATAAAAACATTAATATAATCAGACATAGAGTTAGAATTAGAATTAGAATCTGTATTACTAGTAGTAGTGGTATATATTTTATCAACAGCTCCATCTTTTTTATAGGAAATAATCATACTATTGTTAGTTGAAGGGTTAGTTCCTAAAGATGCTTTATATCCATCTGAATTAGAAAAAACATCAACATTAATATTTCTGGAACCAATAGTTACATTATCAGAACCAGTTTTAGGTAAGATAATAGAAATACCATCATAAGTAATTTTAATTTCATTACTAGATTTATCGTAATATGCTTTAGAACCATCATTACTAGTATATATGACAGCGCTAGAAGCTGTAAATCCTTCGTAATATTTTCCGCCTAAAAAGGATGCAAGTAGTAAACTAACTACTAATATTAAGAAAAGAAATAGAAGTTTATTTTTCATTATATATTTTATATAGTGAAAATAAAATTGATTTGAAAATAACTATATTTGAGAAAATATATAGTATTTGAAAATAATATATAAAAATGTTTGTTCCAATTGAAATCATTGATGATAGTGATGATGAATTACAACAAAATGTAGAAGTTAAACAAAATGTAGAAGTAAAACAAAAGGTAGAAGTACAACAAAATGTAGAAGTTAAACCACTTATAAGAAAGCCTCGTATAAAACATATCCTTAATAAGTTTTATAATGAAGACACTTTAATAATAGATATTGGTGTAGATGAAGCTGGTCGAGGACCATTATTCGGTCGTGTATATGCTGCAGCTGCAGTATTACCTAAAGATGATACATTTAATCATTCTTTAGTAAAAGATAGTAAAAAATTCAGTTCAAAAAAAAAGTTGTTTGAAGTTTATGAATATATTAAACAGAATGCAATTGCGTATAGTGTTGCATATGAAGATGAATCTGTAATAGATAATATTAATATTTTACAGGCAACACAATCAGCAATGCATAAAGCAATCACGTCTGTAATAAAACAATTAGAACATATGAACCAAGAATTCTTTCTTGTAATTGATGGTAATTATTTTAGGCCATTGAATTATAATAATAAACCACTAAAGTTTTATACAATTGAAGGAGGTGATAATAAATATACTTGTATTGCAGCTGCGTCAATTTTAGCCAAGGTTGAAAGAGATATGTATATTGATGAGTTATGTGTTCAAAATCCAGAATTAGTTGAACGTTATGCGTTAAATACTAACAAGGGGTATGGTGCAAAGAAACATATTGATGGAATTAAACAATATGGAATAACTCCATGGCATAGAAGAAGTTTTGGTATTTGTAAAGATTTCGCTTAAAATACCTTATTTCTAATTTAGAAATTTATTTTATATTTTATCAATATATTGTAAATAATTTATTTTATATTGTTAAAATATAAAATGAATTCAATGCAAAAACGTTTTCTACTTTTTTTATTTGCTTGTATACCAGCAAGATTATCTATTGCATACATTGCATATAAAATGCCTCTAAATTGGTTACCAGTGTTAGGTTATTTCATGTTATTAGTAGGATTAAGTATGTTATATTTTTTCTTATCGGGAACCCGTAAGACTGGAACAGAAACATTTGGAGGACCAATTTGGTGGAATATTATAAGACCTGTTCATGTACTATTGTATTTATTATTTGCATATGAAGCCATTAAACGAAATAGAATGGCATATAAATATATGATATATGATGTTATTTTAGGTCTATTAGCGTTTTTTGGATACCATTATAGTGAAGGAAACTTTTCTAAGTTATTCTAATCTATGCGCTACACATTTCACAAATATCGTCATCTTCATTAATGTTTTTTTTCTTTTCAGGTTCAATAGTAAATTGTTGTGCTTGATGTTTGGCTTTACGTCTTAAATAATAAATGCCAGTTTTTAATCCTTTTGACCAAGAATAGAAATGCATAGAAGTTAATGTATTATATGTAGGATCTTCTAGCCATAAATTAAGACTTTGACTTTGACAAATATATGCTCCTCTATCAGCTGACATGTCAATAATATGTTTCATAGGAATTTCCCAAACAATCTTATATTTATTACGCATGTGTTCTGGAAGAATTGTAAGTTGTTGTACAGATCCTCTATTAGCAATAATGTTGTTTTTAATTTTTTCATTCCATAGTCCCATTTTAATTAATTCTTTCATTAAGTATTTATTAACAACAACAAATTCTCCTGCTAATGTTCTACGACTATATAAGTTACTTGTAATCGGTTCAAAACATTCATTATAACCTAAAATCTGTGATGTAGATGCAGTTGGCATTGGTGCAACTAATAAAGAATTACGTAATCCATATGTTTTAATTTCTTCTTTTAATAAATCCCAATTATAACGATTACTAGGAGGAATTACATTCCACATATCAAATTGAAGTATTCCTTGAGATGCGGGAGAACCATTAAACGTACTATAAGAACCACAAGTTGTATTCTTAATTAATTCTTCCTGTGACCTAGCACAATGAGGGTTAAATGCCTTTAATTCATATTGGTTCATTTCACGTACTCCATTAACTTTGACAAAATTATAATTCAAACTAGAAAAATATTCATAACGTTCTTTGGCTAATTCATTACTCTTTGATAGAGCAGCATGATATATAGTTTCAAAAATTTGTTTATTTAATTCTTTAGCTTCATCTGAATAAAATGGAATGTCAAGCATGATAAAAACATCTGCTAATCCTTGAATACCAATGCCAATAGGACGATGACGCATATTACTCCTACGTGTTTTTTCTGTAGGATAATAGTTAATATCAATTACTCTATTTAAATTATTTGTAATTACTTTTGTAACATAATGTAAACCTTCAAAATCAATTTTTTTTAATTCTTCATTTACAAATGTTGGAAGAGCAATAGAAGCTAAGTTACAAACTGCTGTTTCACCTGGATCTGAATATTGCATAATTTCTTGACATAAATTTGAAGACATAATAGTACCAATATTTTTTTGATTCGACTTTTTATTTGCTGCATCTTTAAATGAAATATATGGTGTTCCAGTTTCCATTTGTGTATCTAAAATAGCAAACCATAATTCTCGTGCTTTTACTACCTTACGAGCTTTTCCTTCATTCTCATATTTTTCATATAAAGTTTTAAATTCATCACCATATACATTTGGTAATCCGGGACATTCATGTGGGCAAAATAATGACCAATCTGCGTCAGCCTTGACACGTTCCATAAATAAATCGGGGGTCCATAAAGCATAAAATAGGTCACGTGCCTTCATTTCTTCATCTCCATGATTTTTTTTAAGTTCTAAAAAGTCAAAAATATCAGGATGCCATGGTTCTAGATAAATTGCAATAGATCCATTACGCTTTCCGCCTCCTTGGTCAACATATCTAGCTGTATTATTATATACCTTTAACATTGGAATAATTCCATTTGAAGTACCATTTGTCCCTCTAATATGAGTTCCCTTAGCTCGAACATTATGTATATGAATTCCAATACCTCCAGCATATTTAGAAATTAATGCACAATCTTTTAATGTGTCATAAATGCCATCTAGACTATCATCTTTCATAGCAACTAAGTAACAAGAACTTAATTGGGGACGTGGTGTTCCAGCATTAAATAATGTAGGAGTTGCATGGGTAAAATATTTTCGGGACATTAAATCATATGTTTCTTTTACTAATTCCATATCATCACCATGAATACCTATAGAAACACGCATCCACATATGTTGTGGTCGTTCTACGATTTTAGACCCAATTTTAAAGAGATAAGCCCGTTCTAAGGTCTTAAAACCAAAATAATCAATTAAATAATCGCGTTCATAATTAATCATACTTTCAATTTCATCTTTATTGTTATTAATAACTTGCCAAAGTTCATCTGAAACTAATGGATACCTCTTTCCATGAATATCTTTAAAATCATATAATTGTTTCATTGTGTCATAAAAACTAGAAGAAGTATTTTTAAGATGATTAGACACAATGATACGTCCTGCAAGAGTTCCATAGTCAGGATGAGATGTTGACATAACAGCACACTGTTCTGCAGCTAATTCATCTATTTTAGTAGTACTAATTGTATCATATAGTTGATCAATAACTTTCATTGTGAGAGAAGAATAATTAATATGTATTCCAGCTTCTTGGCCTAATTTTTTAATTCTATTTAAAATTTTATCAAATGCAATGTCTTCTAATTCACCATTGCGTTTAGTAACTCTCATGTCAATATTATTATCCATAATTATAATAATATATTAAATTATTTTTAAGTATGTTTTGTTAGTATTATATTTTATTTAGTTATTATATATATGAAAAAAATAATGGGCATAGGACTTCTAATTATTGTAATTATGATTGGATTATATTTTAGTACAGTGCCTCCTCAAAGAATTATAGAAGAAGGATTTCATAATTTAGAAAATCCTGGACGTACTACTGATATTCCTTTATTAGCAGATTCATATAAATATACAGGTAATAAATATGTATCAAGTGATAATTCATCTCAGATTTGGTGGCATTATCCTATATTTGGTGTTAGTTCATTTGAACAAATAACAAATAATTTGAAATATAGATATAATCCAGACGATGGTGATTGTTCTAGAGCGGAGTTTTGTGGAACATTATATAAGGATAAATTTGTAAAAAGTAATGTAACATTGCCATTACCACCTGTTCCAATGGGAGAAGGAGCTAGAGTTGGTTATTTTAGAACAGATGAAAATGTATTACCATTTTACAATGATACAACTGAAAATATTTTATATTAATTACGTTATAAATAGTTCTAATTCAAGTTTTTCAAATTTTTCAAATTTTTCAAATTTTTCAAATTTATTAGATTTATCGGGTTCTTCTTCTGCAGATTGTTCTTTTTTTACGATTAAACATTTAGGAATTAAAAATTTATCCATTGTAATTCCATCTGTTAATTTAGTGCGTTTATTTGGTGCTCTATGTGAGTAACCATATTTGCGTTCATGTAAGATAGTATTCCAAAGTTCTTCTAACATATGTACATTTTTTTCAAACCATACTTTATTTCGCATTACTAATACACAACTATATTGTTCTAATTTCCAATAACAATTTTTAATCCAACTCATATTATGTTCTGTATTTTCATGTTTATCGCGAATATAATCTTCCCAAATTTGAGATTCATCTTCCGATGTAATATTTAGAGGTCTATATTCATAATGCGGTTTTCCTTCTTTTGTTTGAAAATACATTATTAATCCTTTCATGATACAATTGGTATCATTTACAAAATCTATATATGAATCATACTCTATAAACTGTGTTTCTAAAAAATCACATTCATCTAAATCACATACTTCCATTTGTAATTGCATTTGTATCCAATATTCCTTTTTAGGAATTCCATCAATTTCACGGTTTACAATATTTTTGATTTCTAACATACGACCATATCTATCTGAAGATTTATCAACATTTATTCCATCTGGAGAAGCTCCTAAGAATTTATATTTAGGATGTTGAATACAACCAAAATCGTCAATATGAGTATTATAGTTATGTTCATATATCATAACAGATAAAGGTTCATATTTTTGTCCCCAATGTAATGTTGAATTAATATTTACCGATTTAACAGATTGTTGTTCTTGTATTTCATTATTAGAAACTGAAATTATGTTACCATTTTCATCATATTTAATGACTTCAATACAATTAGTTGATGGTTGACATTTTTCATAAATAAGTTGATTCCTTACAGATTGATTTTCAAATGCTTTATATGCGTTACTTGCAGTTATAAGATTTTGCCTAAATTCATACCATTCTTTAGTTCTTTGTGCAGGTTGTGGAATACTTTTTAAATATTTTAATTGTGCATTAACATAATCATAATCAGGTTCATATAAGATATATGTATTATCATACGAACGAATAGGCATATAATCTTCAAAAAAATCATCAAACGCAGTTTCAATAATTTCAGTAAGTTCATCTTCAAAATCATTTTCAAAACTGTTGAAAATTATTTCTTCAATATCATCATAAAAAATGTCATGAAAATCTGGATCTGATATCAAATATGGATGATGTTCAATATATTCTTCCATCAAATGGATACATGTATCATATATCTCAATAGCTTCTTCTTCAGTAAGACCTTCTGCAACGATTTGGTCAGTGATATCTTCTAATTCAGGTAAATCTGATAAAAATACCATTCGTTTAATCTATATAATATATAAAATTATGTTTATATATTATTTTTTATATATTATTTATTCTAATACAATATTATTGTAAGATATTTCTGAAGAAGACACACCTGGTTCTTGTTCTATAATTGTACGTGTTTTTATATGTTCGTGTAATAGTGTTATAAATGAAAAAATAGCTATAGATGAAATTATAACTGAAATAATAATTATAGATATATCATATTTTTTATTGATTTTATTTACTCCTGTTGGTACTCCTGTTGGTACTCCTGTTGGTACTCCTGTTGGTACTCCTGTTGGTACTCCTGTTGGTACTCCTGTTGGTAAAAAAGGATAACTAATATTTGGTTGTCCAATTGAAACAGAACTAACATTAGTATTTAAAAATGTTGTAGAATTAAGTAAAATAGATGCAGAATAAAGATACGATGAAAAAGCTCCAGAAGTAATACTAGATTGTAAATTAGAAACTAATGTAGAATATAATGTTGTTGGATCATTTGTGTATATTTTTATGCTTAATATAATACCAATATTATAACTAAGTGTTTTAAAAATATATGCCCTTAATCTTCTTGTAATTATATATGAACTAACAAATGAAACTGATGAAGTTGAAATATTCATAGAAGATGAAGTTGCAATTATTATTGTTTGTTTTGATGTATCATCCAAGTCCGGATTATCTAATCCGGATAATTGAAGATCTGTTGTAAATTCTAAGTTCGGAACTAATGTATTACTAGGTTTTAATGTAGGAACCAATGTATTACTAGGTTTTAATGTAGGAACCAATGTATTACTAGGTTTTAACGTAAGAACCAATGTATTACTGGGTTTTAATGTAGGAACCAATGTATTACTGGGTTTTAATGTAGGAACCAATGT
>JACCDW011087790.1_pt1 | contig 33939 bp, 21 predicted proteins | sample 7449781 | NCBI WGS metagenome assembly JACCDW01 (sample SAMN15323449, study PRJNA562643) | freshwater metagenome | isolation source: river surface water | place: USA:Blue River Watershed | collected 2017-08-18
CAAAATCCTTTATTTTTTTAGAATTATACAATTTATAAAAATAATTATCATCATAAATATAATTATTTAATCCGATATTATTAATGACATTATTATAAATATCAAAAACATATTTTAAATTGTCGCTACCAAAATAAGCATATCTTTTAAAAATATAGGCTATTTTTATTGGAAATAAATCATAAGAAATGTTGTTTTCATAGAAAAATAAAATTAATAAAATATGTATATACGATTTTATTTTGGAATTAATTTTATTTTTTAATGTATTACATAACTTTTCATATTTATTTGGTATTGAAATTTTTTTTATTTTTCTATAATCTTTTAGTTTATCAATAAATATATCATCTAGTTCAAATTGTTTTAATTTATCAAAGCCATCAATTATATCATCATCATAATTATAAAATTCAAAATCGTCATCAATATTTTTTTTTATTTTGTCTAACCCAAATTTAACAAATTTCTCATCTGGAATTTTAATTTTATTTAATATTAGAAATAAATAATACTCTTCTATTGATTTAATTTTATATCCATAAGTTAAAAATAATTCAATTTCATTAATAATTTTATTAATATACTTATTTTTATTAAGAAATGTTATCCATTCGTTTATTTTATCGTGATAACATAGTTTTTCAATTAAAGAACTAATAGAATTTAGATTATAATCTGAATTGGATTCATAATTGTTTTTAATGTTTTTTCGTATTTTTTTATCATTTAATATTTTGGAACAATGATTTGATATTATCAAATTACAATTATTATCATGATATAAAATATTAATTACAGCAATATTAATAAATTCTTCAAAATCATTAATTATTAAATTAATAAGCGTTTCAGCATTTATTGTAAAAAATTCATCAAAATTATTTATTACTGGTAACATATTATTAGATTCAACAATATAAAGATTATTATCATTAAGATTAATATAAATATTTAGTAGTGGATTTTTTTTTGCTTTTATATAATCGAATGTTAAGGTTATATAGTATTCTTTATTACCATATTCACATATAATCAAGGTATCATCTTTAGTAATTGAATAAGATAATTTATCATCTATGTTTTTAATAGTAAAATTTGTTTTTAATTCATTAATAAAAATATTAAAATCCGAAATATTTAACCTATGAATAATTTTAATTTTATTTGTTTGTATTTTATTTTTAAAAAAAATATCAAGACTATTATCATTTGATAAATAAATAAATACATTTTTTTTATCAAATAATTTTTTTATTATATTATTAATTTTTATTATTATATCCATCTCCTTATAATAAATATTCTATAAAAATTTAACAACTTTTACATTTAATCACAATAAAAATTGATTTTTTTTATATATAAATAACCTATTATATTACTAATTAATAAATACATATTTAAGAAAAATGTCTACTCCTGAACAAAGACTTAAAAACGCTATGAAACGTGATTTATCTGGCGGTTCCAGTTATAATACTCATAAAGGAAAAAATCATACTAACTCTACTCCCGAGCAAAAATTACGCGAATCTTTACATAGAGATTTACGTCATGAAAGAGCCAGGGAAAGTGAAAGAGCCGGTGAATTATTATTTAGTCAAGCTAGACAAGCAAGACAGTTAGGTCAGTTAGGACAGTTAGGACAATTTGGACAATTTGGAGGTTCAAGTACTCCAGTTATAGTTAATTCCCCGATTGGTTCTACTGGGATGGTTCAAGTCCAACCAGGTGCATCTGTTATTCCTGTTGCTGGGGGAGGTATTGCAGTTATCAATGGAAGTACATATGGAGTACCTAATGTTCAAATTATTGGTGGTCCAGGAATTGACCCAAGTAAATTAATGTATCCAGGCAGAGCAGGTTATTGGACTCCAAGATAAATTTACTAAGTAAACTAATAATGATTAATCAAGTGTTTTTGTATTTTTTATATAAATATTATATATAATATTTATAAAAATATGGCATCGAATTCTTCAAGTTCATCGAATTCTTCAAGTTCATCAATTTTATTATCAGGTATAAATGAAAAAGATTATATTAATTCATTAGAAATACAAGAAAATGATATTGTACTTGATAAACTTAATCAAACTCAAGAAGAAATATTAGAAAAAATAAATAGTAAAAAAGATTATTCAAGTATAATACGTGAGGAAACAACTGAATTGTTTAACTTTAAAAATATAACTAAAATTGATGATAGACCACCATTACAAGTTTTAGGTAACTTATATTTATATGTTAGATACTTGTTGTCAAATAGTACTGATACTAAAACAATTTCAAAAGAAAAAATTGTGACAAATATTAGTTCAAATAGAAGACCAACTACTGTAGATTTTGGAAATATATTATCAAACAACAAAGCATATGATACAGCTTGGATAACATTACGTGATTCAAGAAAGAATACTACAGAAAGTGCTAAATTTAAATCATTAATTGGAACTATAGATACTTGGTTAAATCAAATAAAAGAAAAAATAACCTTAACTGGAAATAAAAATTACTTATTACTACTTCAAGACCCAGCTTCAAACTATAATGGATTATTAAATACATTGTTTAAAAGTTCTACTTATATAGAATTAAGAATTGCATACATATATGTTTTATCAGGATTTATGTTCAAATTTGATGGAATTTATCAACAAGAAAGCAAAATTTATGAATTAATTACATATATATCAAAACTAAAGGAAAAATTATTAACTTACAACCCTGTTGATCAATTAAATTTAGCATTAATTACTGAGGATTTAGAATATATAATAGGACAACTTAAAACCAAGATTAATTATAGAGCTGAAATTTTATCAGCAAGATATCCAAAATATACATTTTATACAAGATTTGATACTCCAATAAAAGAAGCTGCTGTTGAATTTAATATAAAAACCAATTTATTTCCTACACCAGTATTTAGACCATATGAATCACAAATTCAGTTAACAACAAAACTAGGTATACAGATAAGAGATAAAACAGGTGGATTAATTTTATTAAAATCATTAACAGGTGAAGGTAAAACAACAATGGTTGCTCCATTAGCAAAATTTGTGTATGATTTATCATCTGAAGAACAAAAAAAATCTGATAAGACAAATATATTAATATATTGTACAAGTTCTAGATTAAGACCTATTAAATATCAAGTAGCTACAAATGCAAAATATTTAAATTTTCCATTTAAAGTATTAGCAAGAACAGCAGCAGGTGTTGAAAAATTGGAGGAAATTGGGGCAAGAAATTCATATACTTCAAAATATAAAAAATCAATTATGATTATTACAGATATTAGAAATGCAATTGAGTTGTTAAAAAAAAATAATGAAATAAATGAAACAGGAAAAAAATTCTTGAGAATTTATAATGAAGAAAAAGATAAAACATCAGACCCAGAATATAAAGCTAAATTAGAAAAAGATTTTGGTACAAGGGTTTCTACATTGATGACAGAGAAAAAAAATTATATATTATTTTGGGATGAACCTACTGCTTTTATGGATGAAATTGATGGACTTTCAGAGGAACAAAGAGAAATAATGATAAAAGAATATGTAGATTTATTTACTTATTTACCATCAAATACTATTTTAGCATCGGCAACATTACCAGATATGAAATACTTAACTCATTTAAAGGAACTTTTTGCATTAAAATATTCTTCAGTTCCAACCAATATTAATGAAAAGTTTTCATTAATTTTATCAACATCTTCCAAAATTGGTTCAGAAGTTTTTTCTATTAGACCAAATGGCGCTACAGAATTATATCTTCCTCATAAAAACGCAATTAATTTAATGGAAATGTGTACTTCACTTGCAAAGACATTATCAAATCCTTTTCTTGCAAAATTATATACCACAGTAATCACTTCGAAATTATATGAAATAATTAGAGGGATTAATACAGATTTAGTTTCTGGACCAATTGATTTTAATGTTGTTTTTGAAAATCCTAATAATATTACACAAGAAAATTCTCAAAATATATCATATAGATATTTATTTAATGCAATGAGATATATATCAAGACAAGGTGGAAATTTATCAGGAACACCTAATAATTTTGAACTAGTTAAATCAATAAATGTAGAAAATCCAACAGTAATTCAGCTAAATAATTTAAGAGAATTATCTACACAATTTAATTCTCAAACATTAATTATTACAAGAAATCCACTTGATTTACTAGATAGATATATTACAGAGGAATTAATAACAGAATATGTTGATGGGTTTAAAGATATCAATAGATTTGAACCTGAACAAGGTAAAGGTCATCCAGTTTTACAAATTATTAAATTTATTTTAGAAACCAGAAGAAAAGATTTAAATTATGTTGGAACTGCTGATACACCATTGTCATTTAGAAATTATAACTTTCCAAAAGAAAATCAATATTGTCAACAATTAGGTATTAATGTAAAATTACTAATGGGTTTATTATTAGGAATTGGTATATATGATGTTCAAGCATTATCTAGTTTACCTCGTGATAATTACACCACTCCTTATTACATCAATTTAGTAAAGGATTTAGCTGAAAATGGTAAATTAATATTTTTAATATCAGGAAGTGATATAATATATGGAACAAATTTTATTTTTGAAAATATTATTATGGATAATACTGTGTTTTCAGAACCAAATCCTCACTCAGTTAATACTTTATTCCAAGCAATATCAAGAGCTGGTCGTGTAGGAAAATCTTGGAGAGCAATAGTTTATGTTCAAGATGATGTTGTTACTAAACTTAATGAATATATATATCAGAATAGTGAACAATCTGACGATGTTAATTTTTCAAGATTATGTCAACGTGCTATTGGCGAATACACTAGTTTTAAAGATAAAATACAGCAAAAAGTTAATAGAGAAGCTTTAACTGTATCCAAATTAGATGCAATATCTTTGGAAAAAACAAGAAGAAAGCAAGAAGAAGAAAGGAGAAAGCAAGAAGAAGAGGAATTAAAACAAAGAGAAATACAAAGACAAAGAGAAGTACAAGCAAGATTAAGACAAGAACAAGAGGAATTAAATGGTTTGATAACAATTGAAAATGTATATAATATCAGAAAAAATTCAATACCAGAACCAGTAACTAGATATTTTTCCCCAATAATAATAGATGGGTTATCAGGCTCTGCAATAACTAATGCTTTTAAAGAACTAGCTGAAAAATCAATAGATGACCCGGAAGAATTTTCCAGACGTAATCAGGAATTTAATGGTATAAATTTAGATGAAATTCCAATTTTAGGTAGAAAATCACCTACCAGAGCCAAAAATGATATTATTACATTAAATTATAGAATGTTATTACACTATTTATTTAAAAAATGGTTACTTAACCAAGATAATAAACCAAATGATAAGGTAACTGGTGAGAACACCAATGAAGTTAAAAAATTATATAACAAAATAAATTATTCTTTAAAAGCTAGAGAAGATGGTTTTGGTCCTAGAAGAGTAGACCTCTTGGAATATACAGATACTGAAGGAGGAATAGCTAGATTAAGAACAATAGAAGAAGATGAACGTTTAGCTAAAAAAATTAGATTTAAAGTACTATCAAAAACACGTGATTCACTTGATTCAGAAAAAATGAAAAAATGGATTAATGTTTTACCCAGAGAAATAAAAGAATTTAAAAATAGAATTCAACTTATTGAACGTAATGGAGATACTGAATTACTTGAGTGTATTTATAGAAATATTTATCTTTACATTGAAGATAAAAACATTGGTGATTCTTTTGTAGATATAGAATTAGGAGAAGTATTAGAAGTATTTGAACATATAATAAAAGGATGTGAGAAACAAGTTAGCGCAGCTGCAAGTACAACAAATGCTGGGAATACAACAAATAGTGTAGGTGGTAGTAAATATTTAGTAAATAAAAAATATAATAAATATATAATAAAAAATGATAATTAGTTAATTTTACTTATTTTATATCTAATTTAAATATAAAATGAATTTTGAAGTTAAACAAAAATATACGGATTTTATCAATGTGATAAATGGGAACCAAAATACCTCACAAAATTATATGAAAAATCCTGAATGTGTATGTGATAGTGATAATGGATCTAATGGAGCTAATGAATCTGATAGTGAATTAAAAAATGAATTTGAAAAAATAATAAAAAATAATAAACAAAAGAATTTAAACAAGCCACAAGAAAATCTTAACAACATTAAAAATAAATCAGAAACAACATCTTCATCTGGTCTTGGAGATAATATTGATTTAATAGTTAAGACTCAACAACAATTTAAAAAAATGATATCAACAAATAAAAATCCCAATACTATAAAACATAATTTTAATAAAAATGTTGTTAGTCAAGAAAGTGAAAGTATAGATAATAAAAAAAACCATGAAAAGAATAGTACTATTAGTAGTAATAGTATAGAAAAAGGATTAATGAAGATAAATACTAAAATATTAAATAAAAATCAAGAAAGAGAGGAAAATCAAATTAATTTTAACTCACAAGAACTGAAAAATGTGTTAAGAATAAATGATTCACAATCATTAAGTTCAATTCATACAGATTCCGAAGGCAACAAAATTTGGGTAAACAATAAAGAAAAAAAAAATGAGGAATTGTCTATTGATAGTGAGTTTGAACATATTTTTAATGAACAAGATGAGAAAAAAGACAAGAAAAACAAAAAAGATAAAAAAGATAAAAAAGATAAAAATATTAATAATGAAAAAAATGATAAAAGATTAGATAATTTAGAAAAAATGTATGAAAAGATGATGTCAGAAAGTATGAAAAAACACGAATCCAAACAAAAAAATAAAAATGATGTTAAAAAAATAATAGATATAAACATGGATAAATCTGAAATAATCAAAGAATTATGTGAAAAAATAGATAAGGAATTATATTTAGAATCTACAAGAGGATTTAATTCTGCAACTTCAACGTACAAACTAAAAATTCATAAATTAAGAAGTAATATTGACAAATTAGAAATACAGGATAATTTACCTTGTTTTGTTGGTTATATGTATAGAGATTTTAATAATCCTAAAATTTATCAATCAAAAGATGCTAATAAATATTGGACTAGAGTTTATAAATATAAAAAAAGTATAAAAGAAGAAAATGTTGAGGATAATGACAAAATATTAGATGCGTGTTTAAAAAATTTTAAGAACTCAAAAAAATTTAAAAAAAGAATCGGTTCAAGTATTATAAGGGCTTTCAAAAGAACTGTCGAACTTTCTGATGTAAACAATATTACTATAGATATTATATTTTTTGTTAAAATCAGTGAAAAAGATAATCAATAGACAACATAAAAAAATAAAATTTTTTATATAAACAATTTTATTTTTATATAGAGAATATATAATAGAAAAATGAACACAGATTATATGAATGAAAATGCGAAAATAAGACAACAAAGATTAGCAGAGAAAATGGATTGTAGAAGATGCAAACATTTTAATTGTGCAAAGGTTGATAAATATGCTCGTGACCAAAATACGGTTTATGATCCTATGAGAAATTTAATGCTTTATGGTATTAACAGTAATATGGGTGTTTTAGGTGTAAGTGATGGTACTTGTAGACAAATTAATCCTCTAATATTTACTCAACCATATAAATGTGGTTTTGGTGCAGCTGGCGGTAACCCATGTGTTAAAGATGCATATGGTATTGAAAATTTCGAAGGAGGAAAAAGTAAAAGCTGGTTTGATTATGTTTTTATTATTACAATAGTACTTTTAATTATATATTTTTTCACTTATAATTCAGATAATGAAAAAAATTGAAATAATTTATATAAATGAAATATTATACTAATATATACAAAATGAGTTTTACTAATTCAACACAAGTTGGTTCTCCTAAAGAACTAGCAACACTAATTAAAAAAACAAAATGTGTAGTAATTAAATTTAGTGCAAGATGGTGTGGACCTTGTCAAAATCACGAATTTAAACACAATTATAATATGTTAAAAGAAGAGTTTTCAAGATATTCTGAAATTAAATTTGTTGAACTCGATTTGGACGATGATGATGAAATTGTTAACTCTACTAAATACTATGATTTTGCAATTAAATCAATTCCTCATTTTAAATTTTGTTATGACGGTAATATTATTGACCAATATGATGGTGCTCAAAGTTTAATACAAATTTATGAAAATCTTAAAAAAGTAGTTAGAGTCATTGAAAGTGAAAAAAATGAACCAGTTCAAACTAATTCATCTTCCCGCTCTAAAAATAATCCACCTTCGGCACAATCATAAAATTATATTTTTGTTAAATAAGTTTTTATATATAATTATATAAAAAAATAATAAATAATTACATATGATATTCATTTTCTCTATTTAGAAAATAATTTTCAGCCTCAAGTGTTAGTTGTTTTATAAACAAATCATAACCCTTTATTAAACTAAGAAATCCAAATGCTAAAATATAATTAATTATCAAAAAAGGTAATATTATAAAAGAAAATATACTAAATGAAAATACAATCCATAGTCCTAAATTTATATACATAAGTGTTGTATTATAACCTGCCTTATTTTTCATAGTTTCTGATAATAAATAAAAAAATTCGTTAACACGTACAAAATTTAAAATTTTTATCAAAAACATTGTATTGTTTTGAGCAATTAAATCTATTTCAGAGAAAAAGTTATTTAATATTTGTTCTTTTTTACAAATCATACATTTTTTATTAATGTTGTTCCAGTTATTTAAACATTCTTGATGTATAAATAATTTACACCCACATGACGATTTATAAATATTGTTTGTTTCTTCTAAACATATATAACATATATCTTTCATATTTTGCTTTAAATATATTATTTTGATTTTATATTATTTTATACATTAAAAAATAATTTTGTTAACAAAAAATTAACAAAATTAATATATTTATTAACACCAGAATAATTTAATAATTATTCCATTTATAACACCTCTTATATATATATTAGAAAAAAAAATGAAATTAATATTTAATTAATTCTATATTAAAATATTATAAATTATATATTAAATATTAAATAAATATAATGTACACTTATAAATTGATAATCATCTTTTTATTATCTTATATACATATTGTACACATGAAAACAATTGAAGACCCAGTAGCTCGCCATGATGCTAAACAGTGTGGGATCTATCTCTGTTCAAAATTACCCGATATGGCTACATCGTACATTCAATCAGGCTGTATGGGTAGTTTTTCTGAACATATACAAAATCTAACACATATTGTTCGAGAACAAATTACAAAAACTGAACTATTTGAAACTAATACTATAAATAATACAAATTATGTTGATTTTCAAACAATGATTTTCATAGTTACATTTAGTTTTTGTGTTTCAGCTTTTCTTGGATATTATTTAAGAAATAGTGAAAAGACACATTATAGATACTGGTTAATACAACAAAAAGAATTTTGAAATATAAAAAAATATTTTTTACTAAATTTATATAATACCTAAAGCCTTTCTATAAATGCTACCAATCCATAAATCTGAATAAATTATTTTATTTGGTTCACAATCTCTAATCCAATGTAATTTTTTATTTCCGGAAATTTCACTATTGTATAAAACCACAAACATTACTTTATTTTCATCAAGTAAATTTGTTTTATCGGTAGAAAAGAAATTAGGAGTATGTACCCATTTTTTATCTATATCTCTTGTTCCATCATACTCTGATGTAAAATGATAATAATCATAACCATTTGGTTTTAAATCATCAAGTGCTTCCCAAATAACTATTTTACCATAATCATGATAAGTATCGTCATTTTCTTCCTTATTTTTATCTCTAGTATCTAATTTTTCATTAAGTTTATCTAAGACCTTTTTCATTAAAACACTATTTGGTCTTGATGCTAAAACCCAATTTGAGGGTCTAAATTTACCATTAGAACATTGCATACCTGTACAACCGAATCCTACATAATCATAACCTTCATCTAATTTTTTAAATATTGGTTCTAAGTCTTTCATTACTATTATATCTGCATCAATCCATATACCACCATATTTATATAATAATTCTATTCTATAATAATCCACTTTTTGAGCAATTTTAAGATTATCAAAATCTTTTCTTAAATCTGGTAAATATTCTCGGATTGTTTTTTCATTTAATATTACTAAATTATATTTTGTGCCTAAATGTTTTTTCATAGTGTCTAAACATAATGCAATAAATGTTGGGTATTTGGTTCGATTAATATTTTCCCAATAAACCCATATATTTCTTGGAGTTTTCATTGGGGGATATTTATCCTTAATTTCATTTAAATTTTCAAATCCCTCTATCATTTTAGAAGTGTATTTGTAATCTATATTATCACTACCATCTGAATTTCTAATCAATCCATTAGTGTTTTTGGTTGGGGGATTTTGAGGGTTTATATTTAAATAATAATTTTTGTTAATTGAACAATTACTTAGAAAATCTTCAATCATATTATCGTTAGTTTTATTATCAATTGTATTAGTAGGTTCTGGGGGAATATAATATGGTTTAGAATATAATTCATCAGATTTACTTGACCATAAAGGTTTAATTATTTTTTTAGTTGTTGTTTCTGTATTTTTATACAATTCCTGTATAATTTTAGGTTCGGATTTATTTGATTGATTTGATATATTAGTCTGTTTATTAGTTATATTTGATTCTTGTTTTACAATATAATTAAAATAATAATACAAAGCAATATAAATTATTAATAAACAAATAAATAAATTTCTTTTCATTTATATATATTATTTAAACAAAAAAATAAAAGTTTTTAATGATATAAAAATATATATTCTAATAATAAACATATATTTTTATGAGTAATTTTAATATTAACAAATTAAATTTTAATAATAATCAAAATAATTCTAATCAGACAAACCAAATGAATCAAATGAATCAAATGAACCAAATAAATCAGATGAACCAAGTCCAACAACAATTTTTACAATTACAAAATCAGCTTAATCAACTAAATGAATATAATAATTTGTCTAATCTGCAATTTAATTCTAATAACGAACCTAAAAGTAAAATTGATTATATAAGACCAAAGGGCTTAGATGAAAATTCAAAACGTTTTTCAGTAAAGGATAATCCATTTAGACTTCAATTAAAACCACATCAGGAAGCATTATTATACAGAGCTTTAGAAATAGATGAAAAAGGTTTTGGTTCTAGTTTACCATTTGGTTTGTTTAGTGATAAACCAGGTGCTGGAAAAACATTTGTTGCATTGTCATTAATATATTATTCAAAAGTATTTTTTAATTCTCAAGGTGTAAATATAATAGTTGTACCACATAATATTTATACACAATGGGTAGAGGCTATTGATAATTTTTTAGGAAGAACTTTAACTTATAAATGTTTACTTGATTACAATGAAATAACAGCATTATTTTCAAATTTATCAATGTTATACAAATATGATATAATAATTACAACTCCATTAAACTATGGTGTATTTGCATCAACTGTAAATTCTATGGGATGTAAAGTTCGTAGAGTATTTTTTGATGAAGCTGACACAATGAAAAGTCTTTTAATGAATGCAATTAATTCGGGTTTTACATGGTTTATAAGTGCATCAATCCAAAGAGTTTTTGATGAAAATTCTTTAAAAGCTAAAATAGGAGTTTTTGATTTGTATCTTCCCGAATTACTTCAAAATGAATGTTATTGTAAGAAAGAATTTATTGACAAAATTATTCAATTACCTGAACCACAAAAAGAACTATTTATTTGTAGAGATTTTTATCTTGATAACATATTAATTAATATTTTAGATACAAACCAACTAGAATTAATAAATGCACATGATTATACAGAAATACGTGCAGAATGCGATGGATTTTCAGTTAAAAACACAAAGGAAATTACTAGACAATTATATATTTATTCAAGAAGAGTTGTAAACGAACAAGAAGATATATTAAAAGATTTAGAGAAAAAACTTAAATTTCCCAATAGAGAAGAGTATAATAGAGTTGTTGAAACAAAAAATAAAGTAGAACAAAAAAGAGATAAATATCTAAATATTTATTTAAAAATTAAAATGTCAGCTGAGAGAAATAATTTGTGTATAGAATGTTGGGATTGTATATTAGAAAACTCTCTCAATAATAATGAAATTTTTATATATAGATCAGAATGTAATGATATATTATGTCAATCATGTTTTTCTAAAGTAGAAGATAAATTTAAATGTGTTGGATGTAAAAATCCTCATCAAAAAGATTCTTATAAGGAAGAAAAATTTAAAAATTCAAGTGGTAATATAAAATCATTTATGAAGAGTAAAATTAATAAGTTTATGATATTAGATAAAATTATAGATATTACTGGTGAAAAAGTATTGATATATACAAAACATAGAGGATTAAGTAATTATTTAAAAAATATATCCTATAAATTAGGATTTGAATATACTGAATTAAATGGAGGAAATATTAAACAAATAGACAGTGTATTGCGTGATTTTAAATTTAATCCATCTATCAAAGTATTATTAATTGATGATTCCTATTTTGGTGTTGGATTAAATATCGAATATGCTACTGATTTTATATTTTTTCATAAAGTTGACAAAGAAATAAAGAAACAGTTACTTGGAAGAGCTCAAAGATTTGGTAGAAAATCCAAACTTAATGTCTGGGAATTAATATATCAAAATGAAAAATAATATAATATATTAATAATATCAAATCATGTTTAATGGTAGTATTCAAGTTAAAAATGAAACTAATTTTCAAAATAATATAAATTTCATAAAAAATACATTTGTATCTGAGAATAATAGTTTAAATTTAAAAACTGATTTTTTTTGGGAAAATATTGGTCAAGATTATCCATTTAATCCTAAATTAAACTATTGTATTTTTTTCAATGGATGTTGTTGTCCTCCTCATATTGGTCATATAAACTCTATTAAACAAGTTTTTTCTGTTTTTGGTGATAACTGTAAAATAATTATTAACCAAATTGGAAACTCAAAAAGACATGGTGTACCTAGTTCATACAATTCATTCTTATTAAAATTATATTTAGATGTTGTGTTTGATAATAATCCAAATATTCAATATATGTTTAGGGCACGAAATAGAGAAATATTTTTTCACCCATTTGTTTTAAATTCAAATGTCTTGGTTATAGTTAGAGGTGATGAATTAGATTATGATTCTAATACAAATGAAAAAACTAATTCACAAATAATTTCTGAAGTTAATTTAAAAAATCTTAGACGATATTCAAAATATATAAGTTTGTTAAATAAAAAAAATATTAAAATTGATTTTTGGTTTCAACCTAGAGATATTGATACAATTAGTGCTAGTAAATTTATTGAAGCATTACATAATTATAAATATAAAAAATTCATGCATACAGACAAGAGTAGTGATTTATATAATGTATTATATTTTATTCCTGATGAATTTAATATTAAGTATAAATATAAAATTGTAAAAAAGTTGTTAACTTTTGATACATTTGTAAAGCACGATAAAAAAATTGATTAGCATTATATATATGTATTTGTTATATTATGAAAATGGAAGATAATATGTTTAATTTAAATGTTAATCTTATTGGAACTATTTTTTCTGGTTCTAATAAATTTGGTGATTTTAATTGGATGATACAACAAGAAGAATTTGATAATTCTCTTTTTATTTTTAATGATAATGAGGAACATCATAACACTAATATAAAAGGTGGAGGTAATGCTGTAATTAGATGTTTTAATAAATATTCAAATTTAGACAAACCCAGAAGCGCTGGGGTTATTACTGGTACACTTCAGGATGGTGGATACAGTTATTTTACAATTGATATTATGCAAAAAATTACTGAGTGTTTTGATGAAATTAAATATTTAATTAATAAATATAATTATAATACTATTTATTATTCTTCTGATTTAGAAGGAAGAATTGGTACTAGTATTTTTAATGTGGATACTAAAGTTATCGACTTTATTACTTTTAATTTACATTCTCTCACTAGAAAACCAATTCAAGTTATAAAAGAAATAAAACCAATAAATAAAGATGATTTTGTTTTGGAATTTGACTTAGTAGATGATTCTAGTGATTCGGATAATTTGGATAGTTTAGATGATTCGGATGATTCAAATGATTCGGATAATTCAGAGTCCGATAGTTCTGATTAATAAATTGAAAAATCAAAGTTTCAATTTGATTTTTTTAAATATACAATTAATTTTTATTATATATATAATAAATATATATAATGAGTGATTTTTTATATTACGATTTAGAAAAAGAGAAGAAAGAACACTTTAGAGGCGGCGGTGGAGGTCGTGGTGGTATGGGCGGAATGGGTGGTATGAGCGGAGGCTTTGGTAGAGCTGGTGCATTCGATGATTTCGGAGGTAGATCTACTCCTCTTGGAGATTTTGCTAGAGCTGACTACAATTCTGCTGGATTTGCCGATTTAACTGGATTAAATTCTGCTAATGTTAGACCTGATATTAATGCTCTTAAAAATATTTCTACTTATAATTTTGAAAATGAACTTGATAATTATACAGATAGTCCAGCTCTTGATAATCCTCAAGACTGGATGGACACTTCTAGTGTTGTAGTTGAAAATACTGCTGAACCTTTTAGAGGTATGGGAGGTGGAGGTGGAGCCCGTGGTGGTATGGGTAGATCAGGAGGCTCAGGTATGGGTAGATCAGGAGGCTCAGGAATGGGTGGAATGGGTAGATCAGGAGGCTCAGGTGGTAGACCAGCAAGTCCAGGAATGGGTAGACCAGTAAGTCCAGGAATGGGTAGACCAGGTGGTTATAGTGGTCATGGTGGATATACTAAAAATGTAAATAACTATTATAGAGGTGGATATGGTGGGTATGGTGGATATGGTTGGGGTCCTTATTATGCAGGAGCATTAGCAGTTCCAGCTGTAGTTGCTTCAACTGATTCATCAGACCCAGATTCTTATGTTGTTAATAATTATTATTTAAACAAAGACCAGCCTATGACTGAAGCTGAAATGGAACAACTCCAAGAAAAAATAGCAAAAAGTAAACTTGCTAGAACAAGAGAATCATTTAAAGACGCTGACCAACCTACAATTTTTGACAATATTTATGATTCTACTGCAAGAACAGTTGGAACAGTTACTCGTCCAATCACCAATATTGTCAATCCTGTTGCTGGAGCTGTTGGTAATGTAATAAGCCCAGTTACTACTCCATTAGGAAATGTATTATATACTGCTAGTGAACTTACTGGTAATGTAACTAATCCTATTTTAAGTGTAGTTGACAGTTCATTAACTACCGGTGGTGATTTAATTGGTAAAGTTGCTAATCCTGTTACCGATGTTGTTGGTAATGTAACAGGACAAACTGTTGGTATAGTTGGGGGTGTAGTAAGTCCTGTTATTACACCAGTTTCAAATGTTGTAGGAGGTGCTATATATACTACTGGTGAATTTGCTGGTAATATGGTTACTCCTGTATTAAATCCTGTAACAAATGTTGTCGGTGGTATTTTAGAATCAACAACTGAAGCAGTTGGTCAAGGAGTTGGAGGAGCTATTAATTTTACTGGTGGAGCTGTAGGACAAACTGTAGGTGGCGTTGTTAACATGACTGGAGAAGTTGTAGGACAAACTGTAGGTGGTGTTGTAAATGTCACAACTGAAACTTTAGGTCAAACTGTAGGAAGTGCTATTAGTGCTACAGGTGAAGCTGTTGGTCAAGCTGTTGGCGGAGTAGTCGATACAACCACTGAAACTGTTGCTGCTGCAGCCAAAGCCACAGGAATTATTTCTGAAACTAATCAACAAACAACAGTCAATACAACCAATACAACCAGCACAACTAAATCATCAAAATCAGGTTCAAATTGGTTAATGGATAACTTATGGTTAATAATTATTGTAATTGTTGTAATTGTATTCTTTTACTATTCTAATAGCAAAAAATCAGATAAAGGTTCTTTTTTTGAATCTGATTCAACCATTAATAGTGTTATCCCAGACTTTTCAACATCAAAAAGTTTTAGTCTATAAATAAATCATTGGTCTATTATAAGTTTTTTTTATTTTTACATAATCTAGATAAATAGTTATTTGGATATACATAATAATATAAATATACACAAAAGGTATATGGGTAAAAACTAATTTTTTATAGTATCTTAAAAAAATCACATAATGTTTTACCACCCTTAATTGAGGCCCCAGAAGAAAGCCCATGTCCACCACCACCCATTTTTCTAGCAATAACAGATAAATCTGGTGATTCGTCTCCACCTCTAAAACTAAGCCACCATTCATTTGATTTAAAATCATAGACCCAAATAACTGCGAAATCAGGTCTAGTACCGTCAGGAAAATTTCTATTAACAAGTAAATTACCCAGTTCTGATCTTAAACTCATACTAATATTACCACCTAACCAAACTTTGTATGTAGTGTCTTCAATTTGAAATTCACATCTAATGGCTTTTGCAATACCAATATCTAATTCTCTTTTTTGTAACTTTATAATAATTCTTCCTTGAACTTCTAGTTCTAACATTTTTTGTTCAGGATTAACAAGTAAATTATCCAATTTATCTAGTGATAATGGATCGAATAGACTATTTTCAAACATTGCAGCATTAATTTCTTTTGAATTTGGTAATTCCCATAACCATAAATCGCGATCAGCTACATAATTGATAAATGCTGGTCTTGGTACTTCTGGAAAGAAAAAATCCCAAGTAATTTGACATCCTGCTCTTTCCATATCAATAACTAACTCAAGATTTGGAATAGTATCGAGCACTTGTATATTTTCATTGTACATATCTAAAGCTGATTTATGATGATCAAGAATTGTAATAAGTCTAACTTTTTTGCTAAATTTAACTATAAAATCCAAACTTGGACATAAATCAACGAATAAAATTCTTTCACCAATAAAGTTTCCCTCAGGATCAGAACCAGCTCTACATTGAACTGATTCAAAACCACTTATTAGATAACGTTTTGCACACCATAATGATGATACTCCATCAGAGCATGGTCCATGAAAAAAAACTCGATCATAGCGTTTTCGTACTGTTGTTTGTTTAGACATTTATTAATATATAATATTTAAGATTCCTTATGTACAAGTAAGTCTTAAATATTCAATTTTTTTATATTATAAAATTATTGAAAAAACTATATAATATTAGAGATATAATATCAATATCTAGTATTAGATTTATCAGAATGAATTCAAAAATATTAACAAAATTGTATTTGTTTTGCGCTATGAATGAAAGTTTGATATTAATGGCGTTTTTAACTTTTGTAAAATTTATTTTAATTACTAATATATTAATTGAAATAGTAGCTATTTTATTGACTACGTTGTCCAATTATTCATCAAAAAATAGTGTTGACGGAAACAAATTTAATAAATTATTTAATATAAATTGTGTATTTGTGATTTTAAACTACTTAATGTTCCATAATTTAAATATTTTGATGGATTTTGTTGAGTACTTACAGGATTTTGTAAATATGTATTTCTATCTTATAATTATTTTTGTTCTTTCAGTTTGTTGCTACATAACTCAATTCTTTATGGGATTACTTAGCTGTTTATCAATTAAAGAAAGCTGGGGGACTATTAATGATATATTGAGTAAAAAAGATATCTAATATACAAAAATTGATTTATTTATCAAATATTATAATTTTTATATAATAAAAATGTTTAGTTGTAATAATACCTATCTTAATAATATTGAAAGTGTACTTAATAATGAAAATAATAATGTAATACTAGTGTTTAATATATTTGTTCAATTGATTATTCTATTTTGTTCAAGTAAAAATTATAATTTAGTTGTATTTTTAAATTCAATTCTAATATTGTCTTTGGTATTATTCCATAAATTAATTGATTTTAGCTCATACACAGAACAAAATGATTTTTCACCTTTAAAATATATTATTGATATTCCATTCACTTATATGATATTGTCAAATAATTATAAAGCGTATGTACAAGCTGAATATGAAAAAGTTTCACAAACTGATGAAAATATTAAAAACAAAACTCAACAATCAAATATATCAGATAAATTAGATGAAGATTTAGATGAAGATTTAGATGAAAATGAAGATGATTCAGACCAAACTTCTCAAATAGAAGAAAATGAAGAATCAAATGAATCAAATGAATCAGATAAGTCAAATGAATCAGATAAGTCAAATGAACAAACAGAATCAAATCAACAAGATAACCATGAGTTAAAACTTTCTGAAGAATATTTAGAAAAATACACAGGATATTTAATTTCGAGTATAAAATTAAATTTATTTTTAAGAGAAAATGAAATCACACAAATAAAACAGGTTGTAGGAGATAAACTTAATGAACGAGAGATAAGATCACTAATAAGGACTTTGAATAAAATAATAACAGAAAAAATATAAAAGTTATTAGGTATTTATCTTAAATAAATAATTTTTTTAATTGATATAAAAGTATAATAATACAATATATATAATAAAACAATGAACGGAAATGATTCTATGAATATTGAAAAAGAGGATTTTATTAATGTAAATGAAAATCAATATGAAATACATTTTAATGCAGGAATAAATCATAAATCAATTTCAACTCTAATAGAAAAATTACTTGGATTAGAAGAAAAAATATTAAAAAAACATAAGAAAATGAAGAGAAAACTTTCTGATATTGAAAATGATGATGATTATGAAAATTTTAAATTAAATGTAAATCTTCCTCCAATAAAATTATACATAACATCACCTGGCGGTTTAGTATACCAGGTTTTTTCAGCAATAGATACTATCCAAGGAATGAAGGTACCAGTTCATACAATTTGTAAGGGATTTGTTGCATCAGCAGGAACATTACTAAGTCTATCTGGTAAAAAAAGATATATCACAGAAAATTCCTTTATGTTAATCCATGAATTAAGAGCAGGAACATGGGGAAAATTTACTCATATGGTTGAATCATTAGAAAATTCTAGACAACTAATGGAACATATAAAATCGTATTATTTAACTAGAACAAAAATAACAAAAGAAGAACTAGATGAACAACTTAAAAAAGATGTAACATGGAATGCACAAGTATGTTTAGATAAAGGGCTTGTAGATGAAATTATAAAATTTGGTAAAGGAAAATCAGATAAATCAGATGAAAAATCTGATAAGTCTGATAAGCCAGATAAATTAGATAAATCAGATAAATCAGATGAATAAATATTTTTTTTTAATTAAATATAGACTATTAATTTAGTAAATATTTTTTGATGTATAATATACTAAACAATTTTATAAATAAGATATGTGAGCCAATAAAAATTTTTGATATAAATAAAACAGAAACAAAGTATGTTAATCCATTAAAGGACACTGATTTTGAAGTAAATACAGCTTGGCTTGATAATTTTGACGATGAATATACGAATATTCAAATTAGCAGTGTTTCAAAAACGGATTACAATATTGATTTTGAATACATATATAAAAAATATATTCAAAATAATTATCAAAATGCGAACTGGATATTATGGTATAATTTAATGCATCATAAAAAGTCTATTGAATATTATTATAGTATTAACAATGATGTTAAAAATATTTGTGTTTTGTATAAAAATTTATACAAAAAGTTAGGTAATAATAAAATTAAATATATAAATTTTATACCTATAAATAAAGCTAATGGATTGTGAAATTATATAAATAAATAATCAAAATAACCATCCAAAAAATTCGTACCACCATAATTTATTTCTGTGTTTTTTAATGATGCGATAATTAATATTATAATTTGCTATAATATCAGGATTATAATGTTCCAATACTTGATTTGTCCCATTAATATAGTCAAGAATATTTTTTAAATGAGTTCTTGTGGAATCAAGATAATTTAATATTTTTATTTTGGATTCTTCATCAATAGTATATCTAAAGTAACCTCCGTAAGCATATAATTCGGTAGGAAACTGATAATAATAATCATCAAAATCATCTAAATCTTCAAGTAAAAACTCATTTTTATAATGTAAATAGTTAATTGATTTAAAATTATTTACATATTTATTGAATAAACTTTTTTCTTTTGATTCTAAAACTGTATTATTACCGATTGTATAATTAACAAAATCGATGTGTTCATAAGAATCTGAATTGATAACGCATTTTTTCTTATATTTTTCTCCAAAACATTTGTAATCATGTATATCATTAAATTTTTCAAGATCGTTTCTATGTAATTTATACTCTTTAAGTTCCTTATAAATTCTATCATACACCTCATCTATTTTTTCTAAGGTTTCAATTTCTGAAATATTAATTCGGTTACCATATAAATAAGCATTAATAATACTTATTTGTAAAACGAAGAAAAAAGCACAGTACAAAAGCTTCATCTTTAATAAAGTATATTATTATATATGATATATGTAGAAATTATTTTAATCAATTTTTTTACATTTAACTATTTTGTATTTTTTATTTTTAGTTATACTACCACCTGTATTAGTAGTGGTAGGATTAGTTGACTTAGTCATATTTTTAGTATATATATTATTATATTTACTTGTAAATTTAAGATACAATTCTTCATCAAAAATTTTTGGTATCTCTTCTAGTTTAAGAAAGTATTTTTCATTTGAAATTGAATATTCTATAACTTGAGATGATAAATCATTATTAGTTAATTCATACTGATTAAAATTAAGTAGATAGTTTGCTGAATTATTATTAGGGATATTATTATTTACCATTAAAGATAGATTTATAAAATGAAAATCATAAAATTGATACACATTGTCTAAATTAAAATCATAAACTGGATATATATCAAAGTATTTTATAATAATATTTTGTATTGATTTCATATAAAATTTATTTTTATTTATGAAATTTGAATATTCGGTATATAATTTAATAAAAACTGAACCATATAAATCATTTAACATATTTGATTTTGTTATGTTATATATATTTTGTTTATAAATATTAAATCTAGTGTTTACTAATATAATGTATTGATATTTATTACTTAAATAATTAATTTTTCTAATATCATTAGGTACAAAATAATAAATTTTAATATTTGATTTAGCAAAATAATATAATAAAATTTTAGTAATATAATTAGATTGAGATTTAGCAATTGATTCTAAATCTCTAACTTGTGAATATATTTGTTTATCATTAAAAATAGATAACAATTTATCATCTACAAAATGTTCAAAGAACTTAAAATCATTTATTATAGACTTTATTAAAATTAGTTTTTGTACAAATGAATCAGTTATTTTAGTTTGTAAATTTGATTTATTATCCATAATATCAAAAATATTAAATGAAAAAATAAACTTTCTAAATGTATTAATCTGATTGGGTGTAGTAATAGATAAGTTATCAATCATATTAATCAATAAATTAATGTCTTTTACTTGTCTTTCAATCATATAATAAAATAACATAATGAAGCTAGAATTATTAGTGAGGAAGAATTTATAATATAAATTTAAATTATTAACTTCACCAGAATTCCAAATAGAATTATTAACAAGAGATAATATTTGTATATATTCGAATTGTGTCGTAATAATTACATGATTGGTCTTTTCATTATATATTATATTATATGAAAATTCTATTTTTTTATCTTTTTCCATTTGAGTGTAATAGTATTTTATAAATATTTTTGTAAATAAAATTTTTGGACAGTAAGCATAATTATAAAAACTAAATAATGGTTTATCAATTTGTTTACCTTTATAATTAGTTAAAATAATATTTAAATTTTCATCTGTAATGATTGTACCAATATTTTCATTAATAATATTGTTGATTTCGTTAAATGTGTAATTTGGATCAATAGTTTCAAATTTAGAATAGAATCCTAATAATTCCTTAATCATTTCTTTTTTTAAACTTATTTCTTCTTCATCAATTTGTTCTACTATTTGTTCAACCTCTTCTTCAGCTACTATTAAACTTTCAGATTCATTTGTATTTGAAATTAATGATTTTGTATTTAATTGATTAATACTTCTTATAAGATCGATTAATTTATCTTCAAATACAAAATCAATAAAGTTCTCCATAATTATTTTATAGAAATAGTTAGCCTCCTTTTGATTAAATTTATCAAGATTATAGTAAATTTCATTAATATCTTTAGATAAATCTAGAACAGCTCTTTTATTATATGTAGATAATCCTAAATAATTATAAGTTCCAGTTTCATATTTAATTTTTAGAGCATTATGTTGATTAGAAAGTAAATTTCTAAATATAGTTCTCATATTATGAAATGCTTGCATTTCTTCTTTACTAGATTTCATAATATTTTCTTTTTTAATAATATATTTTAATAGATTTTGTTTGAATAATTTAATATTTGAATTATAACAAGTATCCCACATCAATTTATCTATAGCAATATCGGTATATTGAGTTAAATTTAATTTTCTCAATCTAAATGCTCCTTGTGAATAATAACGAATTGAGTTATTAAATTTTAGTAATGTTAGACCAATAGCATTTGTTGGTATTATTTTAATATCTATTCCTGTAATATGTTTTTGGTCAAAGAATACTAGAATATTTTTATCCAACCAATAATCATTGGGTTTATTATTAACTAATTCTTCTTTTCTATTATCTTTTAAAATAAATGCTTGTTCATTATTTTCATTAAGATATATAACACTGTCATAATAATTTAGTTTATTTAATCTGTCTAAGAACATGTTTGCTATTGTAATATTTGTATAACCTAAGAAATATGCACCAACATCAATGATAACATTATATTTTTTATTATTAGTAATATCTCCTGAATATAAGTTATTTCCTAGTAACAAATCAAATATATTATCAATATTAGAAACTGGATATATTTTAGATTTAGGTTCCAAAACTGAATAATAGATAGAACCTTCTGAAGATATATTTGAAACTGGATTTCTTCTAATTGATTTTTTCTCGGTAATATCATATGGAGAAACAAAATAAGGTGTTCCAGAAAATCCACTTCTTCCTCCCAAAGCAAATTCTCCTGAAACTATATCACAAAAAGTACAATTGAGTTGTGTAGTATATTCATATACATTTTTAACACAAATCTTGTAAATGTATTCATCAAACAATTCTAGTTGTGTATTTTTTTGTTCAAATTTATTAAGAGGGATTGATTTTTCAATTTCTTCAAAAGCAATCGTTTCAGATATAGATTCAAAAGTATTATATTTTATTATATCATAGTAAATACTGTTTGAAACTTTTCCTCTTATACTATATATAACTTTTATATATAGTTCATAATCATTTGAAAACTGCCATGAATCAATTGAATCATGTAAATAATAACTTTTTAATAATTCACTTAATATAAAATCGTAATCACCTTTTCTAAGAATCATTTTATTTGAAAAATACGAGGCAATTGTAAAACTTAATGTAACATTTACACTAGAAAATTCCGATTTAACAGATGGGTCTTCTGTAGATTTATATGGAATAGCTATCAAGTTAGCTTTTGTTCTATCATAACCTTGTAAGTCTAATAAACCATAATTTAATCTGCATCTATTCGAAATAACAAATGGTAAGATAATAAAAATAAATTCATATAATATATTAAGTTTATTAATATCTTCAATATAACTATCATAAATATCAGGATTGCATTTAAATAATAATTTGATACCATCTGAAGATACAGATGTATCAAATTTATAATGTTCTTTAGGTGATTTAAGATATTCGGTTTCTAACCATTCTGTATATTCAACTAATTTCTGTGAAGGATTAAAAATCTTTATAAATTTATCTTTAATTTGTGGAATTTGAGACTTATTATTGGAAGATGAAAAATATTCATAATCATTAAGTATAAATCTTAAAATTACATCAAAATTTTTATTTCTATACAAATTATTTATAATCTGACAATATTTTTGTATAATTTTTCGTTTAGCATTATTATTAAATAATTTTTTATCTAATAAAAGTTGAGTATTATCTATAAAGTCATCTATATTCATATATTTATTGTTAATGACTTCAATAATTACTTCAGCTCTTGAATTTATTAATTCAGCATATATTTCAGTTGTAATTTCTTTTGATATATAATAAATATTAAGATTTTCAGCTCTTGTATCTAATATTTCATATTCTTTATTAATTTTAATATGATACTGATTTATAAATTCTTCAATGTAAAAGTATTTTAATATATTAATTATTAATTCTAATCTATTATTTAAATGCTCTAAAGAACGTTTTGATTTTGTATTAGGATAGTTTAATTCTGATGAAAAAGGGTTAGAAATTTCATCAATTTCATCAAATATTAAATATGCATTAGTTAATTTGTTTTTTATAATATCTAAATATTTAATTTCACCATGTGAAATTGTATTTAATAAAATAGCTTTTAATGAACTATCTGATATAATAAAATTATAATTTCCCAAGTTTCTTTCTACAATTTCATCAAAAATATAATTATTATTAATAGTTCTATCAACGTATTTTATGATTGACTTGACACCAAAATCATTTAATATTCTAAAATTATATTGTGATTGAGTTGTTAAATATTCAGGCATTACATGAATAGGATATTTACCATTTGTGATTAATAATAGTGTTAACAATGGTGCAATATATGAACTCTTTCCTGCTCCCATAAGTAATTGGTAGAATTTTGTTTCATTATTAATTACACATTCACTACTTATAATATCTTGAATTAAATCGTATTGTTCTTTTCTTATTACAGTACCACCTCTTAAAATATTTTTTTTAGATTCATTTAAACTAAAATGAAAGTCAAAAAATATTACCAAAGTATTTACTTTTAAATTTGGACCATTTATATCCCATTTAATATATCCTGGTATTTGAGTAAGTTCTCTAATAAATAAATTTAAGTTTTCAACTACATTATAATTTGGTGATTCTAATTTAATTAAATCTGTTTCGTATTTTAATTGTAAAGTCTTAAAAAATATAAATTCAGCTACCTTTGAATTTCCTGTAAATTGTAAATAATTTTTAACTGTGACTAATGTGTTAATTTCTTTATAAACAACTAAAATACGGTTTTTAATCAAGTCTATTTTTTCTTGTATGTATGTTCTAAGTAAATTAATTGTCTGTTCACTTTCATCTTTATTAATAAAATCGTATACATACGTATTATCAGCAAAATTAGATATATTATCAACAATACCACAAATTATATCTTTATCTCTATCATTTCTATCAATTAAATCTTTAGTTTTTGAAATAATTTTATTTTTTTTAATTTTAAATATTGCAAAATCAAAATCTGGATTAAACAAATAATTTTCTAATTTACATAGTTCTTTAGAAATTTTTTTATGATTACAATCTCTGTTTAATAAATTATTTGATAATTCCAATATATTCCATTCTATGTTTTTAAAGTTATTAACGACTTTTAAATTACCCTTAATAATTAAAATATTTTCTGTAGTATCAGGTTTAATTATTGGTTTGTATAAAAAGTTTTCTCTAACTGTATCATAATTAAATTCATATACAATTTCACCATATGTTATGATATTTCTTTCAAATGTGTTATATATATCTAAAAATGATTTTTTTGAGTAAGCTCTTACTAAATAATTCAAAAATATATATAAGTTATTAACTTTTTTCTCTTCATATTCTTCGTTTAATATTTTAAGTAACAAATATATGTTTTTTAATTCTGTTCCTTTTTGTATCGAGCTTACTTTTATAGTACTTAATTTATTGTCTTTAGTTAAGATATCTTTTAAAGGACCTTTTACTTTTAATTTTTGTATAGGAAGATTTAGATTATAATTATTATAATTAATAATATCGAAATAGAATTTAGGCATTTTCATTAATAGTGGGATATGATGATTAATTGTCAAATATTTGTATTTTTCAGAAAAATTATTTATAAAAAGTTTATTAAAAACAAATGAACCCTTTAAATAGTTTACGTAATCATTTATTTTAGACATTGAAAGTAATTTTGTTAATTCTAAATAAAATATTTTAGTAAAAGAATAATTATTATAAATACAACCAATATAAAAACCTTCTAATACTTCAATAATATTACTAAATCCTAAAACTTGATTAGTATAATCTAACTTTCTAATTATGTATTTTTTAACATTTGAATAATAAAAATAATTTAAGTTATCTTGAGCTGGTTCTAATCTACCATATCCAGATCTTTTAAATACCATAGGTTCTATATATTCTGATAATATATCGCTTTTAATATTTTTTTTATAACATATTGGATTATTTAATTCATCTATTGTTCCTTCTTTTGTATCATACATCATAGTAAAATATATTTTTATTTGATTATTTTCTTTACTTTCTAAAAATAAAACTTGTTTTATATTTCTTAATAATCTACTTAAATTTTTATTTATACATATATATTTAATACCATTTTCAAATAAATATAATTGGTTTATTGTTAAATCATAGTATAATTCTAAATTAATATCTGATAAATATAAAATATATTTACTATTGTCTGATATCAGTCTTAAACATAGTATTTTATTTATTGGGAATATTTCTTGAATAAAAAAATCTTTTAAAATTTGTTCACATGTATTATTATCTTGTAATTCATAAGCTTCTTCATTAATAGTATAAGTAAATTTTAAATATCCTTTTCCTTTAACTACACTTGTTAATTTATATTTTTCTGAATATCCTATTAACTTATCGTCTTGAATAATTATATTACATTTAACATCTTCATTACTTTTAGATTTAATTTCATCATATGTGAAAAAATATTGGTCGAAAATTGAAATAGGATAAAAGCAATTTTTAAATGTAAATGGATTTAATACCAGTAAATTATTAATTTTTATATTATAAAGTTCTTTGTTTTCCTGTTTATTTTTTGTTATTGGAAATAATTCTAAAAATACATCATTTGTATTGATTTTATATATACCATCTAGAATTGATATTTTACTTGTAACATTAATTTTATAATGATTTATTATTTTATTTAACATAATATCTTTATTAATATTTGATATTGATGTAACTTTTGTTAATACATCTACTAATAATTTGTTATTATTGTTATTACTTGGATTTTTATTACAAAAAGTTATTAAAAACATTGATTCAATAATAATTTTTTTGATTAATTCTATAAAATAAATATTAGATGCATATTTTGAATCTATCTTACCAATACTAGAATAATCATAATTTAATAAATATATAATATTTTCTTCAATATTTAAATCATTATAAGCATAAATTGTATCTAAATACTTGATAGCTAGATTTACAAATAATATTAAACTATCTTGATTTTTATTGTCACTATATTTACTTAAATAATCTGATATTTTTAATAATATACTTATACATAACTCAGTTTTTATAATATAATTATCTTGAATCGAATTTCTACATATCGTAGATAACATAATCATGTTTAATAATATAAAATATGTTGTAATTATTACTATTTTATCATTCTTATCAATAATGTCTTTTTTATTATTTAATAAATCAACAGAGTTATATAATGATTTTAAACATACTATATCAAAATTTATATTTATCATATTTAAATAGTTTTTAGTATTAAACTCTTCTCCGATAGTTTCATCACTTATTGTTGATGGTTTTGCAATGTTTGAAATTAAATAATATATTGGAAAAATATCTACAATGTTGTTTGGCTTTTGGATTTCAACACCAAAATCATGACTTAATTCATTAACTATAGTAGCACAAGTATTATAGTTATATTTTGGTATTTCAATTTTAGTATCAGTATTAAATTCATTTTGAATTATTTTATTAATTTTACCCATAACAATAATATCATCTATTGTCTTGTTAAATTGTGGAGTTAGTAATAAATTAGTTATAAAATTTTTAAAAAATACTGACTTTACTAAATCATATTTTATTATTAGATCTGGTCTGTCTATATTTAATAATAATTCTTGATATAAAGAATCTTCTGATATTCCTGCACTTGTTAACATTTCAGTATTTTCTAATTTAGGAATAGATATATTAACACCTAAAAAATTTAATAACCCTTTTAATAATACTATATAACCATCGTCTATCCAATGAAATATAATATTTTCCTTCTTTAAATTAATCATTAAATTCGCTACAGAATGAGGTCGATAGTTAACTTTGTATTCAAATTGGTTTATTTTATTAATATTATTTTTTGTTTTTAATATATTGTTGTACTCTATATATTCTGGACGAACAGGTATTTCCATATCAAATTCTTCTATTAAATCCATATTAGTTTCAAGATAAGGATTTGATGGGGAACTAGTTTTATATCTACGACCCTTAACTCGTGCTATTGTTACTGAATTTTTTATTAAATATTTTCTTTGAAAATTAATTAATATTTCTTTTATAAGTTTATCCATAAAATCCTTTTCTACTTCTAATTTTGTATTAGATAAACCACTTAAATTTGTAAAATCTGATTTATTTTGTGATAATATTTTTTTAAATCCTGGAAATGCATCAATCTCTAAATTTTTAAACATATTTATTATCGGAGTTTTATCAGGATTATTAAACATATTATTTTCTATTATATTTTTAACAATCTCATTCAGTTTATCATTAAAATATAAATCTGTTTGTGATATCTTATGTTTATCTATTTCCATGTTAAAATTATTTATTAATAATTCATTATAACAATATAAAGTGTTTGTCATTTTATTTTTATCATATATTTTCTCTTCTATACGTCTTTTAAAAGAATTATTAATAGTATGAAGTTTATAGAAAGAAGACATGAATATAATAATTTGATTATAATTTAATATTGTAATCATTAATTTGGTATTAATAAAATAAAATATGTATTTTGGATTAATATTTAATTCTAACACTTCATTAACTATGTAAATAATTAAGTCTTCAATTGCATTGATTAAAATATTATAATCTTCTTCAAAACTAATAGAAATATTTCTTGATTCAAAAATAGTTTTATATTTTTCAATTGATAATTTTATATCTTGATAAAATTCATGATTTGAATATTTTTGTAATAAATTATCTAGTCTTTCAAAACTTTGTAAATCATACACATCTATAAATATAGAATTAAAATCTGGATTTAAAAATTTATTTAAAAATATAATATCATACATTGCATTTGTTTTTTCCTCAAAAATATTACGAATTTTATCTAATTTAATTTTATCATCTTCACTAAATTTGATAGTATTTATAAAGTGTGAAAAATAATCCCACTCTAATATATTTATTATAGGTATATTGTTTTCACCAGGTTCATTATAAGAATCTTCATCACTACCATAATTGTCAGTATCATATCTGTCAAATCTACTATGTCTATTCGGCATATATCCTTGATATGAACCTTCATCATGACCTTCATCATGACCTTCATCATAACCTTCATCATGACCTTCACCATAACCTTCACCATAACCTTCACCATAACCTTCACCATAACCTTCACCATAACCTTCACCATAACCTTCACCATAACCTTCATCATAACCTTCATCATAACCTGAATAATTACCTGAATAATTACCTGAATAATTACCTGAATAATTACCTTTATCATCTGTATCAATATATTCAGGTATTTCATAATTATAATTTTTTTTAAGATAATCTGTAATATAAGATATTATGTAATTGTCGGTTTCGAAAATATTACTAGTTCTGCCTAAATATTTTTTACAATAATCTGTAAACGTATCATTATTATCAAATTTTAGTTTGTCAACTAAACCAATGTTAAAAAAATTAACTAATTGTTTATACAGTTCAACATCAATATATTCTGCAGTTATATCTTCATATTCAAATTTGACATTTAATTCATATTTAGTAATTTCTAACATATTATTTTTAATATCAATAAAATTTTTATAAAAATTATCTAGTCTAGACAAATTTTCTAAAAGATTGTAATAAAGTCTAAGGAAATCGTTTTTATTAAAAGACTCTGTATTAATATCTGTAATTTCAAGACTGTTATTTTTACTAATAAAGAAGTTTCTAAGCTTTTGAAGATTTTTATTTATTGAAATAAAGTTTTTATTAAAATAATTAATTTTAATTTCAGACAGTATTTTTAATATTACTTGATTATCTTTGTTAATATTTATATTACCTCCTCCTACTAATAATTTCCATTTATCTTCATTTATTAAAGAACCATATGGTTCTTTTGTATAACCCGTAACTAAAGTATTTGGATATGCCATAGATACAATTTTAGGAAAGAAAGCTAATCCTGAATCTGAATATAGAGGTAATGCTAATTTTTGCATACCCTTGTCTGCAGTATCGCTATATATTGATGCATCTCTAGATATATTTAAAAAATTTATAAAACTAGAATCATTTGGTATTATTCCTAGAGGAAAATTAAAAAAATTATTATCAGCTTCTGATAAATTATTTTTTGAAACAGTAAATAATTGTGTATATATCCAATTATTATTAATACTATTAGAAGTAGGATACGATGGTTCTAAATTATTCCATCTTCTATTAATATCACCAAGTTCCAATGACACTATTAAATCCCTAAGATTATTAAAAAAAGTAAAAACGATTTCATTAAAATTTTTTATATTCTGTAAATATACTTTTAATTTATCAGTACAATAAGGTTTATGACAACTCGATACAATATCTGGGTTAATATAATATTCAATAATTTTATCTAAATTAATATTATGCTTAATTTTAGAATATGATGTTGAATTAATACACTCGAATGAATAGGCTGATGTGTCTCTTGTTAAATCTAAAAATTTATGTACTAAATCATTTAAAATTTTATCATAATTATTATTTTGAGTTATTAAAAATTGTACATTGTTATTAAAAAAACTCTGTATATTTTCAACATAAGTACTATCAATACCAGAAATATCAGAAGTACCTTCTGGTTGATTTAACACCGCAGATATACTGTGAGTATTGATACTTGGATATAAATATTTTATAAGACTATTGTCTTCAAGATAATCAAAATAATATTTTTGATTAAGTATAATATTTTTAAGAGTATAATTAATTACTACTGCTGAGAAATAATCAACTATAATTTTTGAAAAGAAATAACTATTTAATTTAGTGTAATTGTTTATATTGTCTATTTTAAAATTCTCAGCAATATATGATAAATATTTATTAACAATTAATATTACAAGTATAACATCAGGATTTAAAGATGAATAATTATCATCAATAATATTATTTTTTTTTAATTTAACATTTTTTAACATGTCGAAAATATTATAAATATCGTTTAAAACATCTGTTCCAGATGTTTCAAATTTATCAGATTCAAATATTGTTCTCATATCTATAGAAAATATTTCATCAAGATAATTTTCATTATTATTTATTAATTTTAATAATAAATTAAATCCGTTCATTCTAATAATATTATCGAAATAATATGCATCAGGTTGATTATAATTTTTAATTATACTGTTAATATAAGTATAAATATTATCTGTAAAATTTCTTTCTTTATACACAATGGATTGAACTTTATCAACTTGGTATTCTATAAAATTTAAATTAGGCTCAGTTATTTTAGGAGAAGAGTTAATTACTGTATTTTTTATTATATCATCAATATTATTAATAATATCTCTAATTTCCTTAACAATATTTTTAAATATTACATTATTAGTATATGTTTCATTTTCAATATCATTAAAATATTCTACTGTAAAATCATACATATTTTTAAAAAAGACAAAATCTTTTTCATTATAACTGCTAATAATATTTAAATATTCGCCTACAAAATTTTTCATTACAAATAATTTTTTAATTATCTGGAATTCATTAAATTTTGATTCATCGCATTTTAAAATATCATAAAAATATATTTTTTCATATAAATATGCTAATCTGTACACACAATTACCAATAAATTGAGGCTCTATCCAATTAAAATCATTAGTCTTATCTGTTTCTAATTCACAAAAGGTATTTGTATTATCTATTTTAATATTCTTTTGTTGAAGTACAACAAATACAATATTATATAATTCTTCATAAGTATCACATAAACTTATTAATTGAATTATTTCTTCTAATTCCTTCTTTTTAACTATATAATGTAAAATACCTTTTACTTTTACTTCATTATCAATTTTAAATCCATTAATATCAGAACTAAAACCAGAATTAATATAATAGACTGAATATCTTCTTTCATCAATTTTTAAAAATACAAATCCGGTTGTATGTTGCTGTGGACCAAAATGTATTGGTGGTGTTGCTATAATTTTATCTCGATCAAAACTATTAATCCAAAATTGAATGTCTTTTGTATTTTTATACTCAATTACATGTCGAATTGATCTAAACATATCTCTAAATTCTCTTCTTTTTTCTTTTTCAACAATATCTAAATTTATTACTAAATCTATAAATTCTTCATCAATGAATATTTTTGTATATTTTTTATAAAAATCATTAGGATAAGCCCCAGTTTTCGGATTTAAATTATATTCATCGATAATAAAAGGATATACACAACTGCTTCCATCTAGTTTGTGTTCTCCAGTATTTAAATCAATATTAAAATATTTATCTAGTATTGACATACTAATCCAATATATATATTCTATCTATAAAATTATTCTAAACTGAATTTATTTCTTTTATAAAAATAAATTTCCCTAATATTATCAATATAATTTCTTACAATTAATGGATCATATTTTTTTAATTCTTGACTAATTTTTTCCTCTAAATCAATCAAATAGTAGTAGTTACTTTGAATTATTTTAAGATACAAATCTATATTTCTTAAGAAATCAATTTGTCTCTGAATATTATTTTGATTTAATAGTAACTCTTTATTATAATTTTCCCAATCAAATAAAACTTTTTGATTTGAATTTTTAACAGTTAAAACTTGATTATTTTCTATAATTTCTGGATAATTGTAATTTATTGTTGAAACTAGTGAATTTATATATTCGAATCTTTTAAAACACTCATTATAATATTCTTTTGACATTTCTGTTTCTAGTTTTTTATTTGATTGATATAATTCTAACATGTGATTTATGTCATTTATAATTTCTGATTCAGAAATTATAATATTATCATTACTTTTTTCTAAGTACATTGATAATCCTATTAATTGATCATATTTTTTTGTTACATCAGAAAGTTCTAAAATTTTTTCATTTGCTTCATTTATATTTTTAATTTGGTTTAGTTCGTTTGTAGTTAAACGACTCCCATACATATATTTAACTCCTAATATACTTTTAATATATACTAGTATTATTGCAATTATTAAGAATTTATTCATTTTTTATATAGATTGTTCAAATATAATATTGTTATAATTATTTAGTATATTCACTTTTCAAATTTTTACAAAAAAACATAATTTATAGGATACATAATATCTTATAAATTTTTGCAGGAAGTGGGGTTCGAACCCACGCACTTTCGTAGTTGAACTTGAGTCAACCGCCTTAGACCACTCGGCCATTCCTGCAAGAACTACTACCTTGTAGTTCATATTATATATAATACTTAAATCTTTAAATAATTTTCAACCTTGTAATATAATATTATTATATTCATCCAAATCGTAATTTTCATCGGTTAATATTTTTTTTGATAAAAATACACTATTTACATATGTATATGATCCTACTAATATTATGATTAACATATTATATAATATATATTATAATTTAGCTTTGTAAAAAATTAAGAAGCAATTATTACTGAATGACCAGTTATGAATTTGTTAGATACGATATTGTC
>JACCDW010980469.1_pt1 | contig 33929 bp, 30 predicted proteins | sample 7449781 | NCBI WGS metagenome assembly JACCDW01 (sample SAMN15323449, study PRJNA562643) | freshwater metagenome | isolation source: river surface water | place: USA:Blue River Watershed | collected 2017-08-18
ATTGCATGAAACGTTTTATTGGGCTCACAAGCTTAGCCTTTGTTCTTAGCTATTTTTCAGGTTTTGGCCAAGTTTGGATTTCACAGGCTGAAAGCCAACAAATGCTGAAAGAACAAGTTTTGCCATTATCTACTCAAGGCAATTCAGGCATTCAAATCCATGCAAATAACAAATTCCAAACCATTGATGGATTTGGATATACGTTAACTGGAGGTAGCGCCCAACTGATTTGGTCATTAACACCTTCCCATCGAGAAGCCTTATTGAATGAACTTTTTGGAACAGGGAAAAACAGTATCCATATTTCCGTTCTACGCATTGCCGTTGGGGCCAGCGATTTAGATGCCCAAGTATTTTCCTATGACGATGTTCCTGTGGGTCAGAAGGACGAAAATCTTGCTTATTTCTCCCTCAAAGCATCTGAAAAGGATTTAATCCCTTTAATGCAAGCGATTAAACAAATCAATCCGAGCATTAAATTCATGGCGACTCCTTGGTCTCCTCCAGCTTGGATGAAAGATAATCAAGCATCCAAAGGTGGTTCGCTATTACCTCAATATTATGGGGTTTATGCCCAATACCTTGTCAAATACCTGCAATCCATGAAAGCACTCGGCTTGGAAATGGATTATTTGACACCCCAAAACGAACCTTTGCATCCCGGAAATAATCCGAGTTTGTTGATGCTTGCAGGCCAACAAAATGAATTCATCAAAAATCATTTAGGACCCGCATTTAAAAAGGCGGGATTGAAGACCAAAATTTTGGCATACGACCATAATTGCGATAAACCTGAATATCCGATTGAAATTTTAAATGACCCCATGACGCGCCAATATGTGGCAGGATCAGCCTTTCATTTATACAATGGGGATATTTCGGCTTTGAGTGTGGTTCGAAAGGCGCATCCCGACAAAGAAGTATATTTCACGGAACAATGGACAGGGGCAAAGGGTGAATTTGCCGGGGATTTCAATTGGCATATCAAAAATGTCATCATTGGTTCCTTATTGAACGATGCCAAAACAGCATTGGAATGGAATTTGGCAAATGATCCGCAGTGGGGACCGCATACGCCCGGTGGTTGTATAGAATGCAAAGGGGCAATAACCATTCAATCAGATGGTACACTCATTCGAAATCAAGCGTATTACATTGTAGCACAAGCATCTAAATTCATCCCAACGGGTTCGACGCGCATAGAAATGGCTGGACTACCTAAAGGCTTGAATGGCGTTGCGGCCTTACGGCCCGACAAACAAGTGGCAGTGCTGCTACAGAATGAAACGAAAGATTTGATTAAAACGACGATTTCATATCATTCAAAACAATGGGCTATTGAGATTCCGAAAGAAGGAGTGGCTAGCGTGGTTTTGAGGTAAGAGGTAAGAGTTAAGAGTTAAGAGTTAAGAGTTAAGAGTTAAGAGTTAAGAGTTAAGAGTTAAGAGTTAAGAGTTAAGAGTTAAGAGTTAAGAGTTAAGAGTTAAGTGTTAAGTGTTAAATGTGAAGCAATTGACTTTGGACCTTAGACGTTGGACGTTGGAATGATAATTATGTAGAGCCGCGATACTTCGCGTCTTTCCCACAGGCTGAAGCCTGTGGTTTAACTAATAAAAAATAACCTAGGAGGATTCCCTAGGCTAAGGCCTAGAGCAATAATAAAAACACTTTTAACCCCAGGTTTTAACCTAGGGATTCCCTAGGCTAAAGCCTAGGGCTATAAAATAAAACCTGTCAACTATGAAAACATTCAACATTAACCGCCGCCATTTCCTAAAAGGCGCATCCGCCAGTTTGGCATTATCCTCTTTTGGAGCCTATGGCCTGGATTTAGTAAACCCCTCCAAACCCTTAAAAGTAGGCCTAATCGGTGCAGGCTGGTATGGAAAAAGTGATTTGTTCCGACTGATGCAAGTCGCTCCCGTGGAAGTTGTGGCGCTCTGTGATCCGGACCGACAAATGTTGACGGAAGCGGGTAAGCTCGTTGCTGCCAGACAAAAATCCCGTAGGACACCACGTTTATACGGAGATTACAAAAAACTGTTGGCAGAAAACGCCTTGGATATTGTCTTGATAGGAAGTCCGGATCATTGGCATCCTTTGCAAATGATTGACGCTGTCAAAGCGGGTGCACATGTTTATGTTCAGAAACCCATTTCCGTCGATGTACTCGAAGGGGAAGCCATGGTGGCTGCCGCTCGAAAATACGGCAAAACGGTTCAGGTGGGGACTCAGCGAAAATCAACGCCACACATCATTGAGGCAAAAAATAAGATTGTAGACGCTGGAATGTTGGGCAAAATCGCCCATGTAGAGATGTATTGTTATTATCATATGCGAAATAATGGCAATCCACCTGTACAAGCGGTTCCCGACTTCTTCGATTATGAAACTTGGACCGGTCCAGCACCCATGCGCCCTTATGATGGTTTACCCCATACGCGCTGGTGGAGAACGTTCAATGAATATGGAAATGGAATCATGGGCGATATGTGTGTCCACATGTTCGACACAGCGCGTTGGTTATTAGGTTTAGGTTGGCCCAAACGCATCTCTTCCGAAGGAGGAATTTTCGTCCAAAAAGAAGGCAAATCAAACATCGCAGATACACAAACAGCCGTTTTTGAATACGATGGCTTGAATTGTGTTTGGCAACACCGTACCTGGGGAACTCCGCCAGATCCAGAATACCCTTGGGGCTTAACGATATATGGCGAAAAAGGGACTTTGCGTTTAAGTACCATGCAATACGATTTTACACCCGTAGATCCGAAAGGCCAAAAAATCCACGGTTCTTGCCTATTTGAACGCGAAAAATATCCCGAAGATTTAACGGAAGATCGCATCGAACTCAATGCCGCTCCGGCTACACGCTTACACATGCTTGATTTCTTAGCGGCTATCGATAAAGGCACGAAACCTGTTGCTGATATTCAGGAGGGACATATCTCGACAGCATCCTGCATTTTGGCCAATGTATCAATGAAATTAGGCCGACCGCTTTCCTATGATCCGAATACAAAAACGGTTTTAAATGATCCAGAAGCTACCGCCTTATTAGCAAGAACCTATCGCCAACCCTGGTCTAGAAATGAACTAAACGCATGAAAAAACTAATTCTCGCATGTTTATTAGTCCCTAGTATTACTTGGGCTCAAAATGGACTACAATTATTGGAGAACCTAAAACGCATCGAATCTACAGGCACTGTCCTCCATGTGGCGGCACATCCTGATGATGAAAGCACACATATGTTGGCCTGGTTCGCCCAAGAACAACACTGGGAAACAAATTACTTCGCTTTCACACGCGGTGATGGAGGCCAGAACCTCATTGGTGATGAGCAAGGAATCCCTTTAGGACTTATCCGAACGCAGGAATTGTTGGCTGCCCGCCGAATCGATGGGGCCAACCAATACTTTTCACAGGCTTTTGATTTTGGATTCTCAAAGTCGACCGACGAGGCTTTGAGTTTTTGGAACAAAGAATTAGTCCTTTCTAACTTGGTATATGTCATTCGTAAATTACGCCCCGACATCATATTTACGCGTTTTCCACCGGATTCACGTGCGGGACATGGCCATCATTCGGCATCTGCGGCATTAGCGATTGAGGCCTATTCAGCTGCGGCTGACCCGAAACGTTTCCCTGAGCAATTGAAGGGGGATATTAAACCTTGGAAAGCCACCCGCTTATTGTGGAATACCTTCCGATTTGCTGGGACATCAACTGTGACAGAAGATCAGTTGAAGGTTCAAATTGGCAATTTCTTGCCGAGCATAGGCCAGAGTACGGGTGAATTGGCGGCTTTCAGTAGAAGCCAACATAAGTCTCAGGGTTTCGGATTTGCTGTAGACCATGGAAAATCCACCGAATATTTTCAAACCTTGGCAGGAATTGCTCCCAAAAAATCCATCGATGAAGGGGTTGCTAATCATTGGCAAAGTAGTGCAGCTGGAGCAGAGATAGAACGCATGATTTCATTGGTCATTCGTAATTTTGATGTCCAAAAACCTTATTTGAGTATCCCTGATATGATTCAGGTTCGACGGGCGATAAACAAATTAGGTGATTCCTATTTGCAATCGAAGAAGATTAAGCAAATAGATGAATGGATTGTGCAAGCAGCTGGCATTCATTTTGCTGGCAATACCAATCGGGGAACAGTAGCGCAAGGTGATCCTTTAGATATCAAAATGGAATTCATTGTACGGAGCCCAATTCACGTGGGGAACTTGCGCGTTTCGGTAGGAGAAAAAGATACCTTATTCAAAGCAAATATCATTCCATATACGCGTATGAATTGGTCTTCAAACCAAATCGTTCGACAGTCCATCACGCAGCCTTATTGGCTAGTGCATACCAAAGAAACTGGCCATTTTGTAGTCAAAGATCAATCAAAAATTGGGCAAGCTGCACCCGATCCGGCAATATATGTACAAGCACAATTTACGATTGAAGGCGAGCAGATTCAGGTTAATCGGCCGGTACAAGAACTTGTCGTAGATCCGGTTAAAGGGGAATATTACCAACCGATAACCGTTACACCTCGCAGTGTTTTCCAGATAAATCATCCTAATATTTTATTGCCGAAAGGTTCAGGGGAAAGCAAATCGCTAGAAGTTCAGATTAAGGCCATTGGCAAAATAGAAGCAGGTCGAGTTCGCGTTATAAATCAGGCGGGGGAGACCTTGGGAACCTTGACATTGGACAAGGGAATTGAAGCAGGAACAAGTCAGAATTTGACATTTACCTTGCGGGAAAAAGATCAGAAATTTGATGGAAAAGAGACTTGGCAATTGCGTTTGGCTTATGAAACAACGCAAGGAAACTGGATTGATTCGTTGCAAATGGAAAGTATCAATTACCCACATATTCCGGTTCAACGCTATTTTTCCCCTGTTTCGGTAAATCTGTTGCACATCGATTTCAAGAAAAATGGAAAGCGGATTGGTTACATCAAAGGGGCAGGAGATAAGGTACCAGAGAGTTTGGAGCAGATGGGATATCAGGTGGATTTCTTGCAAGAGGGCGATTTGAAAATAAGTAATTTGGCGAAATACGATGTCGTGCTGACAGGTGTTCGGGCGCATAATACCTTGGATTATATGGGAAATGCGTATGGAGAATTGATGAAATATGTGGAACAAGGCGGAAATTATGTGGTTCAATATAATACAGCAAGCTTTGCAGGTCCTTTAAAAGTAACGGTTGGGCCTTATCCGCTAACCATTTCTCGGAATCGGATAACCAAAGAAGAAGCTGCGCCAAAATTCTTGATTGATCATGCACTATTTCATACACCCAATGAAATTACAGAAGATGATTTCGATAATTGGATTCAGGAACGAAGCATTTACTTGGGCGAATCAAATGACACACATTATCAATTTCCTTTAGCCTTTACCGATCCGGGAGAAGCAGAGCAAAAGGGAAATATTGCGGTTTGTCGGTATGGAAAAGGCCAATTCATCTACACGGGATTAGTATTCTTCCGGGAATTACCAGCAGGAGTTCCAGGGGCGTGGAGGTTAATGGCTAATCTAATCAGCCGCTAGTCGCAAGTCGCTAGTCGTTGGACGTTGGACTGTAGAGACGCGATACCTCGCTTATTTCCCTAGGCTGAAGCCTAGGGCTATAAAAAACTTAAAACCCCAGACTTTAGTCTGGGGATAAACAAAAAAGATATGTTACATCACAGTGTATTTTTGACATTCAAACCGACAACATCTGAAGAGGAGAAAGCTTATTTCATCGCTGAATCGAGAAAATTAGCCCAAATTCCGGGCGTTATGAATCTCAAGGTTTTAGAAGAATTCAATGTAACCAACCCGTACACACACGGCTTAGGAATGGATTTTGAGGATCAAGCGGCGTATGATTTTTATTCCAATCATCCGATTCATAATCATTTCGTACAGGAAGTATGGATTCCACGGGTGGAGAAGTGGCAGGAGATAGACTTTAGAGAGATAAGAGTGAAGAGTTAAGAGTGAAGAGTGAAGAGTGAAGAGTGAAGAGTTAAGAGTGAAGAGTGAAGAGTGAAGAGTGAAGAGTTAAGAGTTAAGAGTTAAGAGTTAAGAGTTAAGAGTGAAGAGTGAAGAGTGAAGAGGTGGGCATTAATAATAAATAAAAAAAGACTAGCGACTAGCGACTAGTGACTATAATCATGATTCAAATATTTCAAAAATCACGTTCATTCGGCCCCAAAACGGCAATAATATCAGGTGGAAATTCCTATTCCTATGCGGATTTACATGCATCAGCGGATGATTTTGCGCATTTATTACTGGAGGAACAAGCGGATTTAGCTGAGGGAAGAGTGGCCTTTATGGTCCAACCGGGTTTTGATTATGTCCGGGTACAATGGGGAATTTGGCAGGCCGGAGGTATTGTGGTGCCTTTATGTTTGAGCTATCCGCTGCCTTCCTTGCGCTACACGATCGAAAATTCGGGAGCGTCGGTCATCGTTGTTTCACCGGAATTTGAATCGACGTTAAAAGATCTGGCTGACGAGTTGGGCTGTCGGTTCATCGTCTTAGGAAAAAATGATCAAGCGAAATCACCCAAATCCCTTCCAGAAATTGCCGACTCACGCGGTGCCATGATTCTTTACACGAGTGGTACTACAAATTTACCGAAAGGAGTGGTGAGTACCCATGGCAATTTAAACGCTCAAATTTCTTCCTTAATCGAGGCTTGGAAATGGACGTCTGAAGATTCGACCGTTTGTGTATTGCCCTTGCACCATGTACACGGTGTAGTTAATGTCGTTTCTTGTTCATTATGGGCAGGAGCTAGCTGCGAATTCATGCCAAATTTCAGCGAAAAAGCCATTTTCGATCTCATTGAGCATCAAAAAATCAATGTGTTCATGGCGGTTCCTACCATCTATTTCAAATTAATTACTCATTGGGAGTCTTTGGATAGTCATCGGCAAAATCAATTGAGTGAAGCCTTACAAAATTTACGATTTATGATATCCGGCTCGGCGGCTTTGCCAGTTTCTGTCATGGAACGTTGGCAAGGCATTTCGGGGCATTTATTATTGGAGCGATATGGTATGACCGAAATCGGGATGGCATTAAGTAATCCGTACGATGGACCCCGTGTGGCGGGCCATGTCGGTTATCCTTTGCCGGGCGTTTCGGTGAGATTATCAGAAGAGGGAGAGATTCAAGTAAAGGGACCGACTGTCTTCAAGGAATATTGGAACAAACCCGAATCAACAGCAGAATCCTTCACCGAAGACGGTTGGTTCAAAACGGGGGACATCGCAACAATCGATGAAGTAGGCGGTTACCGAATCTTAGGACGTAATTCGGTGGATATCATTAAATCAGGTGGTTACAAGATATCTGCATTGGAAATTGAGGAAATATTGCGTCAGTACCCCGGCATCGTGGATTGTTCGGTTGTTGGCTTGCCCAACGACGAATGGGGCGAATTAGTGGCCGCAGCGATTGTGACTAAGGCTGCCATCGATGAAAAAGCCTTGTCAGGCTGGATGCGGGAACAAATGCCAGCTTACAAAACACCCAGAAAATATGTCGTAGTTCAGGATTTGCCCCGAAATGCGATGGGAAAAGTGACGAAAAAAGATGTTGTACAATTAATCAAATAAGCATGTTACTACGTGGAGTAGCCTTATTGGCCGGATGCTATATCATTGGTCAAATCATTGGAGAAAGTCTGGGACAAATACTCGGAATTAATAATAATGTAGGCGGTGTGGGCTTTGCCATGTTGCTTCTCATTTTGGCCCAAAATGAATTAGAAAAGCGCGACTTATTTCATATAGAAATGGGTGAGGGGGTCATGTTTTGGAGCAAGATGTATATTCCCGTAATTGTAGCGATGTCATCCATACAAAATGTGCGTGTCGCATTCAACAATGGGATATTAGCACTTTTAGCGGGTATTTTACCGGTGGCAGTATGCCTCATTTTTATGCCAATTTTATCCAAATCAAAAGCTGAATAATATGGAATACATCATCGAATTATTGGATAAAAATGGATTGATTGTTGCCTTCTTGGTTACTGGGATATTAGTTTATTTTTCAGAAGGAATCTCCATCAAACTGACCAACAAAAAATTACCCGGTTCTGCCATTGCTATTTTTCTGGGATTGGTCATCGCATACATCGGCGGGATATTGACCGAAGGAAAAAGTGGAATCGCGGATATTCCAGGATTAACAGGCTTTAAGGTGATGGGAGGTCCGATGTTCCGTGATTTCGCCATCGTTTCAACGGCCATGGGCGCTAGTTTCGCGGTGATTAAGAAAACGGGGGCAGTAGGCATTTTTTCTCTCTTTTTGGGTGTTATCTTCTCATTTGTCGCTGGTGTAGGCATCTCATATGCTTTTGGGATTAATGATGCGGCAAGCTTAGCAACCATCGGGGCAGGTGCTTGTACATTTGTTGTAGGGCCAGTAACCGGAACCGCCGTTGGAGCAAGTTCCGATATTATTGCGATCAGCATCGCCGCTGGGGTCGTTAAATCGATTTTAGTGACAATCGGCACACCTTTCATTGCGCCCTACATTGGTTTGAATAATCCCAAATCGGCTATGATCTTTGGTGGTTTGATGGGAACCACTAGTGGCACGGCTGCCGGACTTGCCGCGACAGATCCAAAATTAGTACCCTATGGAGCCATGACGGCAACCTTCTATACAGGATTGGGTTGTCTACTGTGTCCGTCGGTATTATATTTTGCTTTGAAGGCAATACTTTAGAAATTAGTTAAGAGTTAAGAGTTAAGAGTGTAGAGTGTAGAGTGTAGAGTGAAGAGTGAAGAGTGTAGAGTGAAGAGTGAAGAGTGAAGTGGAAAGTCATTTAGGATAAATGAAATCGCTGACTTCTTAGTTCTATACTCTTCACTCTTACCTCTTAACTCTATCGTGCTAACGCCCGCAATCCACCCCCGATCACCATCACAGCTGCATAAAATGTAAAACCCAAGGTAAACAAACCATCCGCAGCTGTTTGACCAAAAACATGGTAAGGCGCCCAAAGCAATACAAGCGTGCTGATAAATAAGAATCCGATCAAAGCAATTTTGATCCAATTGTTCCGACGTGTTTTTTTCAATTCAAAGGCCAATAAAATTCCTTCACTCACATAGCTAAAAAGGAAAATAATCAATAAGCTGTAGGCAAGGGTTTTGATGCTGTTCATATTCATATCTGTTTGTTTTTCTTGAACCAAAATTAGATTCATTGTCCGCCAAAATTTGGCGACTTACAAAGAATTTACGATATTGGTCAAAAAAAAGATGCACCCATCCGAACGCCTCCGCGAAATCAATGGCCTCCTCCTACAAAAGTCCTTTCAGGTGAATCATCAAACGGTTTCCGCTTATTTAAACGAGCATTTTGACATACCTAACTATGCAGAACGCTCATTCAGTCGGGACCTGAAAGAACTCAAAGAACTCCTACAAATTCGTTATCCCCAATTACATGACAGCGCTGGAGAACTCATTAAATTTTCGCGCGCACAGAATCGATTTTACCTGATTCGAGATGATATATCGGCATTTCCGAGTATCTCCGACAAAGAACTTAGTCAAATCGCCTCCACAATTGAACAAAATAAACACCTGTTCAGCGGTGGAGCAGGCGAGGGGCTAGTCAATAAATTGCGTGCCATCGCTTTGGAAAACAGCATGTCACGCCATCACGAGATGTTAGGTTGGTCGGCAATTGAACTCGTGAAGGATGGGGAGCGCTCAGGCGCCGACTTGATGCCGATCATTTTAGAAAACATCTATGCCAAAAGCGTCGTTCTTTTCACCCACCGGGGTTTGACAGCGCATTCGAAACAAAAACAAACCCTCGGCCTACCCGTCTTACTGAAAGAATACAATAACGGTTGGTACACCGGTTGGTACGTCTTATTCCAGCCCGTTGAAAAAGGTGTATCACAAATCAAGATTGACGTCGATCAACTCCAATTGTATGCACTTGATCGAATTGTTCAAGTGAGTAATGTGCAAGAACAGCCACGGGTCCGGATTCATCCAGCATTCAGACCTGCGGATTATTTCAAAAATTGCCTGGGTTTATTCCGCAGCAAAAGTCTCACAGCTCAACCCATTCGATGCCGAATAAACAAGGATAATTGGATGTTGAACTACATCGAGAAATACCCCATACACGTAAGCCAAGAAATAATACCTGAAAATGAAAGTGCCGTCAGGGTACAGTTGAAAGTAGAAATAGACCAAGAAGTAGAAAATTTCTTCCTCCGTTTTGCGAAGGAAATACGGGTATTGGAACCAAATTCCTTAGTGGAGCAAATAAAAACAGGATTAGAAAATGGCAAATCCAATTATAACTAATTGCTCCATATTCCCTCATCAAACCTGACCGATTTCGCTTTCGAATAATCAATACCCTTACTGGAATCGAGGATAAATTTTAAGCCCTGCCACAAATGATTTTGAAATACAGAATCCTGATAGTTTGATTTATCATGGCCGAGTGTCGTTACCCAAACATGGCCGCCTTGAAAATTATGCGTCCAAACCGCCGGAAAATAGCCTTTAAACGATCCGCTATGTTGGTTGACTAAGTCCTGTTGCTTTCCATCCAAACTGCTCAAGTCATGCATCATCAACACCTGAATACCCGGATAGACCTCTTTCCCAAAATAACATTCCTCCTCCTTTGTCCATGAAAGTGGTACATCCTTCATGGATGGATGCGTTGAGGCTATGTTGATTACCCGAAAAGGCTGAAATTTGGCATGCCAGGAAAAGGTTTCGCCTACGAGCATTTTGAACCAAGGCCAATTGCGTTCCGTTCCTGTGACGGAATGTACCCCTACAAAACCGCCTCCGCCTTCGATGTAGCGACGGAAAGCTAAACGTTGTGCATCCGTAGCAAACACATCATTATTCGTACTCGTAAAGATCAGCACCGCGTATTTCGCCAAATTCACCTCCGCAAACACAGCAGGATCATCCGACACATCAACCTGAACCTGATGTTTCTCGCCTAAACCTTGAAAGCAAGTTACGGCAGCTGGTATATTATCATGCACATAGCCAGGGCCATTTTTGGTATACACCAACACACGTGGCAAAGGCTTCGCCATGCCATTAAATAAAACAAATAGACTTATGATTAATAATCTCATTGGATTAGGGATTTACGCCGTATTGATCAACCAAATAGATTATTGCAGCGATATTAACAGCTCCCAAAAGCAATTCCCGCTTATTCACATTTTCGAACACATCCGTCTTGGCATGATGTAAATCAAAATAGCGTTGGCTATCCGGCACCAAACCCGCAATGACGGTATTCGGATTAACCTTGGCCAAAGGTCCAATATCCGTTCCACTTCCTCCAAATGTCACCTCACAGCCATAGGGTTTTAACAGCGACGACCAGGATTGAAACTTCTTAAATGCCTCCTTCGATGCCGTCATACCTATCGACCGTGGCGTAAATCCGCCCTCATCACTCTCTAGGGCCATGATGTGATTCTCATGGTTCAATTTCGCTTGATTGGCATATTCATTTCCTCCGCGTACTCCATTCTCCTCATTGGCAAACAACACAAAACGTATCGTGCGCTTAGGCTTGTAATTCAATGCCTTGAATACACGTAATACTTCCATGGTATGAACAACGCCCGCACCATCGTCGTGTGCACCTTCGTTGACATCCCAACTGTCCAAATGTCCGCCCAAGGTAATGTATTCATTCGGAAACTCGGAACCTTTCAATTCAGCGACCACATTTTGATCGTTAAAATCAGGCAAGAATTGGCCATAGGTTTGCAACTGAACTTTCACCAGATTTTTCTTCGCTAAAGCATACAACATTTTCGCATCGTTGGGACCTAAAGCCACCGCAGGAATCTTAGGGTATGCTTCATCATAAACCATACTCCCCGTATGAGGTGCATTATCAGGCGCCGTACTTAGCGAATGAATCATAATACCCAGCGCTCCATATTTAGCGGCACGGGAAGCGCCCGACCGCCGATACACACCGCTTTCCCCATACGCACGAAAAGTCTGAATTTTGGTTTCATCAAATACACTGTGGAAATACACAATCTTTCCTTTCACTTCTTCTTTCCGCTTCTCTAATTCATCAAAATTGGCTACCGCCAACACCTCCGCCTCAATCATTCCATTCGATCCCATGGAATTCCCCAATGCCAAAACCGCTAAAGGTTGAATGCGTGATTCTCCCTGAACGCCGACAATCGCTGCATAATCCGTACCCCCACGCTTCCAATTGGGCGACTTACAAGCCTGAAGGAATACTTTATCAGCGCCCAAAAGCTCCAAATTGCGTTTTCCCCAAACGGCAGCTTGTTGTTGCTGTGGCGAACCTGCTAAGCGGCCTCCAATCTTTTTCGTCAATTCATACAAGAGATCATAAGCCTTGCCGTTGGTCATAATCTCGTCCGACATGCGTTTAATGAACAGACTATCTTGTTGGGCGATAGCCGAATAGCCTAAGAATAATGACAGGAATAGGGCAGTAAGGATTCTCATAGACGTTTAAGTTTGTAAGGAATATTAAATATAGGCATTTTCAAAATTGGGAAATGCATGACAAATCCTTAATTTTTGGATAATTCTCAACACATCCATGCGCAAATACCTATTCATTAGCCTACTTTTCATCACTAGCACAATCTCTGCACAGAAAATTCAAGAGAAAGCCGCTATCAAGCAAGTCATTCAGAATATGTTTCTCGCCATGCAAACCGGCGACACGGCTTTATTTCGTTCTTGCTTTGCGCCTTCGGTTATTTTCCAAACCATCGTGACGAAAGACAATCAAACAAAAGTGAAAACGGAGGATTTTGAGGCCTTTTTAACAAGTATGACCAAACACCCCAAAGGTGCCCTCGATGAACGCATCAAATTCAAAAGCGTACGGGAAGATGGTACTTTGGCCATCGTTTGGACACCCTATCAGTTTTATTACCAAGGAAAATATTCGCATCAAGGTGTGAACTCATTTCAATTGGTCAAAATAGACAACACCTGGAAGATACAATACCTGATCGATACCCGAAGAAAATAATAAACAAAATATTCCTGATATCGTTTAGTGATAAACCTTTTTAACATGAAATATTTCATTGCTCTACTAGTGTTGTACGGTTTCCAAATCCATGCACAGCAACCCAATATCCGTACTCATCAAATCAACATCGCCCGCGATAGCTACGGCGTTCCGCATATTTTCGCACCGACAGACCCTGAGGTGGCTTATGGGTTAGCCTGGGCTCATTCTGAAGATGATTTTAAAACCATTCAAACCTTGATTCTGACAGGGAAGGGGAAACTCGCAACCTACTTAGGCAAGAAAGGCGCTCCGGTGGATTATGTGTTTGGCCTTTTGAATACGCGTAAGGTGGTAGACCAACAAATCAAGTCGATGGATCCCGCTTTCATTCAATTGGTCCAAGGCTACCTCATGGGACTGGTAGCCTATGCCCAAGCGCATCCGCAAGAAGTATTAAACAAACATGTGTTTCCCATTGCGCTCGAAGACTACATCGCGACAACCATGTTTTCGGTTGCCATCTTCTGTGGCGTGGATAAAACCTTACCGAAAATCCTCGACGGTTCCATTGCACATCTGCCGGGCTTCACGGGGGAAGGCAGTAATGCCTTTGCGATCAAGCGTACTAAATCGGCCTCCGACGAAACGATGTTGGTCATTAATGCCCATCAACCGATCGAAGGGGCCACGGCGTTCTATGAGGCACATGTACAAAGCGAGGAAGGCTGGAATATCCTGGGTGGTTTATTTCCAGGTGGACCTTTAATCTTCCATGGTGTTACGCCCAATTTGGCTTGGGCCCATACTGTGAATTTTCAAGATAAGATTGATGTATATCAGTTACATACGGATAAAGCTCATCCGGGCCAATATGAGGTAGATGGAACTTGGATGAATTTAGAGAAACGCAAAATCAAATTGAACATCAAAGGAATTCCGTTTCCCGTGAGTAAAATGGCATTTACGTCGATCTATGGACCCACCGTCAAAACGCCCAAAGGGGAGTATTTCTCCATTCGTTTGCCGGCCTTGATGGATGCGGGGGCATTGCAGCAATGGTATGCGATGAATCGCTCGACGAATTTCCAGGAGTTCAAGGCGGCTTTAGCACAGAATCATTTGCCGATGTTCAACATCATGTATGCGGACAAACAGGATAATATCTTTTACATCTCAAATGGAAAGATGCCTTATCGAAATGCGGATCCGAAATACAATTGGGCATCGACTTTACCAGGCAATACACGCGCAACGCTTTGGGAAACATTTAAGCCCTTGGATGAATTGCCCCAATATACGAATCCGGTCAGCGGCTATTTGTTTAATACGAATCATTCGCCCTTCTTAGCGACAAGCACGGATGAGAACTTAAATCCGGCGAAATTCGATACATACGATGGGTATGAAACCTATCACAATAATCGGAGCCAGCGGGCCAAAGAGCTTATTGATCGCTACGACAAGATTTCATGGGAGGATTTTAAGCGGATTAAATTTGACCGACAATTGCCAGCGAAGATTTTGTATCCTTACGGTTTAGATGCGTCGGTATTATTTCGTCTGGAGGCTTCCCAATACCCGACATTATCCAGCATCATAGAGGGGATCCAACAATGGAATCATGTAACAGACACGGAAAGTGTGGGGGCCTTGTATTATAACATTGCTTATTACCAGTCCTCGAAGATTCGTACGAAGGGTTCCAAAGCTCCGTTAACCGAGATAGAAGCGGTTCAATTATGCCAATATGTGCATGATTTCTTACTAAAGCATTATGGCCGACTGGATGTGAAACTAGGTGAATTTCAGCGTTTGGTACGTGGGAAGGAAGATTGGCCACAGGCGGGCATGCCGGATGTTTTAGCTGCGGTTCAAACGGAAGCCTGGGGGGATTCCAAACGCAAAATGAACAGCGGGGATGCCTACATCGGTTTTGTGAAATTTCCGAAAGATGGTGGATTGCCTGTAATTGAAACCGTGAATACCTTTGGGGCGAGTTCACATCCGGAATCGAAGCACTTCGCGGACCAGCGGGCCATGTACCAGGCGCAGCAAACGAAGCGAATGACCTTGGATAAGGATGAAGTGCTTAAGGCGGCAGAGCGGGTGTATCATCCCGAGTAAATTAGGCTTGCAGCAATTTCTTCAAGGTATCATAATGAGCTTCTGCAATGAGGTAAACCGAAAAGCGTTTATCGTCATTAGCCGTTTGTCGGACGATGACATCGTCCATCCGATAATGCGCCCAGAAATAGCTGTTGATCCCTTTGATCAACTTCGCCCGCACCTGTCTTTGGGTTTCGTAGGCATATGCCCCATAACCCATCATTTCCGTAAAATGCTGGGAACTGAACGTATGGCCTTTGGGATAATTAAAACAGGCAAGAAGGAATTCGGACGCACCGGCAGGCAGACCATCCAAAGGCTCAGCGTTGCTTTCTTTTACTTTATGCGGCTTTCTTTTTCGATAGGCGTAAATACCACCAAGAACAAGTGTTGATAACGCTGCAGCACCATAAACTATGAAATCAATGGGGTAGGGTTCGATGTAGAAAGGACCTTTTCGAGTACTGAGTGATTTGAGTTTTTCGATGGAGATGGAGTCGATTTTGATTGTCTCACTGGACTGTGCCGATGGAGCATTCATACGATGATAAGAATAGATATAACCATTTCGATAAGCAAATTCAAAGAATATATTAAACACGGGAATCACAGAATTAGCCTGAAAAAGGGTATTGGTCTTTGGATCAGCCCATACGAGTAAGGGTCCATTTAAAAAGAAATATTTCCCATCCAAAAATTCGGATTCTAGTCGGGAAACCCCCAGGCTTTTAATTAAGTCTGTATTCAATTTACCTTTTAAAGTCCAAGAATTCTGCTTGGGGGTATTTTCAAAATACTGATAGTTCATGAGCCGTTTATCAGATTCATATATGGCAGGGAACTCGATTATACTTAATACATTTCTTTTCATATCATAACCTCCAAAATCTCTTCGCATCCATCGAGGTCCATTTTCTACCGGGGCTGAAGTCATTTCCCATTCTTTGGCCTTGAACGAGAAATAAGTAGAGACATTATTGGCATGCCAAAATCCCATTCCCCCTAAGCTAAAAAGGGTATCATTTTTGATGTACTGAATGGCTTGAAAATTGTAACCTCGATAGAAAGAATTATCAAGTCGTTTAAATATCTTTTTGTGAAGATCGAGGTGGTAAACTTGTTGGGTCCCCATAACGGTCAACAACCAATTATTTTTATAGGGGAAAGCAATCAGAACAGCATTAAATGGAAAATCTTCGGGAATAACCTGCTCAAAAGATAATCGGCCTTTGGACTCCCAATTACCCCTAAAATCTTCTTTGGCTAATTCAGCCGTATTCAAATTCAGTCGGTAATGCAGCATTTGATCTGGAAGACGAAATTGTAATTGTCCCCAACTTTGAAAATGGAAACTTAGAAAAAAGAATAAGCTGAAGAACCTTAAACTTCGCATATGTAAAAAGATAACATAATGAAGTTAATCGAAATATGGCATCCTATTATGCAAGTATTTATTAATCGGCAGACAATTTATGTGTATTGCGTGAATTACGTAATAGTGGCATTTATTCTTTGAGCAAAATAATAGGTTTGGAAAAATTCAATGCGAGCTATGTCAAGAAAAGAGTTAGAAAGCTTCGATACCTATTTAAAAATAATCAGTCTCAAATAAGTCGATTATTAAGCAAAAAAAGAGGGTATTATGTCTATTATAATATGCCAAATTCCGAAACTAAGCCTTTGAAAATTCACAAACACATATTACAATGAAATCCAAAACCTATCATAATACAAATAATTGGTCAGCACCACAATCATTAAGTACTTTTGGTATTCCAATACAAAATAATGAATCAAAAAAATTTCTTGGTTTAGAGGAATTTAACTTTAGCAAAAAAGTAACCAGCATTCAATTCGAAAATAGTTTTCTTGCATATGTTCCTAGTTTTAGCACAAAAATTAGACCTTATATTGATGAATTAGAGTTGTTTTATAGTCCGGGTCATAATTTAACTTTTCACTATGCGACACTTTTTGGTGTTAGACAAATCAATGGAACCGATGAAGTAATTCAAATCAGAAAACTACTTGAAAATGAGAATTTCTTAAACTGGGTCGAAAACAATCGAGATTTTCAAAATAATTACGGTATGCTGTTTAATGAGGCATATAAAGTTTATAAACAAAATTATTACTCCAATAATATTCACGCAGATGGCCATTCTAATCGATTCATATTTAATGCGTTGTACAAAAACGTATTTTTTCATGCACCAGAAATATTTTCAAATTGGTCAAATTTAAAGCGTGCTAGCACTTTGTATAACTGAAATATATTTTTTAGAATCTATTATTGGAATAAAAAAATCATGTGTAACTAACTTTTAATTATCAATAAAATGAAAAACTACTTATTACTAATTTTTATTTCAATTATTACCACAAGTTGCAATACAAATAAAAATTCTGAATTGAGCAAATTAGATTCATTACAAAAAGCAACAGATTCACTAACAAAAGTTTTAAAATCTGAAAAAACTAGTTCAAATATCGTGGAGTGTGATTCTTGTAGGAGTATTTATTGTGGATCTTTTATAGTAAAAAGTTTTAATTCATGGGCCGATGGGAACAAAATAACATTCACCGAAAATAAAAGTCAATTCTCAGATGGGAAATACTCAATGGAAGTCAATGACAATGGAAACTGGGGACTAATGGAAGGAAATTTTATGATTGAAGGAGGGGATTTAAAGCTAGAAAAAATCGAAATCAGATATCCCTCAAATGAAAAAATCACATCGTACGGTTATTTTTCTCCGGTTTATGATGAAAATGGTTGTATTAGTCAATTAAATATGAATCAAAGAGAAACAAATAAAAATTGGAGCTGGTGGTCCGAAGGAGGTTGGCATTTTGTAAACCCACACGTCAATTAAACATCACAAAAAAACGATCAATAACATGAAGATTATAATACAAATAATAGGTTTTTCAATAATTACTTTTTCTACATTTTCTCAAATTAACTCATTGGGTACCGATTTCGAAAAAATGAATTTATTATTTGAAAAATGGAAAACTAATCAAGTTAAACTGGGAAATTTAAAAAACAACTGCTCTGAATTTAACTTGGAAAAATGGACCCAAGAAACAAGATTTGGTCTAATTCAAAATCAATTTGATGTATCATTTGCCGACTTAAATGGTGATGGGAAAATTGATGGATTATTTAAAATATCTTATTCTGATTGCGCTCAAGGCAACGGTGATGTTGGAACTCCTAAATTTACAGAAGTTTTAATAGTTTCAAATCCTAATGGGTATCAATTAGATGAATATATAATTGATCACCTAAAATTTACTTTTAAAAAATTTAAACTTAAACATACCAATAACCCTTCTGAAAGAATATATGATTTAACAATTTCTAAAAATCACATATTAGGCAAATTTATTTTGTGGAGAGATGAGGATTGCTACGCATGTAGCTCACTTAAAGGATGGATAAATATTGATTTAAATAACAATTCAATTATTTTTACTTTGGTTGATTCGAAAACGAATTCAGGGATTGATACTGCTAATTATAGAATTAAATAAGACTTTTTTTTCAAAAAAAAAGAAATCCCCACGAGAAATCGTGGGGATTTCCATTTAAAATAAGTTGAGTTCCTATTTGAACCCAATCTCACCCAAACCTTTGTGCGAAATAACAATGGCCTCTAAGGGAGTCTCATTCACACAAGCATCTTGTTCTACGTAGTAGTATTTCATACCTGAAAGTTCTTTGTTGGCTAAAACACGTTTAAAATCAATGTGTCCTTTGCCTACTGGAGCGAAACGACCTTGATCATCCATGTCTTTTACATGCCATAATTTGAAACGGCCTGGATAACGTTTGAAATAGTCAACTGGATCAGCACCCGCTTTTGTTACCCAATAGATGTCCATTTGGAAGTTCACATATTTCGGATTGCAATGCTCTAATAAATAATCGATCGTCACAATACCTTCCGAATCTTTTACAAATTCGAAATCGTGGTTGTGGTACAATAATTCCAAACCAGCCGCATGACATTTTTCTCCCAATTTGTCCAAAATCTCTGCCAAATTCTTCGCGCCACCTTTCATGGCCATTTTCTTATTCACGGCATCAAACGTAAATAATCCCATTGGAGGAACTGGAACAACAAAATACTTGAAGCCCGCCGTTTTCAAATCAGCGATTTGTTGGTCGATGTTTTCAAAAGTAACCGATCCCTGATGCGCTGAAATGGGCGTCAAATGCATTTCGTCCAACAAAGCCTTGAAATCAGCAGGAGAGAGGTTATAAAACTTTCCATTGTTATAACCCGCAGATTCGATGTTCACATAGCCCGCATCCGCAACCGCCTTAAGCGTCGCACGCGCATCTTTGCCCATCTCCGTACGCACGGTATAAAGCGCTAATCCACCAAATGGTTTATCTGCAAATTTAAAAGATACCAGTGCAATCGATACGACCGCACAAAGGCCTAGTACAAAGCCCAACGATTTGTTCATTTTCATCGTTAATTCGTTTTTAGGTTAAAATTGAGTTACAAAAATAAGAGAATGTTTGAAGGGAAAAAATCATTTCCTGAATTGTAGGGACTTTTTATCAAAAAGATACAATTGGTGGGAGTGAAAAGTTAAGAGGTAAGAGGTAAGAGTGAAGAGTGAAGAGTGAAGAAGTAAGAGCTATCGTTACATGTAAGAGATCAAATAGATTGACGTAATTAATAGGCTTATCCCAAACCATTGAAAAACTCCTAATTTTTCGCGATACAAAATTTGGCCGACCATCAAGGAAATGATCAATTGAAATTTACCGGCAAACACAATCTGCGTCATACTCGCAAATTGATAGGCTACATGCAAAAGCACAGACCCCATAATGAGACAAAACGCCAAAATCCGGACGGGTTTTTGTGGGATGATGGCCCAACGAACTCCCTGTATCCACATCAATACACCCACCATACTTGTCACACAAAACTCCAATAGAAAAGTAAATCGTAAAACACCCAACCACCCAATGGGATACTTAAATAGGGTATAAGACACACCCCAAAAAAAAGATGCCAACAAGCCTCCAACCAAGGAATGTAAAAATTCACGTGATGAATTAAAACGTAGTTCTCGTTGGTATATGAGAAAAATACCAAGCAATACAAAAAACAATGCCCCATAATACCTTGGCTCCCAATTTTCACCTAGCACAAAAACGGCTGTCAATAAACCAAAAATATTGAGTGAGGATAAGGGAATAACCAAAGAGACAGTTGATTCTTTGATAGACTTGACGAAGCAAAACAAACCCAATCCACTGAAAAGGCAAAGTGCAATGCTTAGACAGACATGTTCAAAGGTCAAATGGGGAGAAATACCCAACCAAGGCTGAAACACACCATAAAATTTATCCAATAAACAACAAATGAAAAAAAACGTACAGGAATACAAACCCCGAATGAAAATGATAGGCAAAAATGGATGATTCGCAATCGCTTTTTTCCAATAGGCATTACTAAAACCAAAGAAACAAGAACTCAAAAAGACAGATAATATTCCCAGCATAGCTACAACTTCGCATTTAGTTGAGCCCATTGATTGTCTACCCAAGCATACAAACACGAATATTTATACAAAGGATTGAACTTTGACAGCACCTGAGCCATTTGAATCTTATCATTTTTTATTAGCCAATAACGTGCCTTCAACAAATAAAATACATTCAAATTTTGCTTTTCAGGGAAAGTGAATGTGATTCGCAATTCATCAAACCGATAATGCTCAATCAAATTAATGCGTGTAATGTCCTGACCAAAAACCTCCTGTAAGCGGTAAAAAAACACAATAAAAAACAATTGAGCTTTCACTGATTCTAAACCTTCAAACAAAAGATAACACAACTTCACATCATCGTTAAGCATCAAATTCCACGCAGCTAACCGGCCCTTTAGAATAGGATGATAGCTTACCTTATTTTCCGTAAAAAGTAGATTACAGGCATTTAACAATTCCTGCGCACGTGCATTTTGATGCTGTAAAACGGCCAACTGGACTAACATCAATTGCTGGAAGAGTTCCATATCCTCCACAAGGTCTACGGAAGCCGCTTGAATCCAACGGCCATAATATCCTTTCAATGCATCCTCATCGACAAATAACTGCAACAATATCCGTTGGGCCATTTCATTGTAAGGCATCAATTCTTCCACAAAATCGATAACGGCTTGATTACCTTGTTTACTTTGGATGAAGATGGACTGAAATGCGACATATAATTTCCATGTCGTTTCTTCATTGTGCAGGTCAAATTTTATCTCAAAAATGGATTTTAATAAACGAAAATTCTCCACCTCAAGACACAAATCAACGATGGATTTCATTTGATAAACCTCATCCCAAGTCACAAACTGGAAATCTTGCACAATACGCAAAATAAGTTGATCGTCTTGCTGAATACTTAGTCGATTTAGAATCAAAATATCATTAAAAAAATCAACTTCGAATTGATTCACAGCTTGTTGGAAATTGGCAAAATCCTCATATCCAATACTCTTACTAATGCAATCTAACGTAAAACGAGAGGCCTGATTAGAACCTTTGATGATACCAAAAAGTCGGCGAAGTGTATTATACGAAATGGAGATGCGCGCACGGGTCAAAAGTTCCTCACTGAATCGTTGGCAGGCATAAGCATCTACCAGGTGAATACCGTATACTTCATGAATTAATTTGAGTAACCACTTTTTCTCTTGAACGGAAATCGGAATTGATGCTGGCATAAATCATTTTTAGAACCTCCAATCAAGATACTATTTTCAAGATGATTTTGCTAAAAAAATTATAACCTGCAAATGCTAAATCATTGATTTTCAAGATTGAATTATCATACTTGAACTCATTTGGACAAGTTTGGACTCATTTGGATTTCAAAAGCAAGCTTTCAGTAAGCGTTTAAACTTTCGTGATTTTGAGAAAATTTTGATAGGCAAGTACCTGAAAACGTTGCAATCCCCCTGAAACACTGTTTGAGCTACATGAGACTACATTTACCTCATTTACATTAAAAGAATTCCCGTGATTATCACATCGAAAACGACCATTTACAAAGTCCCAAGCTCCACGAATTCCTTGATGAGGACAGCAATTACTGAAGGCTTTTAGGGTCTTTTCGTCGGTTCGAAGCAGCAGAACCCCCGCATCTAGCATATTGACGTATCCTGAAATGTTTCCTAGTTTTGAAAAGGTCGGATTTGACAAGTTGACAAAAACCAAGTTTCCGTCTAGATAAAACCCATCATCATTATACTTCGTAGCTACACGTTCGAATTCTTGAATTTCAGGAGTTTTTACCAAAGGCTCGGGGTCATTTGCTTGCTTACAAGCATTTGTAAGGGCAAAAACTGCCAATGATGGGCAAATATGTTGAACAAAATTGCGTCGTTTCATAGCGGCAAGAAACAAAATAATTTGATATAATGAACAAACAGGTACCTACAGGCACGATTAGACAACCCGACTTGGTCAAACTTTTTCAAAAAGAGAATGTATCCTGGGATAGCATAGGAATACGGAAAGACCGAAGCCTCAATTCTAGTAAAGGACTTAATGTTTATACGGGAGAATTTGGTGCAGTTCAGAGGAAACATTTACTCCAACGAACATTGATTGGTTATAGTCATGCTAGTTATACCCAAATTCAAAATCTCTCATTGAGCGCATGTGTAGATCTAATTTTGACGCCTGAAAAAGCATTTGATTTACCCATCAACGATTATTATTTGGATATTATCGATAATCCTGATGAAGTAAAAGGTGACGTCGCGCGAGGTGCTGTTTGGGTAAATGCCACAGAAGTTAATCAAGGTGGTGCACGCTGGGTTTCCTTAAAATCTTGGATGCTGAAGCAATTTAACAATCAGTCAACTTCGATTCATTGGCGCATGGTGCTATTTTTCAACAACTTGTTGGTTAGCTCCATCCAAAATGCCGGAATCTCAAAAAATGCCTTTTACTACGTTAATACCTTATTCAATTTATCTCTGGGTAATTTCAAAGAATTAATCTATCAAGTTACCATTGATCCATCCATGCTTATTTACCTGAATGGAAATCAAAATAATAAATATGCACCGGACGAAAATTATGCACGTGAACTCCAGGAATTGTTTACGGTAGGAAAGGGTCCGAATTCGAAATTTACGGAAAAAGATGTCGCGGAAATGGCGCGCTTGTTAACAGGTTGGCAATTTGATTGGGAAAAAACCAAAACGACTGAAGGGCGAGCCGTTGTCAAAAATAACTTCGCTGTGCATGATACTGGTGACAAACAGTTCTCCGAATTTTATGGAAACCGGAAAATTAGTGGCTCCACAAATCAGGATCGTGCTGAGGGCGAACTGCGCGAGGCCATCGATATGATTTGTGCAACCGATGAAATGTCAAAATACATTTGTCGGCGCGTTTACAGCTTTTTCGTAAACCCTAGCATCGATCCAGCCACAGAAGAATTAATCATAACACCACTTGCTAAAATTTTCAAAGATGCCAAATTTGAAATCTTACCCGTATTGCGCACCTTACTAATGAGTGAGCATTTCTTCGACAGTATGCACATCAAAACGATGGTAAAATCACCCCTCGATTTCGTTGTGGGACTATTGAAAGAATTCGAACTACCCTTATTAGACAATAATTATAAACCTTTTCCCAAAGGCAGTGATGGAATCTATTATGATTTCAAACGCTATAATGGACTTCAAAACGCAATGATTAGTATGGGAATGAACATTGGTGATCCTCCCAGTGTATCCGGTTGGCCAGCATATTACCAGGCACCTGCGTATGATCTATTTTGGATCAATTCGGAGACCATTATCAAACGTGCACAATTCACGGATTCACTATTTAATTGGGGACAAGGAGTTTACTATAACAGTTCTACGAAAACCTATGCCCAAGTGCGTGCGAATTTAGCAAGCTATTTAAACCAATTTAATAATCCTGGCGATTTGGAAAAGCTGGTAGATCAATTAGTTGAAAGGCATATAGGGATGACCATCAGCTCAGAAAATAGACAACAAATCATTAGTCAAATCATGCAAGGCAATACAAACCTAAATTATTGGACAGATTTGTGGAATGCCTATAGCGCGAATCCATCGGCAGAAAATACCTCGATGATTCAAAATCGGATGGCAAAAGGTTTAGGTTTCATGTATCAAATGGGAGAATCCCAATTATTTTAATGAAGGGAATGAACAGAAGGAAATTTTTACACAATATGGCTCATATGGCAGCCATACCCTCATTTTTACCAGGTTTAGGTCAGTTAGAGCTTTCAGATTTAATGCGAAGCACCGCCGAAGCGGGTAAAATTTTAATCATAATAAGGCTCAACGGTGGTAATGACGGCTTGAATACCTTGATGCCCATGGAACAATATGGTTTATTGAAATCAATAAGGCCAAGTGTTATTCTACCTGAAAATAAATACCTACCCATAGCTGGAACAAGCCTCGGTTTTCACCCTTCTTTAGCAGGGATGAATACACTTTTGAGTGAAAAAAGACTTGCCGTCGTACAATCGGTAGGCTATACGAAGCCCAACTTTTCGCATTTTCGCTCCACGGACATTTGGATGTCAGGGACAGATACTGATCAATACGTTAGTTCAGGCTGGATGGCTAGGTATATTGAAAGCCAACATCCAAACTACCCAAATACCTATCCAAATCCTCAATTCCCACATCCACTTTCGATTGAATTAGGAGGAGAATCAAGTTTATTATTTCAGGGTTCAAACTCATTTACCAGTTTAGTTTATTCGAATCCAGATCAATTTTATAGTTTGATGAATCCTTTTGTGAATAGCTATCCAGCAACCATACAAGGTTCACGTTTAGCATATTTACAACTGATAGGGAAGCAGTCGCAAGTGTATGGATCAGTCGTTCAATCCGCATTTCGTTCGGGGACGACATCTTTCGCCTTTGCAGAAAATGACCTGGGGAATCAGTTTAAAATTGTCCAAAAATTAATTTCGGGCGGATTGCAAACCCGGGTGTATATGGTCCAACTGACAGGATTTGATACGCATAGCAAGCAAGTTGACACGCAAGATTCGACAAAAGGACAGCACGCCTATTTGTTAAAACAAGTGAATGATGCCATTGTTACATTCATGAAAAACTTGGACGCTCAAAATTTAGGCGATCGCGTTGTAGGGGTTACGCTCTCCGAATTTGGGCGGACAGTTCATTCCAATGGAAGTACAGGTACAGATCATGGTACGGTGGCACCTATGTTTGTTTTTGGAAATTCGGTGAAAGGCGGAGTAATAGGAGAAAATCCCAAAATTCCCTTGGATTACAAAACTAGTGATGAATTAGCCGCCAACTTCGACTTTAGACAAGTTTACGGATCCTTGTTAAATCAATGGATGGGCAATGACCCTGCAGCAACTAATCAGGTTTTATTCCGGGAATTCCCCAAGGTTCCATTAATCAAATTATTCAATGACTCAGACGGTGATGGAGTGCCCGATGCACTCGATTTATGTCCAGCAACACCGATTGGTGCCAAAGTTGATATAAATGGCTGTGAAGTATTCAGTATGCCTGTAAATAATTATGCCCTTCAAATGCTTGCTACGACCTGTCCAGGCATGAGCAATGGCGCGATGAAAATCGATTTTATCGATAAAAAATACAATTATGTTTTGGATGTAAAAGGTCCTTCCAATTTTGCCCAAACCTTAAAATCAAGTGCTGGAGCCAGTCAATTACTGGAAAAACTGGCGATTGGTAATTACCAACTGACAATCACCATTGAAGGTCAAAAAAACTACGCTCAACGATTTGATTTTCAAATTACAGAACCTGCGAGTTTGATTGTCCAATCAGTCCTTCGCTCGGATAACAGTATCGTTGAACTTGCTTTATCAGGAGCCAAGCAGTACTACATTCAATTGAACCAAAAGATCTATGAAGTTCAAAGTGAAATATGGTCAGCTACTTTAGAAAAAGGCCCCAACCGCATTAAGGTATGGACTGAGCATGCGTGCCAGGGAAACTTTTACAAGGAAATATTCCAGTCGGAGCAAATTCGCTGCTTCCCCAATCCTTGTGAAAATGACTTAAACATCTTCGTAGGAGGCCAAGATCGCGAGGTTCAAATTGTCCTGTTTAATCTGAATGGTTCACAAGTCGTTTCAAAGCAACTTCAACCTGATGGAAATCGGGAAATCAAATTAAACCTGAGCGCTCTAACTAAAGGAATTTACCTCGTTCACGTAATTGGAAATACTGTAAACCAACAAGCCAAAATTGTCAAAAAATGATTCGATATAGCATAATCCTAGTTCTCTGTTTTTTATTAATTTCTTGTGGGTCAGCGCCATCAGAAGCGCCAACTCCAGTTACGCCGGCGCAACCTGAAAAAGCCCCTGATGCGGTGGAATTAAGCAAACCCTTGAATAATACGACCTGTTTGGAGGCGGTGAATTCGAATCAAGTTCAGTTTACTTGGACACCCGTAACATCCGCAACAAGCTATGAAATTAAAATTACTAATCTCAAGACGAATGTTACAGAAACGAAGGCAGCAACGACAAGTCCAGCTTTGATTAGTTTGGTAGCAGGAGAGACCTATGCATGGTCAGTTGTTTCTAAATCAACCAAAACAAGCCTTACAGCAACATCACCCGTTTGGAAATTTTTCTTTGCAGGAACAGGAGAGAGTTCGCTGGCACCCAATCCGGCTCAATTACTTTCTCCCGCATCAGGGGAATCTGTTGATGCGGTCAGTGGCCAAATAAAGCTTAGTTGGAAAGCCACCGATACCGACACGCCCTTGGAATCGTTAACATATGAAGTCTATATAGGAGAAGATTTCGCAAAGGTCGCCTTGGGCGATGTACCTAAACTCAAATCGAACACAACGAACCAAAGCGTACCTGTGCTATCTGGAAAAATCTATTATTGGATGGTTAAAACGTCGGATAGCAAATCGGCGAGTTATTCGTCGGTGAATGGGTTTAGGGTGAATTAATATTTTTTGCTTTAACACGATGAATTAGGTGAACTTCCGAAAACATAAAAATGTGAGATTGATAATTATTCAGTGAATAATGAGTTCCGATAAACTTTTCCCCCTCCGCTGAGTTAATCTCACATGCACAACTCAACGAAAAACATTCGAATAAAAGTCATCTCCAACAATCTAATTGATATTGAAGCTAATTGCTGGGAACGATTAATTGAAGGGGCCCAACGAAGTCGTTCAGCTTTTCACCTCCCAACAATCGCAAACATCGATGAAGGGCAAGTGAATATTCGAACCGTCGTTTTACGAAAAGCATTGCCAGAAGAAAGAGAATTACGCTTTCACACAGATATGCGTAGCCCAAAATGGACGGAAATAAGAAAGAATCCCCATGTAGGATTGGTATTTTATCACCCCGAAGACCGAATACAAGTTCGAATCAAAGGAAAAGCCAGACTTCATTCAAATGACCTTATCACCAAGGAAGCTTGGGAAAAAACCACTTTATCCAGCAGGAAATGTTATTTGACCGACTTTAGCCCTTCCAGCCAAGTAGCTGAGCCTACAAGCGGTCTCGCTTCCCACATCGAGCATGAACAATTTTCAGTCCAAGAAAGTGAAGTAGGGTATGTCAATTTTGGTATTGTATCCATTCGAGTTGATTCCATCGATTGGCTTTGGCTTCATCATGCCGGGCACCGACGAGCATTTTTTGACTATCAAAAAGGGGAAAAAAGCTGGATGATTCCTTAACTAAGAAATCTTTCATTCCCCTAGGTTCTTTTATTGGTCGACAAAATTGCTCCATTGATATTTTCCATTTGTCATTCATGGGTAAATAAATGAATTTTAGGCTTCCATGAACAATTTATACCCGATGCGAAGTTTATTAATTACCTTAATTGGCGCGATTCTATTGATGAGCGCATGCCAACAATCCACGGAAAGTACGATCACGCCAAGCAACTCCACTTCCAATACCTCGGGTAGCGGCTCAACAAGCGTCAATTTGCAGGATTGCAGCAGCAAAACAGGGTTCAATAAGCTCATTTGCCTCTGTGATAATTTTAAAGCTAGCTTAACAAGCACGCAACTCGCTGCGGTCCAACTCAATTATACTTATGCGAATATCAAAACATGGAGTAATCTTCCTGCTTCCATGTCACCCCGTATTGGAATACCCTTCAGTTCGTTGAATGCCAGTCAATTAACAATTGCCAAAGAAATCGTCCAACTTATGAGTGGAACGGTCGTAAATGAGGGCTGGGATGAAGTCCAACAACTTTGGTTGGCCGACGATTATTTAAATCTTAATGGAGGAGGAAGCGCCTATGGTTCAGGAAATTACTATTTAGCATTTTTTGGAACGCCAGCCACAACGGGGCAATTTGAAATTATGATGACTGGTCATCACAAAACTGTCGCAAATACCTATAAGAATGGCGCTTTGATCGCCGCAACCCCACATTTTGCGGCCATCGAACCATTAGCTTGGTCAAGTGGTATGACTACCTACGGTCCTTTGAATCAGGAACAAAGCGCATTTGTTGACATCATTTCAAGTCTGACAGCAGACCAATATGCCCAAGCACATGTTACTACAACATTTTCAGATTTATTATTGGGACCTACCGCCAATTGGCAATTTCCTGCCACTTCCACAGGTTTAAAATGCAGTAATTTAACAAGCGCACAGAAAAATTTGGTCATTCAAGCCTTAAAAACTTATGTGAACGATGTAGATGATGAAAATGCATCCACAATACTTACACAATACAGCAATCAACTTGATAATACGTATGTGTTACACAGCGGTTCTAATGCCATGAATACCCGAAATGATTATTTTCGCATCGATGGGCCCAATGTTTGGATCGAATTCTCCGTGCAGAATGGGATCATATTTAAAAATAATGTACACTACCATTCAGTGTGGCGCGACCGTGTAAATGACTATGGGACAACTAAAAATTAGTCTCAAAGGATTCTTCGTCGTCATTGTCCTGCTCTTGGCACTACCAGCAGCAGGACATCCCATGCCGAATTCAGTTGTCAATCTATCCGTCTCAAATCAAATTTTACGCGGGGAGGCCAAAATGCCATTGACGGATTTTTTGATCGCCTTCGGCACGACGGGAGAAACCCTCCAACTGAATAGTCCGGCAATTCGAAGCTATTTTTCTAAACATATCCGAGTAGTAAACCCAGAACAGAAGACTGAAACAAAGATATTCAGCATCGAAATCAAGGAGAGTAAAGACCCCATTGTGGGCAAATACAAAGAGCTTTGGGTTTATTTTGCTTGCTATCCACTTCCATCAGCGCGCAAATTCACCTTTGCTTACGATGTTATTCTACATCAAATCATTACACACAGGATCTTGGTCTATGTCAATCAAGATTGGGAAGGTGGATTGCTGAATGTCCCACAACAAGTTGGTGAAATTGCGCTCGACATACCTAAAGGACAATATTTTCCCCTACCCATTGATTTAGGTGAAGGCAGCTGGTGGAAAGGATTCCAATCCATGATAAGCCTAGGCATGCACCACATTGCGGAGGGGAGCGATCATTTGCTCTTTCTTTGCGTCCTTTTACTGCCCGGCATGCTGATTGCTCAAAAAAATCGATGGGTATCTTCGGGAGGAATTTCCCATGGATTTAAACACATGTTAGGATTAATCACAGCATTTACGTTGGGACATTCATTAACTCTAATAGCTGGCGTTTTACATCTGATTGATATTCCTGAATCGTGGGTTGAAATATGGATTGCTATCTCTATTTTGCTTTCGGCCATACATGCCTATCGTCCACTTTTTGCCCAACAAGAATTCTGGATAGTCCTATTTTTTGGCTTCATTCATGGCATGGCTTTTGCCGCATTATTTAATGAAATGCACCTGGAAACGGGTCAATTAATTTGGAGCATTTTAGGCTTCAACTTAGGAATAGAATGCATGCAGATTCTCCTGATGATGGTAGCAATGCCCTTAATCATTTGGATAAGCCCTAAAACCTATTTTGTTACCTTTCGAAAATCAGGAGCCATTTTGGCTGGATTCATGGCTATTTATTGGTTATGGGAGCGTATGTAAAATGTAATTTTTGGGATTTAGAGGTCCTTAGCGGACAAGCATTCAGCAAAAATTGACTAATATTGAAAAAAACCTATCTTAACATGAAAAGAAAAAGCCTTAAACTATTGGCCCTATGTGTGGCCTGTATCTCATTTCCAAGCTTCGCTCAAGAAGTGGGTCAAGTGGAACGATTGATTTCCCCGGAAATCACCTCATCAAACGATGTCATTTTTCGATTAAAAGCTCCTGCAGCCACATCGGTAAAATTATCCGGAAATTGGATGGCCATGGTACCTAATGCCAATGGGCAAGGGGCTAGTCGGCAATTAGTTGAACTTACAAAAGACGCCTCAGGCGTGTGGTCTACCAAAATTCCAGCCATGGCACCGGAATTATATGGCTATTCATTCATCGTGGACGGGGTGACCACCTTAGATCCCTCCAATTTAAAAGTTGCCCGCGACGGCACATTTAGAACGGAAAGCCTCCTGTATGTGGCAGGCCCTGCATCCGATTTGTATTGGGCCAAAACAGGTCCCAAAGGGAGTATGCATCAAGTTTGGTATGATTCCAAAACCCTTAATTTAACGCGCAGAATGCAGGTTTATACCCCTCCAGGGTATGAGGATTCCAAAGCGTCTTACCCTGTTTTATACCTCTTGCATGGAGGTGGGGGTGATGAGGAAGCTTGGCCAACCTTAGGAGTTGCGGCCAACATTTTGGACAATTTAATCAATGCAGGTAAAGCAAAACCGATGATTGTCGTGATGACCAACGGCAATCCGAACCAAGTGGCGGCTAATGTAATTAGCCCAAATATTCCTGTGGCTAATTTGCCAGTAGGAGGTATGGGAAGCATGTTGTTCGAAAAAAGTTTAGTCGCGGATGTGATTCCATTTATTGAAAATCACTACCGTGTGAAGAAAAATAAAGAAAGCAGAGCCTTAACAGGCTTAAGTATGGGTGGTTTACAAACGATAAATACGACATTCGAACATCCCAATTTATTCAATTACATCGGCGTGATGAGTATGGGATTCGCGGATTTAAGTCGGTTCGGCGTGAAAGTAGACGCATCCCAGCGTGACCAACAAATCGAAGGCTTAAAGAAGGCCAATCCTGCACTTTACTGGATCGCATGTGGTAAAGACGATTTCTTGATTGAAAGTGTTGTAACCATGCGTAAAAAATTGGACGAACATGCGTTCAAATATGTTTACCGCGAAAGCGAAGGCGGGCATACTTGGACGAATTGGCGGGTCTATTTATCCGAATTTGCGAAGATGATCTTTTAAAATATGATTTCGGAGCCTTCCATGTGGGAGGCTCTTTTTATTTGACTACACTCGAGCAATAAGAAAATATAAGGATAATAATACCAACAAAATCAATGCAGCTTTCCAATGAATCCTAACATAGTCGCGATTCACATACGCCAAAAGCGTTATTACCAACAAGCTGACAAGATGTACGTATAATTTAGGAGCTTCAAAAACATGCCCGCGTGGAAGTGCCAGACATATGATAGAATCCAGGATAACGCAGATGGTAATGCTGTATTTGCGGAGGAATAAAACAGTGGAATTTTTCATAATCAAAATGGTTAAATATTTCCTAAACAATAATCAAAATTTCTTTGGGCTCTATTTTGACAATCTATCAAACCCCAGGCGGCATCAAATGCGGGGACTACACCACCCCAAAAACCACCTAAACCAGCTGCTAAAACTGCTACTGCCGCTTCGCGATAAAACGCACTATGACAATCTGAAATATTTTGATTGTAAAGTATCAAACAGGTTTTTCTATCGCCTAATTCATTTAAACTTATTACATTTTTTCGCTCATATGACTCCAAATTTGTCAAAATAAGGCCAGTAATTTTGCTGTTGTCAGAATTATACTTTTGATATTCTAAATTCAAATTTCTTGAATATTCTATTTGATTTATCAAATCTATGAAATCGGGATTTCCAGAATATTTTTCTTCAAGAAACAAAATGAGACTATGATGATACAATGAATCAATTGTTGATCTATTTGAAAGTATCAAATCCTGATTTTTGAGAATAAATTTTTCAAGATTTTTAATAAGACCTACATTTCTTTCAACATATTGGTTTGGGCTTTCTATTCTAGATTCAAAAATACCATTTTCAATTCCATTATTATGACATGAAAAACTGAAGAAAGAAAACAAAATAACGATGTGTGTGATATTTCTCATGATTAATTTAATTAGTGGTATAGCCAATATTACCAATAAAATCAAAAGAAAGTTATTCGCTTTTTGAATAAATAAAATATTGTTAAAAATTATCAGTTATAAAACTGAAAACCATTATTCTGAGCAATCGTTATCAGCGGTTGGACCGTATGAAGTAAATCGACTCTAGGCAAACTTTCAAGGCTAGGAGTAATTGGCAGGTAATCTTCCAAAAATCGATTTTGGGGATCTTTTGACTTTATAATTTCAAATGCTTGATTTTGAAGTTCGTAAAAGGGATCAAAATGCGTATTGATATTTGGCAAATAGTTGGATTTTCGGGAATTCTCCGATTTATCTATTGGATATAGATTCCAAATCAAATCATGCGAAACAAATGAATAGGGGACAAAATGGTCTATCGAAAAATTTTTGTTTTCAAGGCTCAAGCGATTTCCAGTGTAAATACAATCGATAGCGCCTAACTCCTGAAAAACCAATTTCCAATAGTGATTAGTTTGTTGGCTTAACCCATTCCTAACTGCATCCTTGATTAATTTATTGGGAATATCCGGCACATTCGGATTTCGGGCCTGCAGGTAAAGTGATAAATTCCAAAAACAAAAATCCTTAATCAATTTGGCATTTTGCTTTAAAAATTCTAGCCAAATGGGATTGATAACTATTTGATTCCGAAACAACGCATACAAACAATCTTGTTCAAATTGTTGAGATCGAGCAATGATTTCACTTTGCTTTTGTTTAGGGAACCAACTCGATAAAAACCAATGGGGAACATTCCTGCCTAAATGTTTCAATAAGGCATTTGTTGATTTATTTCTTGATAATTCCAAAGCTTGACTAATTTCATCTTTGGAAGAACTCGTGGTTAATTGCGGTTCCCAAATTAAAATCTGTTTCACCATTTCCTGTAATTGATCTGCCTTTCCAAAGGAAACATGGAAATAATTTATCGTAAACCAGGAGTTACTAATCATCCGTGCATAAATCCTGTTCAACGGAATTTCTGTTTCTCCTTGTTCAACGAGTTCAACGATTGAAATAAGCCAATAAAATTTATAGGTAGCAGTCGTGCTTTTAAATACCGAAACAAGTTTGTCGATACCTAAGGGCGAAGCGTTGGATTGGAAATCAGATAATGAAATGGGACACATTCATCCAATTTTGCAAAATAATCCTGAAAAACAAAAAACCCACGAAAATCGTGGGTTTTGAATTAGAAGTGATCCCGCTGGGATTCGAACCCAGGACCCATACATTAAAAGTGTATTGCTCTACCAACTGAGCTACGGAATCATCAAGCCGAAGCTTGTATATCAATTGACTCACTCGGGAGTCGAAGGGAAGTTCGATCACTGACCGACCTTCATTTGCATTTCAAGCATTTTATTGCCTTATTGCGATGCAAAAGTAGTAGTGTTTTTCGAATTATGCAAGCAAGGCTTCTAAATAA
>JACCDW010094810.1_pt1 | contig 33897 bp, 26 predicted proteins | sample 7449781 | NCBI WGS metagenome assembly JACCDW01 (sample SAMN15323449, study PRJNA562643) | freshwater metagenome | isolation source: river surface water | place: USA:Blue River Watershed | collected 2017-08-18
AAAGTGCGGCAAGGAATGGTTTCTACCTCGCGAGGAATCATCCCTGCAAGCAGCGAGGACTAATCTTCGACGAAGTGTTGTGCAGGAATGACGGATGAAAAAACCAGTCAAGTTGAAAATTAAATCGAACGATTACCCGGATGACTTTTCGGTCAGGGGGCAACGCTCCGCACCACCTAGCTCAGAGCCTGAGGTCGAGGATCGGCTGATGACCTTACACCAGTGCGCTCTGCGGGTTCGCGGAGTACTGCACCTTCTGCAAGAGGCACTGCAAAGTAACGGCGGCATAGACCGAAAAAATGTCGATGCGGTCTGCGCGTTGGTGGCGAGCAGCGAAAAGGACCTGCACACGATGGATGCAGCGATCTCTGCGCTAGTCGACCATCACCTGACAAATTTGCGTAGCTGACCTCGAGGTTGCGCGGTCAGATTCCGCGCGCGTCGATCGACCACACCGCGACGAGAGTGTCACCACTCACGCAGTGGATCCGATCATAAAGATTGATGGTCGGATCACAGTGCGGCAATCGGCACTCGACTCGCTCGCCGACTGTCAGATGGGTATTGCCGTCAGCGAAGAAAATCTTGCCGTGCTCGTCGCCATGGAACTTGTACTCCACGGGAACCGGTATCGGCGTCTGCACGATGACGCGACCTCCATCGGTCGCAAACCGCTTGCTACCCGCATCCGTCGTCACCACCCCTGCATGCGACGCACTATGCACTGCCGTCTGCACGAACATCGCGGGCTCAAACGGCGGCGTCAGGCCGTCTTTGGTCCAGACGTCTTCGTACTGCACGTCCATGAACATGAACGATCCCGCCTGACTCTCGGTGAACACCGCGGCCATCGCATCGAAATCAAAGGTGCCGGTGCCACCACCCGAGACGATCTGTGGCGCCAGGTTCGACGCCTGTAATCGCTCGACGAGTCTTTGCAATCGCGCGGTGACCTGCAGGTTCTTTTCGCGGCGCTCGACGAGATTCTCGATGTGCTGAATGAACCCCGCGTAGCATTGCAACCCGCGATACCGCAGCCCCGCCGACGCAGACACTTGCTGCACCAAGGCCACTGCCGCATCGTCCGAGGCGACGCCAGTTCGCTTACTGCCGGGGTCTACATCAACCAGAATACCGATCGTCACTCCCGCAGCGGCCGCCGCTTGCGAGAGCGCGGAGACATTGTCTGGATGATCGACGGCCAACAGCAACTCGGACTTGCCGGCCAGTCGAACCACCTCGGCAATCTTTTGAGGCGTTGTCATCGGCGTCGCGATCAGCACGCCGTCAACACCGCCATCGACCATGACCGCAGCTTCGCCAAGCGTGGCGCAACACACGCCCGTTGCACCCAACTTCATCTGCCACTGCGCGAGCGATAAGCACTTGTGGGTTTTCACATTGACGCGTAGACCCAAACCGCGAGCTCGTAGTGTCTCCAGTAGAAGTTTGAAGTTCCTTTCCGCCGCATCGAGATCGAGAATCAGCGCCGGGGTCACGAGCTCGTATCGCGATCCCTTGCGTCCCACGAGGCGGTCGGGCCAGAAGTACGGCTGCATTTTGTTTATCCCAGCAAGTTCAAGAAGGTCGTGATCACGATGGCGTTCGTGAAATCGATAAAGAAAGCGCCAACGATGGGCGCAATCAAAAAGGCCCGAGGCGCGGGTCCAAACTTCTCGACGATCGTACGCATGACCGCCATCGCATTGGCCGTCGTACCGAGCATGAATCCCGTAAAGCCACCGCTCATGACAGCGGCATCGTAGTCGCGACCCATGGCCCGGAAAACGACCGCCCAGCAGAAGAATGCAATCACCACCACTTGCAACGCCAAGTTGACGAGCAACGGCCAGGCTACCGCCGTCAGCTCCCACAACTTGACGTTCATCAAAGCGACCGCCAAGAAGAGCGTGAGCGACACGGTCCCGATTCGATCCGTGATGTCATGGGGAATACCGATGCGACCGGAGAAGTCATCTAAATTTCGGATCATCGCACCGACGATCATGGCACCAACGTAGCCCGGCAATGTCAGACCGGCGTCTTTCATCACACCGCTGAGCCAAGAGCCGATACCCATGGCCACGAGGATGACCGTCAGCGCCTTCAAAGATTGGCGCGCACTGCCCTCCTCGTCATCGGGCGACGGGGTGACCGACGTTGCTGCCTCATGAGCACTTTTGCCAGGCTGTTCCACGGCGCCCACAGCCGAACTAGCACGCAGCGCATTTCGCTCCAGCAAGCGCGTGGCGATCGGCCCGCCGACCAGACCGCCGAGTACGATCCCGGACATCGCCGCCGCGATCGCCACCGTCTCTGCCGACGGCACACCTGCCGCCGCGAATTGCGGTGCGAAAGCCAGCGCCGTCGCAGGTCCGCCGGCCAACGCGGCAGGACCGATCAAAACACCGAGCAACGGCGACTGATCAAACAACACGGCAGAGAAAATTCCGATGAGGCTTTGTACCACCGCGAGAAAAGCGGCCAACACCAGAAACACCAATGCTTGGCCGCTTCCCGCTCGCAGCAGACTCAAGCTCGCGCTAAAGCCGATGGCGGTGAAGAACGCGTTCATCAGCGGCGTCTGCAGCGTCGTGTCGAAGTTGATCGTCGCCACGTTTTGCTGCCGCAACACCAACACGAGGATGGCGACGATCAAGCCACCGACGACCGGCGCGGGAATGTTGTATCGACGCAGAAAAGGCAGTCGATCAACCAGTTGGAAGCCGACAAACAATGCGAGTGCACCCGCAGCCAGCGTTTGCACCATATCCAATGTGATCGTCACGCCCCACCCCCGGTTTTGTTAGCCACCCCATAGTCTACGATCTGGGGCGGATAACTGCCCGGCATCGCCATGCACCCCTCCCTCGCGGTCGGAGCGCAGCATCAGCGGCCCATCGAGATCGATGAAGTCAGACGCTGCAGCGACCAACCAGGCAGGCGCGATCGCAAGCGACGTACACACCATGCAACCGGTCATGACAACCATGTTGCTGCGACGAGCGGCCGCCAGTAGCGCTACCGCTCCGGTCAAACCACCCGTCTTGTCGAGCTTGATGTTAACCGCTTGATAGCGATTCAACAGACCGGGTAAATCGTCGACGGTGTGACAAGCCTCATCGGCGCACAGCGGCACCTCGGATCGAAACCCCTCGAGCGCCTCATCTTGACCGACTGGTAGCGGCTGCTCGATCAGCACGGCACCCATTTTTTTGAGGAAGGCATTCAACTCGGTGAGTATCTCGATACTCCAACCTTCGTTCGCATCGACGATCAATCTCGCGTTAGGCGCGGCATCGTGCACTGCTTGTAGTTGCCGATCAGGCGCATGTCCGTCGACCTTCACCTTGATCACCGGTGCCGCGCGCATCTGCGCTGCAACCAAACCCATCTGCTCGGGTGTATCGAGTCCGACTGTCAACGCTGTGGTCAAAGTGGCTGGCCGCGCCAGATTCAGTAGCTGGTCAACCGCGTGACCGGATGCACGCGCCTCGAGATCCCACAGGGCCGAATCGATCGCATTGAGGGCTGCACCCGCGGGAAGCAACTGGCGACAATCGACACGACTTGCACCTTGTTCGAGCGATGCGACGACCGATCGAATCTGGTTGACGACCGAATCGACGCTCTCACCGTAGCGAGGGTAAGGAACGCACTCGCCTCGTCCCACGTGCGCTCCGTCCGTAATCTCGACCAGCACGACGTCGGCTGCTGTCTTAACACCGCGCGAGATACGAAACGGCCGCTCCAGTGGCCATGACTCCGCGACGACTGTTACTTGGCGACGCATTCCAGCATCCGATCGACGATTTTAGAGGTACCCATCGTGACGGGATCCTGACATGGCAAGCCGAGCTCCCGCTCGATCTGACCGCACAACTCGATACCGGCGTCGACTGGCATCAACGAGGTATTCAACGCCACTCCCGCGATCGCGACTTTGGCATTCGTGAGACGAGCGGCCGTCAGATTCGCCTCGATGCATTCTTTCAGCGAGGGCACCGAGTAATGCGGCAAACCACGCATCTGCTGACGCCCCGCTTCGTGGCACATCACGATCACATCGGGCTGCGAGCCATGCAGTAGACCCAGCGACACGCCCGCGAAGGATGGGTGGAACAGCGAACCCTGCCCCTCGATAAGATCCCAACCACCATCCTCGCGCGCAGGCGATACCCACTCGGCGCCGCCGGAAATGAAATCGGCAACCAAGGCGTCGATCGGCACACCAGATCCGGCGATCAAGATACCGGTCTGCCCGGTGGCGCGAAAATCCGCTTTGATACCGCGGCTACGCATCTCGCGCTCCATCGCAAGCGTCGTATACATCTTGCCGACCGAACAATCGGTACCTACCGTCAGCATACGCAGACCAGCGCGAGGTTTACCGTTACCAACGGGAATGGAATGCGGAAAGAAACGCGCATCGAATAAAACACGACCGCACTCGCGCGCAACCGCCTCGATCTGGGGATCGGAAGATAATCTTTGATGCAAGCCAGAGGCGACGTTCAAACCCGCCCGCAGCGCCTCGATGACATCGGATCGAATGTCATCCCCCATCACGCCGCCCGCATTGGCGACACCGAGCACCATGGTATCGACACCAGCCGCCTTGGCAGCTTTGAAATCCATCATCGGTAGATCGAGTTTCTCGGCGCAGTTCGGCCCCGCGTACTGCGCGACGCACCATTCCGGTCGCCAAAAAGCCAAGCCGCGGGCGGTCTTGATACTGAGCCTGTCCTTAGCGTTACCGAGGTAGAGTAGATATGGCGGGCCCCAGCGATCTTTGGCGGGGCTACTGGTCACTTTCGTCATCGGGACGCTCATGCGTCGCTCCTCTATTAATTTAACTTTCGCAGACGGAATTATTTCCGGCGCGGCGTGACGGCTCCAATCGAAAAACCCATCGACCCATAGCCTGAGGTTATTTCGCCCCCCAGACAGCAATAGTGGTCTCCTCGCGCAACCAGCCGCGTCGCCCGTCGGACAGCCGCAACTGAACCCAGCCGAGGAACCGGCGCTCGACGCTACCGACCGCCCCCGGCAAAACCCAGTTGCCGTCGTCGAGACGGTTTTCCACCGGAATCTCGCGCAACGGGGATGGCTGATGGACGATCACGGCTTCTCGGTCGAGCGCCCCTGCATAACTGCTCAGGAGGAGCCGCGTCACCACAGACCCGGCCAGCACAACCATCAGACAGAACGCGCTTGCACGAAATGTCGGGCGCAGGCGTTGCCAATACGCGCCGCCCAGCAACAGAACTGCCAACGACAGCACGACTAGTAATGATGCGACATGCCAGCGCTGCCAAAGAGCTGGCGGTAAAGCGGACCGCACTCGAGCGACCGCACCGGTCGACTCGGGCAGCCCACCCTCTGAGGCGGATAGCAAACCGGCCTGCGAGCGAAGCCGCATCCACAGTTCCGCACCCTCTGCGAAACGCGGCTCCTGCAACCAGGTGATACCGCTATGAACAGCAGCCTCGGACAATCGACCGTCCGCCTCTAACGCGATCGCCAAGTTGTAGCGCGCGATGACATCCAAGGGCTCGCGCTCGACTTGCTCGGCACTGCTCTCGATAGCCGTCTTCGCCTGCACCGATTGGCTCGGAAGCAAACCACAGCCGATGACCAGCATGATTAAGGCTATGTACCGCGGCCACCAGTGCCGCCCTTGCAGCAGACGTCGAAGTTCGAATGGCGGTGGCGCAGCCAATGCGGCCAGTGCTCGCGATGCCCGAGCGGCCCAATCTGACGGTAGGCGCGATGTCGGACCGTAAAGCGCCGCATCGCTCTCTACCCAAAGCGCATGCCAAGGGTCACGACCCCGAATATCAGCAGCAGTCGGAGCACACCCGAATACGCGCCATCTTTCGGCCACCGCATGTTGCCATTGGCGCAACTCGCGGGCGGAGCTCGCCGCCAATGGCATCGCCGTATCGACGCGAACCAATCGCCGAGTCAAACGGCGTAGGCGCCGATGGGCTGCGCGCACGCCTCGCTCAGGGTCGAGCTGCCAGGCGCGTAAGCACGCCAGAGCGATCCACAGAAACGCAACGCCGAGCGCTCCAATGATCAATCCTTGATCGAATCGATCGGATGCCAGCGGCGACATCGCGTATCGGCTGCCACTCAAAGGTTTGACCACATCGATAGTCTCATTGAGCAGTTCATCGGTGGACGCAGCTGAACGCGCCGATGGACCGCTTGCCACGAGCGTCATCTCCGGTGATTCGAGCGTCACATATTTACCCGAGACGGGATCGAAGATCGGTAACTCGACCGAGGGCAGACGATACGTTCCAGGCTCCGTAACGACGAAGCTCAAGGATTCTCGGCGCGTACGCTCAAACTCGCCGTTGGTCTTCACGTCCTCGCGCTTGGTATCTTGCAGCTGCAATCCTGCGGGCAACGTTCGTGTCGGCAACGCCGCCAACATGGGCCAGTTGCCACGCCCGCTGAGTGAGAGTGTCCAGGTGACCAGCTCGCCGGTTTCAACCCGAGCACGATCAAGATTCGTAGTGAGCTGAAATTGGCCGACGGCACCGCGAAAGCCCGACGGTGCTGCAGGCAAGCGACGCACCGCCAAAGCTCCCGACTGACTTCGCGCTTGGATCGGCTCAAGAATCGCCCGCGTGTAGTCGCCGTTGGACACACTCCCGGTTTGCATCAGGAAACCCAAGCTCGCCGGCGGCAAGTCGATACGACCTGAGCGGGACGCCATGACGTAGCGCTTGAAGGTGATGACGCTGATCGCGTCCGATCGACTGTCGGTCAGAACGGGTTTGAACCACGCTTCCGCCGCCAAAGGCTCCACGCTCCACACCAACTCGCCACTCAAGGCACGAAAAGCCTCGCGATCGACGCGCCACTGCAAGCCCAACTCGAACACTTCACCCGCCCATACGGGGCGATCCGGCAAGACATACGATCCTTCCACCGACGTCGCTGCGAGCGCTGCAGGCGTCAGGGTCAAAAGCATCGCGGCGAAAATCGAACGAAGCCTCACGTCACCAACCCTGACTTGGCGCTGGGATCACCATGTCTCGACCCGCGCTCCGCCACTGCATGCGACGGAACAACTCGGCATAGGAATCGCCCCTCTCGACTTCGCGTAGCAAGTACAACGGTACGGCGACACTGGCATCGCTCCAATCCCCCGAAGCGAACTCGTCCGCCGCTCCGCCACCGGGATTTTGTACATCGTCGATATCGGACGCATCGGATCCCGGCGGACTCTCGCTCGGCTGCGGCTCCATCACTCCAGAAGAGCCCATGGCGAGCTTGCCTTCGAGTGGCTCGTTGGCAGGATCGATCTCACCATCGTCTGCGACGACGGCCGGAGGTGGCTCAAGCAGACGTCGCAGTTGTTGCTCGAGAACGTCCCAGTCGGACCCCGACGGGTCCGCTTGCCTGCCCAACTGCACGGCAGCCAAACCATCGCGCAGCACTCCCTCGGAGATCGGGTGAGCGTGTAATCGATGTATCGCACCGTAGTTGGCCGCAGCGCGCGCCAGGCTTCGATAATCCTCTGCACTGACAACGGAACGCGAAAGAATTTTTCGGACGACCGCGTTGACTTCATTTAGCGCATCGCGCTCTTCAGCAGATTGGATCGTCTGGAGCGGACGAGGAAACTGCGCCTCTACCGGCATGGACAACAGACCCGTCATCGTGACCAAGGCACCGACAACAAAGCTGCTTGCCGTGACGACTCGTCTCGAAGGCGCCTCAAACGCGGCGAGGCGCACCTTCGCCGGAACCTCAAGCCAAGCTGCCAACAGCAACAAGACGAGTACGCTGGATAACAGAGCGCGTCGCAGCTCATCTGCCCCTAGCACACTCGATCCACTTTGATCTGCCACGCTCTTGGGATCGGAAAAACTTTGCAGCAGCTCGCGAAGCAATGCCGGATTTTCGTATGCGGCCAACATCACGCCGCCGGTCGCAGCCGCCAAACGACGCAGATTCTCCGGTTGTGGCTTTGCATAGACGAAGATACCGCGTGGATCACGCAGCCATCCTCCGGCAGCATCCGGAATCGGCGCGGTCTTCTCTTGTCCAAAGCCCACCGCGATCACGCGTATCCCCATCGCCTTCAGGCGACTGACATCCGCCGTCCATGCCTCGGGATTAGCTTCGCCGTCCGAGAGCAGTACCAACACCTTGTCCGTCGCTGTGGGATCGAATGTACTGATCGCCGTTTTGAATAACTCGCGGTAGCTACTGCCTTGATGGCGCAAGTGCGTCGATCCAAACGTTCTCAGTGCTCGTGCTGCGAGTACCCGCTCCGAGGCCGGTGGCGCGACGACATGGGCTGAACCAGCGAATACGAGCACACCGGCTGCCACATCGGGTTCCAATTCACCGAGTGCACGCGACGCCAAGCGCCGCGCACGATCCACTCGAGATGTACCCGCCTCATCGACGATGTCCATGCTGCGCGAAACATCCAACGCGAACAGGATCTGCTGCCGCGCGATCGACGGCGACGGATCACTCTCCGCGGACAAGGTCAGAGCGATCAACACCCCCACGACTGCCGTTAACAAGAGGAGAGGTAGTCGTCGCAGCCAATTCGCTGCCGTCTGAATCTTGAATTCCCCGCTCGCGATGACGCCATTGAGCAGGTGCGATCGACTCTCCGCTCTCCCCATGCGGTGACGCCAATCGCCGCCGCGGTACAGCAGCGCCAATAACACCATCAGTGAACCCAGCGCCGCCACGAGCAACCACTTCGACAGATCATCTTGGGTCAGCGTCTTTTCCGACTTCTGCACAACGATGAGTCGTGCAGCAATGACATCTAATGCCGCTGTCAGTTGCGCACCGTCCGCCGCATCTTGATGGGTGCCACCCGTCGCCCGAGCGATCGTCGTCAAGGTCTCTCGGTCGACCGACGACGGTTGCTGACGCGAGCCGACACGACGACCCTGAGTGTCAAAAACGGGATATGGCGCGTAGCCATCTCGACCCATCGCCACCGAATAGATCGGGATGGAGAATTTCTTGGCGATGGCGGCAGCCTGTGGCGGCGTCATCACTCCGCTGGTGTTGGAACCGTCGGTCAGCAGAACGATCATGCGAGAACGATCTGCTGGTTCGGCAAAATCAAACTGAGTGACCGCCAAACCTAGGCCGTCACCGATCGCCGTGCCGTCCTCGATGTCACCGATCTCAAGTGTCTCGATCTGTTGTCGTAACCACGATCGATCCGACGACAAGGGCACGAAGGTGTAGGCGCGTCCAGCGAACAGGACGAGTCCCACCCGCCCTATGGATTTGTTCTCGATGAAATCGAGCAACGCGGGCTTCAACACGGCCAAGCGATCTTGCGGTGTCGAGACGGGCGCCAAATCCTCGGCCAACATCGACGTGGACACGTCGATGGCCACCACGACATCGGCTCCGAGAGGCCGACTGACCGTCGACTCCGCTACCCGCACCGGCTCTGCCGCAGCAAGTACCAACAAGATCAGCGAGAGGTACCACCATGCGACCACTCGCGCAGTAGCCCATCGGTCGGCATGCGCTTGCCATGCAGCCGCATACGGAACCACACCCACGCGCAGGCGACCAAAAAGAAAACGCAGCGCCATCGCGAGCGGCACCAATAACAAGCCGAGCAATGCCGGTGCAAACTGCAGATCGAGATACGCATTCATCGGCGTTTCTCACCTGCCTTGAGCATCTTGATGAACTGGTTGAGTGGATCGGCCGCAACATCCATGACATGACGCCGTCGTGAATCTGGCCACCAACTCGTCCAGCGTCGCTCGCGTTCGGCTCGCCATTGCGCATGCTGAGCAACAACAGACGCATCGGATTTCACACGCACCACTTGATCGGCGATCGGATCGAAGATCGGTGCGCTCAACCCGCTCGGCACACTTCGCTCCCAAGGATCTTCAACACGCAAGCCACGCAGATCGTAGTCACGACTCCACGCACGCCACTCCGATGTTGGCGCTCCTTGCGGAATCTCCGAAAGCCAAAGCACGAGCGATCCGCGCGGGATTCCCGTAACTATTGTCGGATGATGACAACGCTCGCAGGGCTGACGCAGAAGCGGCGGCGGCGATTCCAACAACCTGACGACTTCCGCGAGAATTCGCCGCCGATCCCGCGTCGGCTGTAGTCGATGTTCGGTCGATCCCGATCGGTGCAGCAGCCCTACCCGTTCTCGCTTGGTTGCGGCCAACAGCAAGGCGTAACAGACGAGTTCGATCGCCACCTCGCGCTTGCTACGCGCTCCGCTACCAAACTGAAGAGCCGGATCGTCGTGGAAAACGACGAACACGACCACTTCGCGCTCTTCGACGAAACACTTGCGATACAGATCACCGAGTCTCGCCGTGACGTTCCAATCGACATCGCGAATGTCATCACCGAAGGTGTATTTGACGACCTGGTCGAATTCCATACCACGACCGCGAAAGATCGAGCGCTCGGAACCGGTGGCCGTGGATACGGCTCGACGGCCCCGCAGGCGCCAAATCAGGCGTTGCAGTGCCTCTCGGGTTTTCGCATCGAGCAAGTGATTGACGGACCCGCTCATGGGCGCGTTCCGCTTAAGGCACAGCGACGGAGTCGACGATCTCCGAAATGACCTTCTCCACGGTCGAGCCGACGGCCTGCGACTCGTAGGTCAGTGCAATACGATGCCGCAATACGTCTGGCAGCAACTCCTGCACGATGGCAGGCGCAACATGGTCCATACCCCGAAGCCAAGCGAGCGCGCGCGACGACTGATACAGAGCCAACGTACCACGCGGCGATGAGCCGTAATCGAGCACGCGCGAATCGGTATCGCCACTGGCCAGCTCACGACTCCGCTGAATGAGATCGACGATGTATCGTTCGATCGCGGGTGCCACATGAATCGAGTCGATGTCACGGCGTCGCTCTAGCAATTCTGCTCCGCTCGACACCGCTGCCAAACTCGGCGTTTTCGATACGCCGCCCCAGCGGTGCAACATCTCGAGCTCTTCGTCGACGCCGGGATAACCCAGCACGAGTTTGAACAAGAAGCGATCGGTCTGGGCTTCCGGCAATGGATAAGTGCCTTCTTGCTCGAGTGGATTCTGCGTCGCCATGACGAAAAACGGCTCGGGCAACGCGTGTGTCGTTCCACCGATGGTCACCTGACGCTCGCCCATCGCCTCCAGCAAAGCGCTTTGTACCTTGGCAGGCGATCGGTTGATTTCATCCGCCAATACGAGATTCGCAAACACAGGTCCGAGATGCGGGCTGAACGTCGCGGTGTTCGGCATGTACACCATCGTGCCAACCACGTCGCTCGGCAATAGATCAGGCGTGAACTGGATACGTTCGAACTTAAGTTCGAGCACCTTGCCCAACGATTTCACCAGCAGCGTCTTGGCGAGACCCGGCATACCCTCAAGCAGGACATGTCCGCCGACTAGCAAGGCGATCTGCAGACGCTCGATGATCTCGGCCTTGCCGAGCACCGCCTTGCCGAGTTCGCTCCGAACTCGCTCGGACCACTCCGGACCTCTCGCTGACATTCCTGGTCTCTCCAACTCGCGTGCGCCTTACTGACCTCGGCGCAGCACTCGTCCATGCCGATCGGAGGTGACTTTGCCGCCGTCGATCGCCAACTTGCCGTTGACGAGCAGATAGTCGACACCCTCCGAGTATGCATCCGGCTCCTCGTATGTGGCTACGTCACGGAACTTGGCGGCATCGAAGACGAGAACGTCAGCATACGCACCCTCACGCAAAAAACCGCGATCACGAACACCCAGAACCGTCGCCGTCAAACCGGTTGACGAGTGAATCGCCTGCTCGAGCGAGATGACGTTGCGCTCGAACACATAGCGGCTGATCTTGCGCGGAAATGCACCGTAGGCGCGGGGATGCTCCTCGCCCGAACCGAACTCCGATAATCCACCATCGGTGCAGGTCATGGTCCAAGGTTGCTTCATGAACGCTTCGACGTCCTTCTCGTTCATGTTGAACGAGACGATGGGTGCACCACCTTGAATGAGCATGTCGATGGCCGTGTCGACCGGATCTTGCAACTTCATGCGAGCGATTTCGTCGAGGCGTTTACCCTGCAACGACGGATCCGGCGGGAAACTGCGGATCATCATGGCGTTGGCACCACCGCGACGCTCCATGTTGTTGATCATTTCCTTACGAATCTGGGCGCGCTGCTCCGGGTCTTTCAACCGCTTGGCCATCTCGGCCTGACCGCCCGCCTGCGCCCACCCCGGCACCAACGACGGCTGCAATCCCGAGCCGGACGCCGCGTAAGCGTACTGATCAGCCCAGATCTCGAGACCCTCGGCGCGAGCCGCATTGATGACCTCGATGACATCCTTGGACTTGCCCCAGACGCTCGGCCCCAAGGTCTTGATGTGCGTCACGATGCCGGGCAACTTCGCTTGACGTGAAACCTCGATCAATTCTTTGGTGGCATTGACGACGCCAACGTCGTAACTCGCCTCGTCGCGAATATGACTCGTGTGGAACGCGCCCGGATAAGCGGCCGCCACCTTGGCAAGCGCGACCAACTCGTCGGTCTTGGAGTACTTACCGGGAATGTAGAACGGACCACTTGAAAATCCGAAGGCGCCCTCGTCCATCGCCTTGCGCACGAAATCCTTCATGCGCTGCAGTTCAGCGGGCGTCGGGGCACGATCCTCGCGACCCATGACGGCCGTGCGAACCCCGTTGTGCCCGATGGTCGGAATCACATTGACGCCCGGCGTGTGCTTCTCGATCGCACTGAGTAAAGGCGCAAGATCAGCCGGCCCGCCACCGTCCGGGTTGATGAGCACGGTAGTGATGCCCTGGTACAAAATCGGAACGGCACCGGCCAACGGTGCCATCGAAAGACCCGGCACCGAATGCGAGTGTGCATCGATGAAGCCCGGAGTCACGTACTTGCCAGCGGCGTTGATGACACGCGCCGCCTTGGCGTCTTGAGGGATATGTCCGACCGCTACGATACGATCACCAGAGATACCGATATCTGCCTTACGCCACGGCATTCCAGTACCGTCGAGAACACGACCATCGCGAATGATGACGTCGAACGATACCGCCTCGGCTGCTGGTAAGACGGCGGACGTCAACGTGGTCGCCAAGCTGGCCGCCGTCAACACGGCGAGTTTCAAGAACCTCTTCAACATGGTGGTCATCTCCTAGGTCTCCGCCGACAAGATTTGTCCAGCGACATCACGAACGTTTTCGAGAAAAGCCGATTGCAAGGTCGTCAGGGGTGAGTCGATCCGGTGCACGGCATACAGAGAAACCGGGATCTGCGGTTCGAGCACTCTGCTTTGAATCGACGTTTCGGTTGGCGCGCCAGCGGTGAACGGATCCACCATCGCGACACCCTGCCCCGATGCCACAAGAGAGCGCGCCACCTGATAGGTTTGCACCCAAGTCGACACCTTCACCGGCGGCGATAGCGCACGTATTCGCGTATTGATCTTGCGACCGAGATCATCCTGCAGAGTCAAACCGACGACTTTGGCACCGGCCAAACTCGACATCGACAAGGGACGCGCCAGATCACTGGCGCTCCAATGGCCGGTTGGTGCAATCACCATGACCTGCCCCTCGGAGAGCAACTGGCAGCGAATACGCGGATGCTCGATCTGCTGCAACGTCAGACCGACGTCACACTCATGCAGCAACAAGGAGTTGAGCATCTCCCGTGTGTGCTGGGTAAAAAGATTGATCTCGACCTTGCGGAACGTTTTTCGCATCCGCGTCACGACGTTGGGGATGAGCGTGTTGGCTAGTGTCGGCGTGCTGACCACGCGCAGCATCTCTGCATCGCTCGGCTTCAAGTTGACCGCCAACTGTTGCAGTTCGGCGAGCTCGTCGGCAATCCGTTCAATTTTCGGGCGCAGCACCTCACCCTCACGGGTTAAACGCACCCTCCCCATCACACGGATGAACAGCGGATACCCGAGCTGTCGCTCGGCTTGCTGCAATAGCTTGGTCGCGGCCGGCTGAGAGATATTCAGCAAGCGAGCGGCGCCGGTGACGGATTCCGCCTGCAACATCGCTTGGAACATTTCGATGTATCTGAGCCGCATGATCGAACTACCGTTCCATTACCGCTGACGCGCGACCGACTCTTCAGTCACCGCAGTCCCGGTGTGACCCCAGGAGTTGCGAACGTAAGTCGCGATCGCCGCGATCTCGTCGTCACCCAACTTATCGCCGAAGGCCTCCATCATCTTCCAGCGCCGCTTTTGCCACTCGATCGACGGCGCGATCTTGGGTCGATCGGGTCCGCGAAGGATGATATTGACCAAAGATTCCGAGCTCGGTGCATTGACGACCGCGCTGCCTGCCAAGGGCGGACCGGTATCCGATCCGCCGGTTCCTTCGGGCTGGTGGCAGGTACCGCAATGGATGTTGTAGAGGATGCGCCCCTCGCTCATCGTGTCGACGTCGAGCGTGCTCGACTTCACTTTCTGCTGATTGGCGGGTAACGATTTCAAGTACACCGCCATGGCGCGTACATCGGCAGGCGGCAACTGACGGAGACTTGCCACCACTTCGTTCATGGGGCCGAACACCGCAGCTCGCCGACTGATACCGCGATGCAGATACCCGGTCAAATCATCGACGGTCCACGCGGCCAACCCACTTGGGCTATTGGTCAAGTTGCTCGCTGCCCACTCTCGAGTACGCCCATCCGCATCGGTATGCGCATGGACACCCCCCGTCATGAGGAATTTGGTGTCCTCTGCACCCAACGCATTGCGAGGACTGTGGCAAGCGCTGCAATGCCCAAGCGCCTCGACCAGATACGCACCACGATTCCACTCAGCACTCTGATCTGCCTTGCGTACGAAACGTGCGTCCTCGAAGAACAGGGACTTCCAAGGCCCGAGAAGCGCGCGCTCACCGAAAGGAAAACGCATTTGGTTGGCGGGCGGACGCTGCGATACCGGCTTCAGACTTTTGAAATACGCATAGAGAGCCGCGACATCGGCATCAGTCAACTTCGTATAGGCGGTATAAGGAAACACGGGATACAGATGCTCGCCGTTCGGACGAGTTCCGGATCGCAAGGCGGCAGAAAATTGCGATAGCGACCAACTACCGATACCCGTCGTTCGATCGGGCGTGATGTTGGTCGAATAGAGCACGCCGAAGGGCGTGTCGAATTTCAATCCACCCGCATATGGCTGCGCGCCCGGCTTCGTATGACAGGCAACGCAGTTACCGGCGATGGCGAGGTAACGCCCCCGCTCAACTGCGGAGCCCGTCGCTGCGTTAGCCATCGCGACCCCAGAAAGCGCGATGAGTATGGCGACACCTGCATGACACAGGCGTCGAAGGTGGAACAAAGGATCGCCCATCAGTCTGCCGTCACCAATCTAAATTTCTGGATTCGCTTGCCCGCAGACTCTGCTGCGTAGATGTTGCCCTCGGAATCGAAGGCAGCTTGATGCACTTGCTTGAGCTGACCCGCCCAAGGCCCATACTCACCGAAGCGATAAACTTCCGACCCATCGCTGCGGCGGAGGATACGGATCTGAAAGTTGCCGATATCCGTCACGGCGATCAGTGTCTGCGAGGCATCGGGCCAGAAACTGATGTCACCCACGGTACCCGGCGGCAAGGTCTCGGTGCCGATGCGATGCTCGGCGACGAAGCTGCCATCCGTCTTGAATATCTGCATGCGATTGTTGTCGCGATCACAAACATAGACCAAAGAATCACGTGACACGGCTATGCAGTGCACATTTCGAAACTGCTGTGAGATCGGATTATTTGGTGAGTAGCGCGGCACGTCGTCATCCGTGGGCGGCTTTCCGTAGGCACCCCACAGTCGCTTGTAAGCACCCGTATCGGCGTCGAAGACGATGACCCGATGATTGCCGTAGCCATCGGCGATGTAGGCATCATTGGTTTTCGGATCCACGGCGATCGCTGCCGCACCGAACAACTGACTGGTATCGCGACTGTCGCGCTTTCCATCGGCGCGACCGATCTGCATGAGGAACTTACCCTCACGCGTAAATTTCAAAACCATCCCATCAGGCTTGAGCCCTTCGGGAGTGACTCGTGTCGAGCTGCCACCGATCCAAACGTGACCGCGATGATCGACGGTGACTCCATGCTCGATAGAAGGCCAATCGTAGCCCTCGCCCGGACCACCCCAGGCATGCACGACGTTGCCCTCGCGATCAAACGCGATGACAGGCGGAGCCGCGACACAGCAGCGCGACGCGGGCGGATTTCGCGACGCACTCAACTCACGCATATTCAACGTTCGCGGGCGATTGACGATCCAGATCAGACCGTCGGCGTCGACGAACAAACCGCCGATCTCACCGATCACCCAATTATTCGGCAGCGGAAGCTTGGGCCAATTCGCCTCTACTTCGTAGCGAATGGTCTTCGGTACTTCGACAGCCAGCACGGAAGCAGAAGCCGACCAGACGGCGAGCGCGAGAGCAACGATTTTCACCCGGATCGACATGCAACCCCCAAAACGAGCCGCGTGCGAAGCAGTGACGCTCCGCACGCGGCCGCCGGCTTATAGCTTGAAACGAACTCCCACTCGGAAGTTGCGACCCAACTGATCGAACAAAGTCGGGTTGGTCGACGGCGTGCCATAAGCACTACCGGCGGGGCCCGGCGCCACGATCGGCGGATCCTTGTCGAGCAGGTTGCGAACATTCAGGAAGAACTCGTAGGACGAGTCATTCGCACGCTCGAGGGTATAGGTGAGGTTGGCATCCACGACGAACTGACCATCGATGCTGTTGTCATTGATGGTGCGGTTGAACGAGTTCGATGCCGGGCACCCCGTGGTGCACTCGACCCAAGCCGTGTTGTAGACACCCGAGCTGATGCCGCGGCCAGTCACGGTCATCGCATACGGACCTGACTTGTAACGCGCCGTCAGACGGTACATGTAGTCCGGCGGACCGTCACCGCTATTGCTACCCACCGAGTCAGTCGGCGTGACGATGCCATCGTCCTGATAGTTTTCGAGGTAATGGGTCACGAGACCGCGCAACTGCAAGTTGCCATCGTTACCCGCAAGACCAGGAACATCCATCTGGTAGCTCAACTCGAGGTCGATACCCCGATTGATGCGCTCCGCCAAGTTGAAGGGCGAGATGGCGATTTCGGTGATGATGTTCGTGCCGCCTGCCGCCACGCCGCGAGTGATCGCTGCGCAGTAGACTTGGTTACCCTCGAAGCAACGATCGACGATCTCCTGTGCAGGCAGCGAGCCGATGGCACCCGCGAGATCGATTTCGTAGTAGTCGACCGACGCGTTGAACCCCGGCAAAGCAGCCGGCTGCAGTACGACACCGAAGCCCCACTGATCCGCCTCTTCAGGCAGCAAGTTGGGATTACCTCGGTTGACACCACGGTATTGCGTATTCGCGTTGTTGTTGAACGGATCGAGCACGTTGTTGGTGTTCGATGTGCCGGCTGCAAACAACTCGCCGAGGTTCGGCGCACGGATGTCGCGTGAGCGGGTCAACCGGAAGCGAACGTCGTCATTCGGCGAATACGTCAGACCCACCTTCCAAGTCGTCACCGCACCCGAGGTGCTGTAATCGGTACGACGAACGGCCGCGTTCAAATCGAGCGCCTCGGCCATCGGTTTACCCGCGGCCAGTGGCACGACCGTTTCGACGAAGGCTTCCTTGACGTCGTACTTACCGAAGTTCGGCAGATAGTTTCCGACGAACCAGCCAGAGCGATAGATCGGGTCGACGAAGCCGCTAACTTCTTCCTCACGCCACTCGACACCGGTAGCGAGCGAGACCGGGCCCGCAGCGACCGAGAACGGCTCACCGTTGATCGAAACCGCGGCCACGCGCTGCTCGAGTGTCTGCTCGCGCTGCGGGTTACCGAGGACGTAGGCCAAGGCTTCTTTGGTCACGACACCAACGCCCATTCGGTTCAACGGAACGCAACCGTTGCTCGGATCCGTCAAGGTCGATCGGCACACGATCTGAGTGGTACCCGGACGGAAGACAGCGTCTTGTGCGAGTGCCAGTCGGGCGTTGTTGGTGATGTCCTGCGCCATTTCGAGCGATTCGGACTCGCCTTGCTGGTAGTAGGCATTCCAACGCCAATCGGATCCGAACAGACTGACCTTACCGTCGAGACCGGCGACGAAGCGCTGAACAGTACGATCGTTCACTGCCAATCGCAGCGGCAGATCGGCGTTCATCGTGCCCATCGTGAAGCTTGCGATGTTGTTCGCTTGCAGTGCAGCTCTCACCGAAGCCGGGATGAACGCGTTGTCAGACCGGATCACCACGTTGGCCTGGTTGAATTGGTAGCCGGTGATGTTGTTGGTCTTGGTCGTGTTGCGCGACGCCTGCAAGAAGGCTGTCGTATTCTCGGTCAGATCGAAGCTCAGACGCGCAAAAACTCCGTTACGCTTCTCTGCTGCCTTCAAAGATTGGGCGCTGTTGAATTGGTTGTCTTGCCAACCACCGCCCACCATCCACGGGCCTGCGGTCTGCGGCGTCGCTGCACTGGCAGCCGGCTTGAACGCACCGTAATTGAACTGATAAGGCGCACCACCCACACCAAAAGCCGTGCCCCGCAGCACGGTGTTGGTGATCAAACCGCCAGCAGAGGCCTGCATCAACGCCGCATTCGGCGTGACGAGGTACTCAGGCTGACCATTGGTCGCCGTGTAAGCAGGGTTCGGAATGGTGTACCAACCGTTTTGGTTCCAGTCGCGCGGCACACCCATCACACCGTCGTCGTCGATAGCCTCAACGTTGGCGATGAAATGACCGCGATCACCTGCGAACGGGGTACCGAAGGTCAGTGAGCCTCGCACCGATTGGTTATCACCTTCGCCGGATTCGTTGGCGTCGAACTCGCCCTTGAAGCCGGTGTATTCCTTGTCGAGGATGAAGTTGACGACACCCGAGACGGCGTCGGATCCGTAGGCAGCCGAGGCACCGCCCGTGACCACTTCAACGCGCTGCACGAGCGATTGTGGGATGTTGTTGACGTCGACCACACCCGTGAGGATGGACCCGACGGAACGCTGACCATCGACCAGCACGAGCGTGCGTACCGTACCCAAGCCGCGCAAGTTCAGCGCGTTGACGCCCGCCGTACCGGCACTGATGCTGGTGTTAGAGTTTTGCGGCGTCGAGCTGCCGACAACCGACGGAAGGGTATTTACGAACTCGGCGAGATTCGACACGGGCGCTGCCTTCAGCTCCTCGATACCGATCACCGTCAACGGCGTCGGTGCCTCGAAGCCGGCGCGCTCGATACGCGTACCGGTGACGACGACCTCATCGAGCGAATCGGCAACGGCAGCCTCCTGTGCGACAACGGGCGCCGATGTCAGCGCCATCGTGGCCACCAGTGCCATGGCACCACCACCCCATGTCATACCAACGCGCTGTCGCGAGCCGACAATCCGTCGGACCGTGTCAGCAACGCTGGCGGTTTTGATCGATTTATTCATAGTTTCCCTCCGCTCCTGTTCCCCGGATGATTATTCGTGGCGATTCATCGCCGACTCTCGTCGTGTGTCCCGCATGAACACGTATACCAAAAGTGATGTCGCAATACACATGGTCAAGTAGTAGTAGAACCACTGCTCCTGACCCATGGATTTGAACCAGAGCGCTACCGGCTCAGCGGTTCCACCGAACAACGAGACCGTCAACGCATACGGAAGCGCAACTCCCGTGGCGCGTACCGTGGTCGGGAATAACTCCGCTTTGACCACGGCGTTGATGGAGGTGTAACCGGAAACGATGATCCACGCAGCAGCAATCAGGAAGAATGCCTCAAGGGCACCCGAGGCGGTCTGAAGCGCCGTCAACAACGGAATCGTGAACAAAGTTCCGGCGACACCGAAACCAATCAACAACCACTTGCGCCCAATGACGTCGGACAAAGCCCCGTAGATCGGTTGCAGACACATTGCGAACAACAGTGAACCTGCTGTCACCAGCGTCGTCTGTTCGCTCGTCAACTGCACCGTCAGCTTCAGGTACTTTTGCATGTACGTGGTGTAGGTGTAGAACGCCGCCGTTCCACCCATCGTCAAACCGACTACCAACATCAACTCTCTCGGATAGCGCATCAGGGCGCGCAAAGAGCTCTCTTTCTTCTCGACACTTTGAGCGGCAACAAAAGATTCGGTCTCGTGCAAGTTGCGACGCATCAGGGCCGCCACGATCGCCAGCAACGCCCCGATAACGAAGGGAATACGCCAGCCCCAATCCATCAATTGCTCTTCGGTCAAAAATACTTTCTGCAGCAACAGCAGAACCATCACTGCGCACAGCTGACCACCGATCAGGGTGACGTACTGGAAGCTGGAGAAGAAACCTCGATGATTGGGGTGCGCGACCTCGCTGAGGTAGGTGGCGCTCGCGCCGTACTCGCCGCCCAAGCTCAAACCCTGCAGCAAACGCGCCAGAAATAGCATGATCGGCGCAGCGATGCCGATCGACTCGTAGGTCGGCGTAATCGCGATGAGCAATGAACCGAAACACATCAGGGCAACCGAGAGCGTCAAAGCCGTGCGCCTTCCTCGACGGTCGGCGATATGGCCAAAAATGATGCTACCGAGCGGCCTAACCAAGAATCCGAAAGCGAATAGCAACGCAGCGTTGAGCTGCTGCACGACGACGTCATCACCCGGAAAAAATTGATGGGCGAAGTACAGTGCGAATGCTGCATAGGCGTAGAAGTCGTACCACTCGACCAGATTACCGACCGAGCCGATAAAAACAGCGCGACCTCGCTTGAGGAAGTCGGCACGATCCATCGGTTGCACCGTAGTCGTCACGGAAACGCCACCGCCCATACCAATGTCGCCACTCCGTCCATCGGGGTACCGACATCGACTTTGGTTTGCGGATTCATCGCGTAGAACATGTCGTAACTGTCGTGACCGAACATATCGCCCGGCTGCTTGTCATCAGCAAACGTCCAAAGCGCATAGCCTTGATAGGCCCACTGCTTCTTGCCGTCTGGTCGGACATAGACGTCCCAGTAACCACGCGCCACGGCATCATCGGGGGCGAGGAGCGGCGACCATTTCTCACAGTCGCGCAAGCAACGCGCATTCACACCAAGATCACGCCCGACGGCCGGGCGCTGCGGCGCACCTCGATGCAAGCTTCGACCGCCGCCGGATTGGTAAATGTGGCCGTCGCGCTTGTAAAGCGTTTTTCCCGCCGAGGTCGCGAGGACGAGACCTTGGCTAGCGGTCAACTCGGTACGCACACCGGTTGGCATGAAGTGACGGTAGATCGCAGCAACACTCCAGACGCCCTCAACACCATAGGCATCGCCCGATCGGTTGTCGCCTGAGTAGGTGTAGAGCGGCCGCCCCTTCCACGCCCACTGCGAACGGCCATCGGCTCGCGCGACGACCGAGAAGTCGCCGATCGGGACCGCGACCGCTGGCGCTGACACGGGAAGTCGTCGCTTGCCGGAGGCACGATCACCCTCGAGCAGCGGCGGCTCCGTGTCTCCCTCATGAACATAGACCGTCATGCCGCGATGATCGACGAGCGTAATCGCTGCTGAATCGAGTACCTCCGCAACCTTCAGGCCAGGAGGCGTGATGAAACCACCACGCATGGGCTGGACCAGCGCTGTCTCCCAGCCCTCAGGTTTCGGCTTCTCACCCCCCGCGCCACGCACACCGCTACCGCGTCGACCACCACCGACCATGTTCCCGAAACCATCACGACGCTTGGCGCCGAAACGCGCCGCGCTGTTTCCGAAAACGGAACCTGGATCCGCATCCTCCGCAAACGTATAGACGAGACGCCCCTTCCAAGCCCATTGCACCGAGCCATCATCGTTACGCACGATGGTCCAGTCGCCGATCGGCTGACTAGTCTTTGCTGGCTGCACCGGCTTGAACCGCGGGTCGCAGTCCGGCTTGCAGGGACTTGCGCCGACTTCGCGAAAATACAGTGTTTTTCCCTTGGCATCGGCGAAGGCGACTTCATCGCGGTACACCATCGACGCCGTTTCCTTGCCGAGATCCCAACCCTGACCGCGCCCCACCGCCTGCAACGTGATGCCCGGTGGTGTCGACAACACGGTCGCCGACTGGGTCTGTGACGCTTTACCCCACGGCCACCAGGAGACTGCCCGTGCCTGATTCGCCGCGAAGACACCGACGATCACGGCCAACAGCATCACTGGAGCAAGCAAGCCGATTCGTAGTTCCCGTGACATTGCTCCTGATCCCCTACGCTCAGATCAACATATCGGTGATCGGACGGGTCGCGCGATTGGACTGACTGCCCCAAGCGCTGGTGCGCACACCGAAGCCCTGCTGCACCGTCAAACCGACGCGCGTCACCGGATCACCCGCAAGCGCGATGTGCCGTCCGGTGCGGAACAAACCACCGGCATTGCCGACGGTCATGGTCGTGACGTTGTCCATCGTGTGCGTACGCGCATAACCGTGATCGGTTTGCCACAGCACCAGCATGCGATCGAGTACCGAGCCTGCGCCCTCGGGAGTCGCCTCGAGTTTGCGCAAGAAGTTGGCGAACAATTGATTGGCCCACATGATGAACCACGTCGTCTCGGGCTGATAACCCAACGTGTCGTCGATCGGCTCCTCGTGCGTGTAGCCGTGCCAAGTTTGCGTCGAACCCGCCTTGCGACAGCCCTGCGTGTTCATGGTGACATTGAAGACACGCGTCTGACCGCAAGTGACTGCATGGATCAACAACGACGTGAAAAGATCGATGTTTCGCTCGACTGCCGTCACCTCTCCGCCCGGCTCTGCCTCCACGCCGATACTGGGCGGCGGCTTGCAGGCCGGCAACGGTTCGGGTGGCTCGAGCTGCATCGCGATCTGCTTCTCGAGTTGCCGCAGCGAGGTGAAATACTCATCGAGACGAGCCCGATCACTCGCCCCGACCGCCTTCAAAACAGCCCGACGCTGGTCTGATACCTGCGAGAGCACGCTCGCCTTCGCTAAAGCCTTGGTGGACGGAACGAATTCGGCGGCGTTCGGATCCTGAAAATCAGCACCGAAAACTCGTCGGTAGAGCGCAGCCGGCGAAGCCTCCACAGGCTTATAGGCCGCACCCGCACGTTTGCTCACGCCGAAACGACCACCAGTGCCGGTGACATCGAGTGTCTGGAAACGAGTTTGCTTACCGATCACATCGGCGATATCGCTATCGAGGCTCGCCCCACTTTCGCGCCCACTCGGAATTCCGCCGAGGGTGGCGATTTGCACACCCGTCTTGTGCGTCTCCACGGGTCTTCCATCGAGATGGTAGTAGCCACCACTGATCAGATTGATCCGCTCCTTCCACGGATCGAACATCGCAAGCTCGACCTTGTTGCGATAGTTGCTGCCGGTTTGATCCGGCACCCATCGCCCCGGATTCAAGCCAAGGTATTGGAACCAGTTACCAAAAACACTCGGCAGCGCCTGACCCGTGCCCGCCAACGCCGTTCCCGATTCGTTCAAAAAACAATCGAGAAAAGGCAAACCGACTGCGACTGCCGAGCCCGCAAAAGTGCCTCTCAAAAAGCTACGACGCGTCGTACTCATCTTCGGTACCTCACCGGTCCACGGAGGCCGTTATGGTGTCAACAGGGACGGCAGCCCGCGTAGGTGCTGCCTGAAAAAACTCGGGGCTCGTGACGATCGCCCGCATCAGCTCGGGCACCTTGAACCCGCTTTCGCGGAACTGCACTCGCATCTGCTTCAGAAACACTCTTTGGTCCTGTGTGAGCTCCTGACCGAATGCGTAGGCCGTCATACGTTTCACCAAACATGACGGAATCGCCGGGTTATCACGAACGACCTGAGCAAGCTCTAGCGAGTTGGAGAATTCGACCCCATCGAGATCGCCCGACGTGTCGATGGGCTGGCCGTTTTCCACCAAGCGGAACTCTCCAGCCCCGTCGAAATTCTCGAGCGCGAGACCCATCGGATCCATGATGCGATGACAGCCGGCACAGGAAGGCACGGTCGCGTGCGCTATCAATCTTTGACGCACCGTCTTGTGGATTGGATCTGCCGTGTTCTGCACGACCGTAAACTGCACATCAGGCGGCGGTGCCGGCACGCTCTGACACATGAGCACTTCGCGTAACGCTTTACCTCGATCGGTCGGCGATGTTCTACCAGGAGGTGAGTGCAAGGCCGTAAAACTCGCGTGACTCAAGATACCGGCGCGCGGGTCGTCTGCAGAGAACTCGAACGGTTCCCACGCTTCCACTCCACCATTTGGACCTTCGTACGCCAGCGGCACCTGATAGATCGCTGCCAAGGAGGGGGTGAGGAACGTTTTCTTTGTCGTGAAGACGTCTCGGTAATCTCCCTGTTGATCTAGCAACAGGTACACCAAGGTTCGCAGCGTCTGTTCCTGCGCATCGGCCATCTCGCGTCGACTGAACTTCGGAAACAGAGCGGGATCCTTGCTCAACGTTTCGAACGTGTCGAAACGCAGCATGTCGTAGAAGAAGGCGCGCACGCCCTCTTCGAGACGCGGCGACGCCATCATGCGATCGACTTGTCGCTGGAAGCCTCGATCACTATCGAGTTCACCTTCGCGCGCCGCACGCATCAACTCCGCGTCCGGCCCGGTATTCCACAAAAAGAAACTCAATCGAGACGCCCGAGAGTAGGCATCGAGTCGATACCCATCGGAACGATCGGGATCCGCCTCGATCACGGGGATCCGAAACAGGAACTGCGGCGACGTCAGCATCGCCGAGAGACTCATCGCGAGTCCCGCGTGGAAATCACCCAAGGCTTTGGTAGCAGCGGCAGCGGCTGCCACGAAGCTGCGCAACTCCACTTCCGTCAAAGGCCGGCGGAACAGCCGCTCGCCGACAGGCGCTAAGAACTCACTCGCGCAGCGATCATCAGGGGCATCGGACTTGGCCGGTGCGCAGGACAAGAAGACTCGGCGATTCTCTTCACGCAGCAAGACTTGCTCTGAAATGGCTTCCGCCATGGCGTCGAACTGCTCCATGCCCGCTGGCGAGACACTCACGCTAGAGGCACCAACGACCAGCAATCCCCCCTCTCGCATGACGGGCTCAAGACGACCACCCAGATCGATGTGCGCACCAAACACGTCTGTGATGGCCGACCGATATTGCTCCGGCGTCAAGCGCGGCGCTTTCACCTCAGGCGGTTGGAAAACCTTGGCAGAGCGCGGGGTCGAATCTGGCCAAAGAAAAAAAGCGCCGACAGCCATGACGACCAGTGCGGAACCCGCGATGATCCTACGCCGAGACAATGGAGTCATGACTTCGGTCTCACTCGCATGGCTGTTCTAACCTGCGATCCCGGCAGGGTCACGAATGCCGGTATGGCGGTGAAACGATACGCAGTAGAAATCGCCAAATTCTGACCCGTCACCGGATCGGGCTCGGCATCCGCCGCCTTCTTCATCGCGTGCCACAACCCCGGGCGATCACCGACGATGCCGTTGTGCGAGAAGGCGAAATACAGTTCGCGCCAAGGTTGGAACCCCCCGATCAAGCCATCCCATTGACCCCGCGCGTCCTGCTTCAGACGCAGCTGAAACTGACTGAGGTTCAGCACCGGCGCGCTGAGTCCGTTCCAAAGAACACTGAAACGCGGTTGACGCGCTATCGTGAGTTCACCGTCGCGCAAGAAACCTCGATATTCATTGATCGATCGAGGATCCGGATCGGCTCGGTAAGTCGCATGCCAACGCGGCGAGCCATCCATGTTCGAGCGCAAGTGATCGAGTGATCGCTGAATTCGAACGATGACCTCACCCGCTTTTCCGTCGGGCGCGTCGGTGATGGTCATCAACCACGCAGGCTGCGAATCTCGTAACTGCACCCAAACCCATTCACCGTAGGCAGAGGGGCTCGTCCACGTGCCTCGGAAGTTCTGGTTGCAACCCAGCGCGCGAAACAGTTGATTGTCGATACCCGGCTTGCCCGTGACCATATCGACAAAATCATCGGCCGACTGCTTGCCGTCGAGATCGAAACCGACCGTTTGCTTGGCTACGACGAATTTCAGTTGTGGGTCGGGCACAGCCTCGGGGTGCGTCATCGGGTTGACCGGCTCTCCATTGATGAGGGCACGACGCTCGAGGATTTCATTAACTTTGCGCTCCCCCTCGCCACCCTGATCCCAGCCGGCCATGAGCCGACGGACCTCGGCGCTTGAATGCCCCATCGTCCGCAGCGCAACTGCGATCTGACCGCGCTCATCTTCAGGATTGACACCCCCGGGACAGTCGCCCGGGTTGTTGGTGAATTGCTGCGCTAAGAAGCTCACCACAAAAGTTCGACTTTGCCCGCCCGCGGCAGCAACCGTGGGCGACACCACGAGCAGCGACAACACCATGCCGAGCGCCGCGCCGCGCTGCAGACCGGCTCGCCCCGTCATCCCCCCGTTTCGTCCCCACACGCCAGCCACCTCCGGGATTGCCGACTACGGTACCGGCCTTAAACTACGCCTCGATGCTTTTCGACGCGAATGAATTAATCGGGACGCATCATAACCATGCGTTATTTCCGACCGCAGCGTCATCACCCCGCCTAAGGTGACCAAAACCGTGGCCACACAGCCCGAATCCGATGCGATGCTGTCCGCGATACAGTCAGAGCTGGTCGCCGGGCGACTTGAGAGCGCCGCACGCCAACTCACTCGGGCGATCCAAAACGGGCTGATAACCGAGGATTCGGATTGGTGGCACACCCGTGCACTCGTGGCTTACCACCATCATCAAGTCGACGAGGCGATTGATTACTGGCGTCGCTCACTCGATCAGGATCCGCAGCCGCACTATCGCCACAACCTAGCCAGCGCACTTTGCGCCCAGGCTTCCCAACGAGTCGACGCCAACGACTTGGGATCGGCGCTCGCCGCTCTGAGCGAGGCGGTGGATCTCGCGCCGCAGCTATTCGAGGCTCAAACGGCGCTTGGCATCGTCGCCACGGAGTTACAGCACTGGGATTTGGCCACGTCCGCTTTGCAGGCCGCTCTTCGTCTCGACGATACCCCTGCACGTGTCCACGATGCGCTCGGCCTGCTAGCGGGACGTCGGCAGCGTTGGGCAGAGGCCGTGTCACATCATGCCAACGCCGTCCAACGCGATCCAAACGATGCCGAGATCTGGAACAACTTGGGTCACGCCTTGCTGCAAATGGGCACTAGCGACAAAGCGCTTGTCGCGCTCGAACAGGCGATCGCCCTCAAGTCCGATTTCGCCGAGGCACACAACAATTTGGGTAATGCAAAACGCGACTGCGGGCAGTTTGCGACCGCAAAATGGCACTACCTCAAGGCCTTGGAGTTGAAACCCGCTCTGACCGAAGCCCAGTTCAACCTAGCCGATCTGCATCGATACCAACCGGATGATGCGGAGTTCAGCCGTCTCGTGCAGACGCCGCTCCCTGAACATCCCGCGAGCGCCGCACTGTTGCTGTTTGCGCGCGGCAAGGCGTTCGACGACCTCGGCCAAACGGACAACGCCTTCGACAGCTGGAGAGAAGCGAATCGGTTGATTCGGCAAAGCAATGGCTACGATGAGGCTGCGACACTGCGACGACTCGAGCGTCTGCGCATCGATCTCGAAGAGCACGATCATCAAGCATCCAATCCCCATGCACGACACCCGACACCCAATCACGTCTTCATCGTGGGCGCTCCTCGCTGTGGATCCACGCTACTAGAGCAAATTCTCATCAGTCACCCGGCGATTCGCGGTATCGGTGAACGTGATTTCTTCGAGCAAGCGCTTTTGGCGGCATCACCACAGGGCTCTGTCGCCGATGGACAACTTCCGCAGATCGCCGTGCAGTACACCAAAGCCGTGCAGGCGTGCCTCGGGTCAGTCTCGAACGTATCGCTCGTCGTCGATAAATTTCTCGCCAACTCGCTGCACTTAGGCGTCATTCACCGGACACTACCCGCCGCGAAGATCATCGTGCTCCGTCGCGACAAACGCGACCTCGCCCTATCCTGCTTTTCGAAGCGTTTCAGCTCCGGACACCCTTATGCGTATGATTTGGCTGAATTGGGCAGATACCTCTCCGCACATGATCGGTTGCTCGACGCTGCATGCCGAAACTTTGCCGAGACCACCGTGATGCGCATCGAGTACGAAGAAATGGTCGATCATCCCGAGCAGGTCATTCGTCAAGTCCTGAACTTCCTGGGTGTGAGTTGGCATCCTCAATGCCTGCAATTCCATACCGCGGAGCGCATCGTCACCACCGCCAGCGCTCAACAAGTTCGTCAGCCGATCAATCGTCACGGTATCGGTCGTTGGCGGCGTTACGAGCGTCACCTCGCGCCCGCCCTCGAGCCGGCGTTAATTGCCCTATGAATTGCCCTCTAAAACGCCCGACCGGCCCTGCCTTGGCGCAACGACTAGCGCGCCGACTCACGCTGACATCGCTGCTGTTCCTGTCTCTGCTGAGCGCCCTATCACCGACTATCGTCGCGAAGGCACCCGAGCCGCGAGTGTTGATTGACGCGGCACACCACAACTTCCACACCGCAGAGGGCCGTTACGCACCCTTGGTCGGGCTCTTGCGAGAGTCGGGTTTCGCAGTGCGCTCTGCCAACGCCGCACTCACACCGGAGTTGCTGCGAACAACCGATGTTCTGGTCATTGCCAATGCACTCCACGCATCGAATGTCGATCGATGGGAATTGCCCATAACGCCCGCATTCTCCGAAGCGGAGACGGCGCTACTCACCGCGTGGGTCGAGAACGGCGGCGCGCTATTGTTGATCGCGGATCACTTCCCCTTTCCCGGCGCTGTTGCCGATCTTGCGGCGAACTTCGGCTTTCGACTCTTCAACGGTTTCGCCATACGCTCAGACGTGACGGCCGAAGATATCTTCGACTTGAAAGTAGGCTCGCTGAGACCACACCCGCAGATCACGGGCGCCGATCTGAAGCCACCCGTTACGCGCATCGCCGCGTTCACGGGCAGTGCTTTCGAAGTGACGGCAGAGGCACAACCTCTGATGGTGCTCGGCAAAGATTACGAACTTTGGCTGACCTCGCGCGCTTGGGAATTTCGCGCCGATACGCCGAAGAGATCGGCAAGTGGTCTGCTGCAAGGTGCGACGCGTTTGCATGGTAAGGGTCGCGTCGCCGTTTTCGCCGAGGCCGCCATGTTCACGAGTCAGTTAGCGCCCGACGGTCAGACGTCCATCGGCTTTGACGCACCGGCTGCACGAGACAATCGCGCCTTTGTCATCCATGTTTTTCGCTGGCTGTCGAACTCGGTCAATCGACGATAAACAACGTTGCGCCCTGCTTTGACGAAGACCGATGTGGCATCGTGTCATCAGCGACTTGATAACTCATGCCAGCCCTCAATTCGACGATACGGCCATCTTGCAACTCTGTCGTCAGATCGCCTTCCATACAAAAAAGCACATGCCCTTTGGCACACCAGTGATCGGCTAGGTATCCCGGGCTGTAACGCACGAGACGCACGCGGATTTCGCCAAATTGCTGCGTGCGCCAGAGTGCTTCACCAGACTCTCCCGGATGACGAGTTTCGGCGACCGCGGACCAATCCGTAGTCGCAAAGGGGATATTCGTCATGTGCATGATCGAAACTCCAAGAGTACTCAGCGAGAAGAGACCGAGTACCGTGCGACAGGACGCGATCCATCAGCCCACTCGGCCATCGAGCCGTCGTACAACGAAACCTTCGGGTTGCCGAGCAGCTCCGAGATAATGAACCAAGCCCCTGCGCCCATATGCCCGGTGTTGCAGTACGTGATCGTGGGGCGATCCCCGTCGATCTGCAGGCTCTGCAAGATCGACCGATAGTCTTCGACCGTTAGGTAGCTTTGAGCACTGCCCTCGGGCTTGGCACGTAATTCCGTTGGGAACACTCTGGAGCCCGGAATGTGCCCATATTCGGCAACAACGGGGCGCTTGGCGAGACCATGGAAGAACGCCAGCGGACGGGCATCGACCAACTGGATCCCCGATGCCGAAGCCTGCATGACGGCCTTGGTATCAGCGAGCAAATGCGCTCTCGGCGCACCTGCAGACCAATCACCCACAGACTTCTCAGGTATCGCGTTATCGGTAGCGCGCCCCTCCGCTACCCACCGAGCGTGGCCGCCATCCAGGATTGCCAATTCATCGGCACCGTAATACTTCAGCGTCCAATAAAGACGAGCCGCACCGTCTAAATCCTCGACGGTTCTACCGGAGGAAGCGATGACGAGCGGACGCTGGGCCTTCACGCCGATCGTGCGCATCAAAGTTTCGATGACCGTGGCATCGGGCAGCATCGCCGGAATGTTTCGGCCATCGATACTGCGCGTTTGACGAATCTTGGCAGCTTCGACCAATCGCGATCCCGGGATGTGCGACGCGACATAGTCGTTGGGATCCTCTCGAATCTCGAGAATCGTCACGGCCGACTGGTTGGCCTCGAGCCACTCGGGCGTCACCAACGGGCCAGGCAGTACCGATGCCTGGGCGAGCCCGATGACAGAGCTCAGCAGGGCAATACCCCAGAGCCAAAATCGTCGCGTCAATGTCGCTGTGATCATCACAAGCCCTCCGACATCAAAAGCCTTCGTCCGCGCGCAAATAACGCCACTGCCCCACTGGCAAGGCGCCGAGTATCACGCGGCCCGTACGGATGCGCTTCAAACCGACCACCTTCAGCCCCACGATCTCGCACATACGACGGATCTGTCGCTTACGTCCTTCACGCAAGCCGAAGCGAAGTTGATCTTCATTTTGCCAAACCACGCGCGCTGGTTTGAGCTTCACGCCATCGAGCGTCAATCCATGTCGCAGACGTGCCAAACCTTCGTCAGACAACATCCCTTGCACGCGCACGAGATACTCTTTCTCAATGTCGTTGCCGCCGATAAGTTGCTTGGCGATGCGACCATCCTGCGTGTAGACCATGAGCCCCGTCGAATCGATATCGAGTCGACCGGCTGGAGCCAGACCTTGCAGGTGCTTCAGATCAAACCGCTTTCCAGAGTCATCACCCGTCCAACGATTCTCCGGCCGGATCAAAACTGTCGCAGGCTCATAGCCATCCTCAGCCTGCCCTGAGACGTAACCAATAGGCTTATTGAGGATGACGGTCACAAGCTCGTCCTGCTGCGCTCGAGCACGGCGATCGATTTCGATCTTGGCCTCGCGGCTGACCCGAGTGCCTAGCACATCGACGACGTGACCATCGACACGTACCCAGCCGTTGACGATCCACTGCTCGGCCTCGCGGCGCGAGCACAACCCCAATTCACTCATGCGCTTGGAGAGGCGCGGCTGGTCGTCTGTCTCGTTCATCACGCACGCATTGTGACAGACGCTATCATGTACGGGTCACCCACCAGAGGAATGTCGAGCATGTGGCCATCCGTCGCAGCGGTAGGAATCGGCGCCGCCCTCGGTGCCTGGCTGCGCTGGCAGCTCGGAGAGCGACTCAATCGTCTATTTCCGGATCTTCCGCCGGGCACGCTCGCCGCCAACATCATCGGTGGCTACGTCGTTGGGCTCGCGCTCGCCTCGTTAGCGCAGCGAGAGGATCTACCCGTTGAGTGGCGACTCTTGATCATCACCGGATTTTGCGGAGGCCTTACCACCTTCTCCACCTTCTCGAGCGAAATCGTCGGCCTGTTGCAACAAGGCCGCTTCGGCATGGCGGCCGGCGGCATCGCTCTTCACGTCACCAGTTCGATCCTCGCAACCCTCGCGGGACTCGGTACCTGGCAGTTGTTACGCGGCACATGAGCTCTATGGACCCAATCGTCACCCTGAGTCAGCACTCCATTGTCACGTTGGAGTATCTGGCCACCGCGGCGTTTGCCATCTCCGGCGTCATCGGTGCTCTGCGCAAACGGATGGATATCGTCGGAATCTGTGTCTGCGGATTTCTGGCGGCCTTCGGTGGAGGGACGCTACGCGACATCCTGCTCGATCGCCGACCGTTTTTTTGGGTCGAGCACCAGACCGTTCTACTTGGCGTACTCGCCCTGTCCATCGTGTGCGCGACCATCATCAGTCGGACGCGTCTCGAGCGCAGCGAGCGCTGGCTGCAAGCGCCCGACACCATTGGCCTCGGTTTATTTTGCGCCACCGGCACCCATCTCTCATGGATCATGCAGCAGCCACCGATCGTCGCGGTGATGATGGGCGTCATCACCGGAACTTTTGGCGGAGTACTACGCGACCTCGTCTGCAACGAGATGCCACAACTCTTCCACGATCACAGGCCTTATGCGATTTGCGCCGCCGCGGGCGGCGGCAGCTACGTCATCATCGCAACCACAGGCGGTGCGGGATGGCTTGCCATGACGGCATGCGCACTGGTGACGATCGGGCTGCGAGCGCTCGCCATTCGCCTCGACTTCAAACTACCCTCGAGCGGCCGTCCTTAGTGGGTATTGGCGTCGTACGTCACCGCAGCGCCGCGAAAGATTGCGTTAAGAAAAATCAGATTCAGACCAGCCATGTGCGCGCGGAAGTTGGGGTCGGCCGTGAAACCCACCACGACTCCACGCCCCGTCTCCTTGCTGACCACGAACGGTTTGAACGCGAGCTGACGTCGGTTCTCTTCCCACAGCACGCCTGACGCGAGCACTTCATTGGGCGCGGCGAAACGCGCCACGGTATCGGCTTCGTTCAAACGAACCGGCGCATAGATATCGTTGCCCGTGACGAGCACATGGAGTCGAGGAGCAATACCGGCAGTCAACCAATGCTCATCTTCGACCTCGGCGCGCGCGAGAACACCCGCGACCGGACGTGGCGGTGACTTCACCGGGCGCTCGGCTTTGTCGAGATCTGCCTCGGATGCCAATTCTTTGCCTGCCACTCGCTGCTCTGCCGTTTCGTCGGACGAATCGGATTTGGCGCTGGACGCTGTTTTGCCACTCGGTTCGTCCTTGGTCGTGGGCTCCACGGCGTTCTCCAGTTTCAACGGCAATAACTCGACACCCTTCTCGGCGAGGTATCGAGTGCCACTGCCGAGTCCGATCAACACACCACCTCGCTGTACCCAGTTCTTCAGGTTCTCAGCACCGCGCTTACCGAAGGTCGATGCGTAGCTGCCGCCTTCAGCCGGAAGTACGATGACATCGAATCCATCGAGGTTGGCAGCACTGATACGTCGCGCGCGGATCAGGGTCACCGGATAGCCAAACTGCCTCTCCAGAACGAAGCGCGTATGCCCAGCCGAGTACCGTTCGGTCGGTTCATCCCAGACCAACGCCACACGCGGCAGCGGCATGTGCAGCATATTGGGCGAGCCTAGACTCGGACCGTCGGTCACCCAACTATCCGACACGGCAGTCACTCGCGCACCGCTCTGCTTCGCAAGCTCGGTCACGCGCGCGGCAAGATCTTCCGACGCGCGAGCCGCATCGACGAATAACGATCCTGCCGGATACGTCACCCCGGCGAGCGTGAATTGCTTGTTGGACGACTTGACGGGTAAGCCTGCTCGAAGTGCCGCGGTAAGAAAGCGAGCCGAAGCGGTATTGCCCCAGGGAATCACATAGCCCACGCGGCTCGGGCCGCCTGTCACGATACCGCTCGGCTGCCAATCACGCGAAATCAGTTCACCGCGCACCACCGGATCGGTGCTGCATGCGACAGTCGGCACGTTGAACATCAACGGCAACGACCAGGCGGTCACGTCGTAGATCTCATCCGGCAGCCCCTTTGAGACGCGCTCCTCCTGCCGCTTGACGAACTCAGCCTTCATCTCGGTCTTCTCATCGAGCAGCGTGCGGATCAGTCGCTTGGTCGGTTGTGCGGCCGAGACTACGAAACTGCCAGCATCGAAGCGACGTCCGCAAGCAGAGAAAGACGTTTCGGAACGACGCACTTCGATGCCGTTGCGCGCCAAGGTCACGGCAAGGCGGGCTGCCAT
>JACCDW011675010.1_pt1 | contig 33890 bp, 42 predicted proteins | sample 7449781 | NCBI WGS metagenome assembly JACCDW01 (sample SAMN15323449, study PRJNA562643) | freshwater metagenome | isolation source: river surface water | place: USA:Blue River Watershed | collected 2017-08-18
CTACTGCTTTTGCTTTATGCCATTTAGGTTGGTCCTCTGGCTTCAAGTCACGCTCAATAAAAATGTAGCCAGGATCTTTGTATTTAGAACCATCACCGCGAGTCCACATTCTCATGCCGGGATTTTTGTAATCCATTGGATAGTATGGACTTCCGCTCATTTGTTTATTAAATTCAGAGATTAGGCCTCTAATAAAATCAATGGTAGGAGATTCGGTTATAGTATCTTCCGCCACACCTTGCTCTTTACTTTTCTTTTCAGCATCCTTTTTTGCCTGCGCCATTACTTCTTCGCCACGCTTGCGACTTGCTGTACTCTTTTCTTGTTGACGTTGGAAAGCACGTTGTAGTTTAACGGCAGCACTCATGCGAGCTTCATCTACACCTGATTTTAGTTGACGAATAACTTCGCCGGCACTTTGAGTAACACTTGCTTGTGGATTCATACGACATACTTTTTCAATAACATTCATGACAAATTCGTCACCGTAACGAGAGAACAAGTTTGGTTGCAGTTCGTATAAGAACTCTGCTACTTGAGCAGATTTGTCTTCTTCGTATTCTTGACCATTGTGATATACTTTGTCATTTGGTCCAACCATTTCTGATAGACGCGGCCTAATTAAAGAAGTAAACAGTCTTTCTGCAACCGGCTGTGGTGCAGGCTGAGTTGCGGGCTGTTGAGCAATGCCCATGCCTTTTCTTGATATATCCATAAGATGTGTTATCCAATTTGCAGGGAGTTGTTGTGCTCCAGAGTTTCCACCATTAAATGCATTGTTCCATAATGCAAACGCTTTCTTGTCATCGCCTGCTTTTAACGCATTCCTTAGTTGAGTAAAACTCATGCCAGTGCCGCGAGGTGTAACTTCTAATTGTGCTTTGACATGTTCGTAACCTTGGAACTTATTTACGGCTTTCATTAGTGCATTGGCAATAGGCATATTTGCCTGATCTTCCCCTACCATAATAATAATGTTGTCATAGCGCGGTGGTTTACCTGGTAAAGGATTGATTAGTTCATGTTTGATTTTTTGCATGATACTACCACCAGCCATTACGGTACTGATATTTTTGGCATATTGTGGATACATTTTATGCCAAGTTTGAACTTTAATTTCTGGAGGAATTGGATCGTCTTTGCCCACAGCATTGCCAATGAATAAGTAAGGATCTCCTCCTACTTCAGTTGCTTTGTCGATTGTAAATTTAAATAATTCCTGATGTCCCTTGTGCCCGGCAAAACTTCCAATAGCTACTACCGCAGTTTTATTTGTATTTCCTCTGCCATGTTCTGCACGAGCAGCAGCTCTGGCAGCATTTTTCTGTGCAATAATATCTTTTTGTCGTTGACTAGTTACTTTAATAGGACCTAAACGACTATTGATAACAATACCTTCGTAATCCTGGCCGAGCTTATCTTTGCCAATAATATTGGGATCTTCATCAATGGCTTTTTCTAATGCAATCTGAACAGGCTTTAATTTAGCCTCTACTTCTCTGCGTAATTCTAGACTAGCACGATCACGTTTACCTGCTGTGTCACTAACAATACGCTTCAATTCGTCTAAGTTTTCTAAAGGATTTATAATCTCTGTAACATCTAGACCTTCTTCTTGAACAAGTCTGTTGCTCATAAACATAACACTTCCGGCCTGGCCTAATTCTGCAATCTGCTGGCTAATGCTATCTCCGTCCGGTATATCCTGTCCAGTGCTTGCTTCTACAATACGGTATGGAACAATAACTAGTTCTACACCTTTTGGTAATTGATCATATTCGATTCCGACAAACTTTAATTTGCCTTCCTCGGTTTGTGTAGCAAATGGTAAAAATAATACTTCGCATGTTACTTGGCGGTCTACTAAAAAATCCGGGCCTAGCTTGCTATCTACCATTTTTATGGCAGACATCATTTCGTTAAACAGTTTATCGAAGTTTGCAGCACGACCTAAAATTTCTGGATCGTCTGTGCCTTTTTGTTTATGGTAATCTAAGAATCCTGCCTGATAACGAGGCTCTGTTCTACTAGTACCCATGAACGGTTTGCCTTCTGCGTTTTTACCAAAACGACCACCGAACCCGTCTACTTTTACATTTAATGGAATGTTTTGTAATTTAAAACGACCGCCTTCGGATCTAAGTTCTTCAATTAGATCTAAGAAGTCTGCAGGTTTTAAGTCTCGAAGATGTGGCATTCCCTTACGCAACTGTGCCTGTACTGCGGGCTTCTCTTCGGCTTCGTCTATAGGACTATCTAATCCAATAGGACCTTCTGTGGTCATTTTATAATTGTTCTTATAATCTTGACGCATTTGTTCAAGATTTTTGGGAGGAGTAACATTTAAGGTTGCTATCATCTTATTTAAAGCAACGTTCTTTTCTGTTATATCTCTATTAGGATCATTTTTATATAGACCTTGTGCCGTTGGGGCAAATAATTTGTCAACAAATGCATCGAGAACTTGTTCTTTTTCTCCTTGATCAAGTGTTGCATTCATAATATCTAAAAGACCAACAAAGGACCAAGTTTTGGGTAATAGCTTTTTAACTTGCGGACCGTTTATTCTATTTCCGAAAATACTTTGAAAAATCTTACCAATATCTTGCTCATATCCGCTTGCAGGAAGTGCTCGCATTACTGGTAATCCGTCTACTATTAGCGGCCGCCCCTTTTCATCTAATACTGGTTCATATTTAGGTCTTAGTCCACCGCCTTCTTTACTACTAACAGCAAAAGAAAACATATTATCAGTAGTTGGAACATCCTGCTCAACTCTGGCTTTTCCTCTACCTACTAGCTTACGCAATAAGAATTCTTTAGTGGTTAGCTTTGTAAAAGACTGAATTAAAAATTTATGAAATACACCTTTAATTCCTTGACCTAGATCATCCCAAGAACTACTATGACTAAATGCCGACCAATCAGTTGGTTGATCTTTTTCATAGGCAACAAATTCTAAATCAATTTGAACTTTAATAGGTGGATCAGTAAATTCCCAAAGAGTACTGAACTGTTCATTACCTCGCTGAAATCCTAAAAACTTTGCAGGGCCAACTACTTTTCCTTGAACTGATGATAACCACTGTTCTAAATTTGATTCGGATTCTTTATTGACCTGTGTGTCAATATCTCCTACTTTAGGTTTTACTCTAACAAATTCGTCGTCTGGAATATCTGTATTAAAAAAGTGCAGGCTTGAACCACTTAAAAATTTTCTAGCTTTTAATACTTTTGGACTCCATAATGGTCCACCATATGATTGAGCATAGGCATTGTTGATACTTTGTAATAGGTTATCTAGAATAGGAACAATATAGGCACGATTATGAACTTTGAGATCAATTTGTTGAGCCTCGTGTCCTCCGGGCAATGCCAAATTGCCGCCTTCTGTTAAATTAGTTCTAATAAGATCAAACAACTTCATCTGGTTATCCTAACTTGTAAGTATCTTTTTTAATATCGTCGTAGAAATGATTGTGTAATCTTTCGCAGAGTTCTTCTGTTAAATCTTTATTAAAGAGTTTTTCCATACGCCCTTGTAGTTTTTTATCTTGATAGTATTCTTTACACCCTTTTATTACCATAGGCATGTATAATTCAAAGACCATTGATGGCCCGCATTCTTTAAGAGATTTAACTTTTTTTGCAATTGGAAAGAAATATTCTTTATGTATCTTATCGTGGTCAACAATATACCAAAACAAGTCGTCTTTATCTAATTCTTGATGTTTGTTTTCCTTATCAACCTTGCTAGTTGCATTGATTGATTTGCTAAAAAATTCAGTTAAAAGCATAGTTGTATCCGGGATTGTTTTAAACGGTCATAAAGACGCATTACACTCTTTAATATAGAGTATTTATTACTGTTTAACTGAAAGGGGATTTAGTGATTGTAGCGTATAGATGCTACAGCACCCGATGAGATCGATACATGTCCTCTAACCCAGACGAAATTACCTGTAAAATTGAAGTAATCTAGACTACTAGAGTTTCTATCATCGAACTCTGTATAGGTAACTGATGTTCCTACAACATCAAACCAATCTGATTCAATAGGGTCAGTTGCTAGGCTTGCCTGCATGGTAACGGTTCCGAAGAAGTCAAAACTTGTTGTGTAGACAACAGTATGTAACCCGTCGCAGGAACCGAAGTATCCATCTCCTTTTACTTTGTCGCTGTTATAGACTACTACACCAGTGGCAGTATTAGGATAAGCTAGCTCTACGGTGCCAGTAGTTGTAGCATGGAATATTAAACTTTCGCTCAGTGCAGGCATATTTGTTCCTTACGATTTCGTATTTATGCTAGATCTAAGGATAAATTCTTCTACGTATTTTATATGTCCACCTAAAAATAATGTGGCCATGCTAACAATAGCACTGTCATCTAGGTAGATATAAGGATTATATGCCCACTTTTTAGTGCCATTTAACCAAACTTCTGTATTATAAGGGAAGTCTATTTTTCCCTTATAATTCTGTACCCAAGTATAGAACTGTTCTCTCAGCAACCCGGGCATTGATTCTTTAATGTAAATTCTATATTTGAATTTTTCCTTGGGAAGCTGACTACAGACTCTTTTCTTGTGTCCGTTGGCCATCATAAATTCTAATTCTTCTTCGCTGCCCGGACCGTACACGGCACAGATCCAAGGAGCAAGTTCTGTTTGAATATTTTCTAACAGATTTTTATCTTTACAAAATATGTTAAAATGGGGACCTTCTACTCTAATTTGTAGTTCTTTATCGTAGAATGGCTTTACTTTATTGTAAAACGCCTGGAGTTTATCTCGATCTTCTTTAGCCCAATGCTGTCTTGATCCCCATCTATCTACAGTTACAGCCCAGTCACTAATAGTTCCGTTTATATTCCGGTGCATTTTATTTGCACCGGATTGTATGCACGAAATTTTATAAGGCCATTTTTTGTAAAATAGCTTACTCGTTTTCAACGGCGTGAATTTCATCTTTAACCTTTGACACAGGCATAACTTCAATGAAGTTGAGTTTTAACTCTTTATCTAAAACAGTAACTTCTACAATACCACCGTTGACAAGTTTTCCAAATAAAATTTCTTTACTAAGAGGTTTCTTGATAACATCGTCGATGGTACGTTGCAAAGGACGGGCTCCCATCTTACTATCAAATCCTTTCTTGATAAGATATTCGACCGCTTCTACTGTAGGTTTAATGTGAATGCCTTTGTCTTTAACTAGGGAGTTTAGTTCATCGATAAATTTCTTGACAATTTTGATCATAGTCTGTTGATCTAGTTTGCCAAATTTAACAACTCCGTCTAACCGATTACGGAATTCAGGTGCAAAGAATTTATTGACAGCATCTTTAGGATCGCTATCTCGTTCTAAACTACCAAACCCTACTGAATTCTTTTCAGCATCGGCAGCACCTAAATTACTGGTCATAATGATAATAGCATTTCGACCATCTGCTTTCTTGCCATTGCTACCTGTAATAAACCCATTATCCATCAATTGTAGCAATACAGTAAGAACGTCCGGGTGTGCTTTTTCAACTTCATCTAGCAATAACACACAATTAGGTGTTTCTTGCAAGGCAGTGATCAATTGTCCTGCGTTATCTTCAAATCCGACATATCCGGGAGGACTGCCAATGAATTTTGCAACACTATGCTTTTCTTGGAATTCGCTCATATCAAACCGAACCATTTTAATTCCAAGATTTAAGGCAAGCTGTTTAGCGGCTTCTGTTTTACCTACTCCAGTTGGACCTACAAATAGGAAGCTACCTACTGGTTTATTAGGTGATTTTAATCCTGCCTGTGCAATAAAAATTTTGTCAAGAAGGCTTTCGATGGCTTTTTCTTGTCCAAAGACCTTGTCCCTCATATTCTTCTCAATTGAAACAAGATTTGTATTTTCTTTATTAGTCAACTGCTCAACAGGTAGGTTAGCAATCTTTGCAATTTCAAACATAATTTCTTCGTGATCGACTACGCCCCCTTCCTCATCTCTGACTTTAAATCGTGCAGAAGCACAGTCGATAAGGTCAATGGCTTTATCGGGAAGTTTTTTATCGCTTAGGTATTTGATAGAATATTTTACACTGTCGATAATTGCTTGGTTGGTAATTTTAACACCGTGATGTTTTTCGTAATATTTTTTAAGACCTTTAAGAATTTTAATTGCAGTTGCTTCATCGGGCTCATCAATTACAACACGTTGGAATCGACGCATTAGAGCACGATCCTTTTCGAAGTGCTTTCGATATTCGTCCCAAGTGGTACTTGCAATAACTTTAATGGTACCCTTACCCAATGCCGATTTAAGCATATTAGCCATGTCATTACTGCCGCCACTGCTAGCACCAGCGCCGTTCATCATGTGTGCTTCGTCAATGAAAAGAATACATTTTCCTTTCTTTTCGATAGCACCGATTACACTTTTTAGTCGTTCTTCAAAGTCTCCTCGATACTTGCTACCAGCAAGCATAGCACTAATATCTAGACTATATACACTATAACCTTGAATAAATTTAGGAACATTTCCTTCGAATATTTTTCTAGCTAGACCTTCTGCAATGGCAGTTTTACCTACACCCGGTTCACCAATAAGGATAGCATTTGCTTTAGTTCTTCTAGCGAGAATCAATTGGATTTCATCAATTTCTTTATCTCTTCCAATAACTGGATCTATTTTTTTAGACTTAGCTCTGGCGCTAAGGTTTGTACAGAATTGTCCAATCATTCGTTCTAGTTGAGGATTAGGTACATTGTTTTCTGTTTCTTCTTCTTTGGCTATTTCTTTCTTTAAGAAATTTAAGAATTGATCTTTGTCGATATTTGCTTTTTTAGCAAAATATACAGCATGACTTTTCTTTTCAGCAAACATACTGATAAAACAGTCAACTGGTTCAATGATGTGACGACCACTAAACAACACATGAGTAAATGCTCTATTCAACATCCTATCGACTGTATTAGTTTTTTTAGGGCGACTAGAATTTGGATTTACAATTTCTTGAAGGTCATTTGAAATATAATTTTCTAGATCTTTCTTTAAAACTTTAACATCGGCCCCGAAAGCAGTTAGCAGGTTATTAAAATTCTCATTGTTTATCATGCTATACAGAAAATGTTCAAGCGTGATATACTCGTGATTTTTTGAACTTGCAACCTCAATTGCTTTTTCAAAAATTATTTCGAGATCTTTATTTGGTTCCAACATTATTTAAACTTCCTTTTTTTAGTTTTCTTTACTGCTAATGCCCATTTAAGGGTACTAACTCGATCTTGAAAAACAACGCCTTCTAAATGATCTAGTTCGTGTAAAAAACACTTACAGTTATAACCATCAAACTCGTCTTCTTCCCATTCGCCCTTTGAATTTTGCCATCTAGCTTTAATTTTCTTGGGACGTTTAATATTAGCAAATATTCCTGGAAAACTCAAACATCCTTCCTCCAAGTCCTCGACTTCGTCAACATGAGCAACAACCATAGGATTAAAAAATGCCTGAGCAGCTTCCGGGTAATCTTTATGTCCCATGACAAACATTCTAGCACGAATACCTACCTGATTGGCTGCAAGTCCAATGCCGTCGTTTTCGAACATAAGTTGTATCATGTCTTTTTCTAATTGAATGGGATCTATACTCGGATTTTCAAAATCAAATTCTGGCATTTGTTCTCTTAGTATAGGGTCTGGAAATTTTATTATATTCATAGTTTTATTTAATTGTAGATATTTTTTAATAAATCTTTTTGTGCGTCAGTCAAGTCAGTGGGTACAACAAGAACAACTTGAATCAGAAGACGTCCTTTAAACCTAGGATCTCCCATTTTAGGCATACCATATCCGGATGCGGCTAATATCTGACCATGTTGTGTTCCCGGTTTAATTGTTAGCTCTAAAGTCTTTCCGTCTATTGTTTGGACAGTTTCTGTTTTTCCAAGGATTGCATCTATACAATTTAATTTTAATTCTGTAACTAAATCATCACCTTGCCTCTGAAATTTGTGATGTGGTTGAACATTGATGGTTAAATGTATATCTCCTCTTGGCAATGAAGAATGGGTATCATCGCCCATGCCTGCTAATCTTAAAGTGATTCCATTGCCTATTCCCTCTGGAATTTTTACTTCGATTACTTGATCTCTCCCACTAGGGAGAGTAATGTTTGCTACTAGATCTTTTCCTCGAAATGCTTCTTCCAGACTAATAGTAGTTTGAATGTTTAATGTTTTATTTTTTGGAGGTTGCCTAGCTCTCTGGCCAAACATACCTCCAAATGGATTATTACCAAATGCTGAAAAGATATCTTCAAATCCGGGAGGAAATCCCCCTGCCTGTTGCCAACTACCATCTGCATTAGAGCCAAATGGACTAGGATTATCGTACTGTGCCTTTTTTTCTGGATCACTCAATACAGCATAAGCACCTTGAATTTCTTGGAATTTGGCTGTATCACCACCTCGGTCAGGATGGTGCTGTGCCGCCAGTTTGCGGTAAGCCTTTTTAATTTCATCCTGTGTGGCGTTTTTGGAAACACCTAATGTTGCGTAATGATCAGCCATAATAGAAAAAGGTATAGTAGATTATACTATACCTTTCGGAAGTTGTCAAGACTGTTTATTTCTTAGCAGGCGGAACTTCTGTTCCTTCTAATTTCTTGTGTACTTTGATTTTCTTGCACTCTTGAACTGGTTTTCCTGCTTTATCTAAAACTGGTTTACCGTCTTTGGTGACTTTGTCATGACATACTTCTTTAACTTCGGCTGCGGCAAATACAGTTGATGCAAAAGCCAATGTTAGTAGTGCGATTAGATGTTTCATTTAATACTCCTTAAATTGCTGGGTGTTGGAACTCGGCTGGCGCGGGCTTTCCGCCCCATCCTGTAGAAACTGGTGCCGGCGCTGTTGCAGTAGTTACTCCTGCCCCAAAGCCCCCTGTGGCCCCTGTGGTGCCGAAGCTTGTTGCTGAAGGTGTGCCTCCAGTTCCGCCTCCGCTAAAGCCTGTTGGTGTTGGAGACGAGGCTCCAAAGCCCCCTGTTGACGTTGCACCTGCTTGAGGTACGCCAAATGTTGAAGACCCGCTTGATGGTAATTGTGCTCCGCCATTGTTAGCTCCATTTAGTTTTTCTTGTGTACGACCAAATGCTGCAATACCTAACACAGCACCCATCGCAATGTGGAATAATCCAGCACCTTGTAGTGTTAGAGGATTCCATTGTGTAATTGCTGTATGTGTGACGGCCTGTAACAAACTCCATAGAATTGGAAATAGCACCATGTCCATGGTACAAATCAACATGTACATCCAACCCATCATCGGACGCCATTTACTGTTCATCCAATCTTCTTTTTTCTTCTCACCATCATTTTTAATTTCTTCTGACATAATTTGCTCCTAGTGTTGTTTTAGTGTTTAGAACCAAAGGAACAAACCATTGGCTGATAATAATACTCCAATTGCCGCTACAGCAAAACTGCCCCAGAACATGGCCATACTAACAGCTAGAATACTGGCCGATAGTACAACAATGGCTAACTGATATGCTGTTGATGCATAACCAATCCACGGGCTAGACTTCTTTGCTTCTTCACGTGCGGCTTCCAATGCACGAGCCTTTTCAGCAATCTCTTTCTTGTCGGAGTCCATGCGTTCTTTTTCAGCCATGAATTCCGCTTTTAGTTTAGGATCATTAGTTGTCTTAGCGGCGATCTCATAGCTAACACCGCGACCTGCTTTTGCTTGGTATTGTGCCCAGGTGTTATTAGCACCTAGTGTATTGTTTAATACTGTGCTAGATAATTTACCACCGTACCATGCGTTTATTGCTAGCAATAACGCAAAAACAGAAATAACCATGCCTGCTTTATCTTTTAGCTTTGCTTCGCGCTCGCTTCGGCTACCTACTGGTGGCTTTGGTGCGTCTGGATCTTTAGGTTCTTTGTTGATCAATTTTAAAATCGAATCGTGTAATGCCATTTTTTGCTCCGTTTAAATTTAGTGTGCCCCTAGAACATGTAGTGCGTGTTCGTAGTGCTTCTTGCGATCTTCTAGACCAATTGTGCCACCATTGATGCGTTTAGTCATTGTTAGGATATCTCCGCTGTCGGCAAATTGATTTAAATTATTAGATTCCCAGAACCAGCAAGCTGATTGTACAGCTCCTTCAAATGTTGCAAGGTAGTGAGGAATTTCTTCTATAGGAGTTTCGATACTATCTGCAAATGCTTGATAATTGAAACGTCCAGTTAGCTGTATTAGTCCTCTTCCGCAATACTTAAAGCCGTCGCCTGTTTCTTCGGGTCCATTACCCATTCTTCCACCATAAACACGATTTGCAATCATTTCTTGATTATGTGCGTATGCTTTGGCAATTTCATCTGTAGGGAAATACTTAGGAAAAACTCTACGTAGGCTTTCCCACTTATAATTCAAGTTTTCTTTTAATGCTCTAAAATTTCCACTTTCGTGAGCGCATTGAGCAACAAAAGCTGCTACCCTCCTTGGGGTGTTGATGTCGTAATCTGGTAAGCATTGCTCCAGGGCAGAGTACCAATAATCAAGGTACGGGTTTCCAGGAATAAGCTGGGCTAATTGGGGTTTTGTTAAAATAAAATTAGACATATATGTTTTTATGCTCCTATGAGATCTGCTAGACCGTTTATAGCTATATTTAATCGTTCAACGTCTGGAATTGCTTCTACATTTCCAGAAAGTAGTTCTTTTAAATCAAGCACTTTGGTTTTAAATTCTTCTTGAGTAATTACACCTCTATCAAGTTGGTCTATTGCTAGACCGATAGTTGCTCCTAACGGGCTTATTACTCCTATTTCTGTAAACAGTGATTGATACTCGGCTAGTGTCATTTTATGCTTTCCCAAATTTTTTTCTGACCGTTATACCATTCAATCCAATTTTCTAATTTAACATTGCATTCATAGTAGGCGGTGTAATTTACAGTAACATTTTTAACTAATTCAGTTATACTGACATTTTCGTGTTTATCAATAGTTTGTAGATCGGGGCACTTTTCAAACAACACTGCCGGTGCATCTGGAAATTTCTTGGCCACTGGCACAGTGGTAGAACATCCTGTTATAATTGATAGAAAAGAAATTAAAAGAATTTTCTTCATTTCTTCTCACCTATTGGTTGATTTTTTGCCGCAGAGTTTAAAGTATCTATAATGACAGGGGGAATAGGACAATTTTCAATAAATTTAATAACTTCTTTATCTTGAGTTACTACACGATCTACATATTGTATAATTGTGTCTCCCTTTTCTTTAATAACTTTAGTTTTTGTAACAACTTTAGTTTCTATTCCTCTATTGGTAGCAGCAGATTCTACCTGAGCGGCAGCGATCTTATCTTCCATCTCTTTAACTTTCGTCTGCCACTTTTGTTCTGTATCAATCCCGCCTTGCCAATAGACTGATATAAATGCAATCAACAATGCAATAGGTCTAATGATATTTGCATAGATTGCAAAGGGTTTGATAAATTTAAGAAAATAGGTGCCTGCAAACGCTATTAAACTTCCGTACAACGAAAACGTCCAGAATATTTCCGGAATAAAACTTAGCATCCAAGACAATTGCCACACTTTACCACCTATCCTTTTGGATCACTATTGCCCTTTCTCCGTTTCTGATTAAAAACTTATCGCCTATTTTGTCAATATCATACTTGCCAAGGTACTTTGTTAAAAACAATACCTGACTTTGACTGCTTTCGTCTAAACTAAGTTTACCAGGAAGTGTTTCTTTTACATCTTCGTAGTTACCAATAGAAATAAATTTAGCAGTAATATCTCCGGAGTAGGGTTTACTAAAAGTTAAATTGTTATCTTCGTCAAGGTCTACTTCAACTGACCCTTGGTCTAACACACTCTTGATATCATTTCCTTTGATTTCGAGAATTTTAGATTCATAATCTTCCGGTGTTAGTGGAATATGCTCTAATACAGTTTCTTCGTTAAAAGGAACGCTGGCGGGCGCTTTTTGATATCTGAATCTCCATTCTTTACAATCACATAAACGACCAACACCTTTAAACAATTGATTGAGATACTCGGCTAATTTTGGTGTTCTTTCTACCTCGACGAATACTTGATACTTTCCGTCGCTTTCTTCACCAGCACTAATGTCTGCATCTAGAATAAAATCGTAACCTTTTTCTATAAATTCCATTAGGTCAGTGGCAGGATGTTTTTCTTTAACTTTAAATCCGATAACTACAATATCTCGGTCCTCGCCCATCTTGCTCTTATATTGATCTACTGTGAATACATCGGATACAAGATTTCTTAAATCACCAAATTGGAGACTTTCTAGAAGTTTAGGCTGCTGGTGCTGGTTGTTCGACATTGTCTGCTGACTCCTGTGATGCTGTATCTTGTGGTACTTGCTCTTGTGCGCTGTACTTCATTAGTTCAGCCATCTTGTTATGTTCTTTATTTTCTTTACCTGTATAGACATCTTGCATAAGTTTTTTAGGCATGTCTATCTCAACTATCCATATTGGATGAGAATCAATTTTTCCTTTTTTAGTTCCTGGCCGGTAGTCGTCGGGATCTTTAATTTTTCTAGGAACTAAAATATGATCTTTAATATATTTGATCTCACAGCCATATTGCCCTAATCTTTTTGCACCTTCCGGATCTGGCATCTCATCTCTGGCCCACATAAATGAACATTTTACTGAGTATCTAGAAACATCCGGACCTGCGACTAATTCTCCGTCTGACCAATTTTTAAAAACATAAACATCAAGCTCGTCTAAGACTCTTTCAAAATCTTTTAAAACTTTGAAAGCGGTATTATTTTCACTTAGAGTTTGTACGTTTTTAATTACTTCGATGATGTCTCTCATAAGGGTTCTCTATATCCTATATTTATACTTACATAATGTTATTTTATCATAGCATCTTCGTAATTAAAGTGGGTTAAAAATAAATCTTCCCCTAGAGAACCTGTTGGCATTAAATTAAATGCTAAACTTGTCCTGGTAGTTTTACTAAAATTTCTTGGAACGTAGTGCATAAGGTACGAAGGAAAAAGTAAAATATCTCCTTTTTTTGGTAAAACTCTAAAGTTTTCAGCTGAAAATTCGTTATTATGTTCGGGATTCCTGGGGATAGCAAGTTCATAACTACTAAATGTTGCTCTAGGCCTTTTAAACATAATAGGAGTATCTGCACCTACATCATTATAGTAATATACTCCCGATATGTAACTATTAGGATGATTGTGTGCGCTGTGTTCTTGGCCGGCATCTTTAAAAGAAACCCAGGATAATGTATCAGTTAGCCCTTCTACACTGTGGCCTAGGCACTCACTAGATAATTTTAGAGCACTTTCTATAATGAAATTTTTAAGATCAACACATTTAGGATCTTTTAAAATTCTAATATTTTTAGAGTAGGTGCCAGATTTTTGTATGTCTCCTGGCAGCTGATCTTGTTGAAACATTGGATTGATTTCTTGTTTCTGTAGAAAGTCTACTAACCTTTGGTCAGGTAGATAACTTGTTATCATTATAGGGGTTGGGAATATTCCGAAAAATTGATAGTCATTCATAGTAATGTACTTACATAATTATGGGGGTCAACTCACGGCATTTTGGGTGCATTTGACGTAGTTTTTTATTTTGGACTGTAAATACTTTGCAGGTCGATCTTCACTTATTAGGGAGGTAAAATTGCCTAGAGCCAGAAGACGCGAAAGAGATCAACATACTAATCGAGATCCTCGATTTAGTAATGATGTCAATAACTTGATTCAAATCAAGCCTTACTTAAAAAAGCATCAGCAGGTTGTAATAGTTCCTAGAAATTTATCACAGGAATATTATTTAGAACTGCTAAAAAATCCCAAGAAATTCATTGTGTTTGCCATAGGTCCTGCAGGAACAGGTAAGACAATGCTTGCGGTACAGATGGCCATTAAATTATACAAAGAGGGGGTGATCAACAAAGTTGTGATTACACGGCCAGCTGTCAGTGTAGATGAGGAGCACGGTTTCTTGCCAGGAACATTAAATCAAAAAATGGAACCATGGACAAGACCAATATTTGATGTATTCGAAGAATATTATCATCCAAGAGAAATTGCAGCCATGTTAGAAGACGGTGTGATAGAAATATCTCCGCTGGCATATATGCGAGGCCGCACTTTTAAAAATGCATTTATCATTGCAGATGAAATGCAAAACGCCACACCGAGTCAGATGAAAATGTTATTGACCAGGATAGGAGAAAATTCTAGAATGGTAGTCACTGGAGATTTGAATCAAGCGGACCGTCCTAGGGAGAACGGCTTGCTAGAATTTTGCGAATTATACGGCCAAGGAGGTGATTATCGTATGATTGCGATGGCAAGGTTTGAGACAAAAGACGTTGAACGTCATCCTGTGGTGAAAGAAATTCTTAAAATCTATAAGGAAGAATCTAACGAATAAAGTTCATTTAAACTAATCAAGGGAAAACCGTACAGCTCGACCTGCAATCGCTGTACGGTTTATTTTATTGCAATCTTGCTAATTTTATCATTGTGGCAGCAAGATTGATCTCCGGATCTGCTATCAGTGTATGATCTACTAGTCCTTGTTTAATAATCAATAATGCGCTATCTTTTGTTTCTTCATCTTTGAAGAACAGTTCGAGATTGTCGTACATCCAGCGATAAATGTCTTCAATCTCTTCAGGACGGGCTTTGCCGCATACAAGTTTACGTGCTTCTTGTATTTTACCCTTCTTAAACAGTTCAACCATTTCAATTTTATAGTCTCCTGCATCTGCTTCTGATGTAGGATTCGAAAGACCATTGTCTTCTGTAATATGTTGTTGTACCATATTGATACATTTACGTAAATCTGGATATGTTGCTCTAACGTATGTATCTAATATGTCTAAATCAAATTCAATATTTTCAGATACTAAGATTGTAGCGATTCGAGCTGTAAATTCTGTCTGATCTGTTTTTTCAACATGATATCCTTGACACCGGCTATGTATAGCAGGAATAATCCTGTTAGGATAATTGCAGGTTAAAATAAACCGACTGGTGCTAGAATATTGTTCCATAACACCTCGCAAAATAGCCTGTGCGTTTGGTGTTAGATAATCTGCCTCATCTAACAACACAACCTTAAACGGACCGAACGGAATCATTTGTACAAAGTTCACAATCCTATCACGAACGGTATCTACGTTGTTATCTCTACTTGCATTGATTTCGAGAATGTCGTAATCCTCGATTCCTAATTCGTGACAAAGCACTTTTGCTAAAGTAGTCTTACCAATACCAGCCGCCCCACTCAGCAACAAATGCGGAATACTACCCTCTTTGATCCAGGTCTGAACTTGTTTACGTTGCGCTTCGTCTCGAAATACATAATCTTCAACTGATCTAGGGCGATACTTTTCTGTCCACAATTCTTTCATTTCTTAAATTCCATATAAGGTGCTATACATTTATCGTATAGCTCTGCCATTTGATTCCAAAGCTCTTTTTGTTCTGCCGGAGTCATTCCCGAGTCCAGGGGCATGTTGGGGTGCTTAAAAAGACCAAAATCATGCCGTGTGGTCAAACACATGCTGTATATGATTTGATCTCTAGTTTTCATTATCGCAATGCTTCCATTGTGATAATCTTGTCAATCTCTTTGCCAAAGTCCTGCTCGCTTGTTATGACATATAGGCCATTTGAAGATCGATCAGTTTTACGATCGTATCTACGAGTCTCTACGACTCTGCCACCGTTGGCTGTGTAGACTGTAAATTGAATAGCACGTTCTGGTTGATCAATAGATGCTTCCTGTCTGCCAATCCTGAGCGATTTTTGACTAGCAATATTCTGAGCGCTGACAAGATTTACGTCGCCGTTTCTTTCTGCGTCGACTGCATCTTTGACTGCACTGAGCATCCAGCGTTTGAAGAAACCAATCTTCTTTGCCTTTTTTTTCTGTGTATCTTCTTTGTAACCTTGCGGTTCGGCTTCTGCCATTACGTATCCTGTACTCATTACCATTTTACTCCTTGTTTAGACATTTCAGCTTCTGCTACTCTTTTACGTAGGTTGCTAGAGCTGAAACTATGATCTCTTCCGTTATATACAAGTTCAATCCCACGTTTTTCGCAGATATCTTTTCCTGTAAATTCTTTATCTTGATATTCGACACCTAATATTCTAACATCAACTGGCAATGTTAGTAAAATGTCTTCTAGATCTTTTTCTGTTTCGTAGACAACTATTTCATCCACATAACGTACTGCCTGTAACTGTATTTGGCGCTCGACTACACTTTGGATTGGCTTATTTTTTATATTTGGTCGATCTATAGTTGGATCTGTCTGTAGTGCGGCAATAAGATAGTCGCAGTGTTTCTTAGCTTCTGCCAGCATAGCAATATGCCCGGCATGAAGTAAATCAAAAGTGCTAAATGTAATTCCTACTCTTTTTTGTTCTAATTCTTTTACTTTATTAAAGATCATACTAGTTCCTCTACAATGCCTAGGATTTCTGCAACAATAAACAACACGCCAGCAGTGACTAATTGTCCCCTAAGTAATGCAATACCTGCTCCTATACGTAATCCGCTTTTAACCAAACTAACGTAAAAATGTCCACGACTAGTATCTTTGGGCTGAATGTTTAACATAGGCGGGCGATGAGGACATCGTCCTTGCTTATAGTCACATTCGGGGCTGTATTCTTTATTGCAGGTATTACACTTCATCTTTTAGGATCCTTATGACTTGTTTCTTTTCTTCTTCTTTGAGCCATTCATCTTCTATGGAAAAATATGGACAGTCTTTTAGGGCTTTATCTAAGATCCATTTAAGTCTCCAAAGATCTTGTTTTGCACCCCACTGTACATAACCATCTAACCGCATATCACAGGCATCATATTTTACACTGTTGATAGTTCTAACCGCAGAGGCCATATCTTCTGCTGTGTATGAATATTTGTATCCCATACACCTAGTATAAAGAAAAAAATAGGGCCAGTCAAGGCCCTATTAGGTGTTTGGCAATATTAAACGTTTAAATTAAATAATCCAGGAACTACTCGTTCTACATCATTTGGCTTTTCATCTGCTGACATGAGAATAGCATCATTGTCTACCATTCGAATTTCAGTAATAGATCCGTCTTCGTTTTCGTATTCAACTGTTCGAGTCCAACGACCATGTTCGATGAGGATCCATTCTCCTACATTGACAGCTATTTGTTCTGCTCCTATAGCAAAAACTTTACCCCATCTCGGGTGTATACCACTTCCTTTCGAATTGTCTCCGGGGATAACAATTCCTGTGGCTGTTTTTTGTTCTCCAAATTCCATATCCGATACAAAGACTTTGTCATGTAACGGTCTGATATTACCTTTTACTTTCATTGCTCACCTGTTTGGGGTTTTTTAATTTTTGGCTGAGATACTTTTTCTTCTGAGACAGCAACATTGGATGGTGCGGGTTTAGCAACACCTACTCTGGCATTTGGGTTATCTTCGTAATAATCTGCAAGAACTTCTTCTCGTTTTCGGACAATTTTACCGCCTGCTCCTAGTTCGTCGCCTCGGGCATTTACTTTCATATTTCCGATAGCGGGCATTAGCTCGTGTTGACGCATGAGCTTTTCCATATCAATTTCTTTACCCTGCATTGTTCTGTAAACCATTTTGGTTCTCCTTATTTTAAGAACTCGTGAATATCGAGCTCGTATTTTATACTGTCAACTTTGTGAACGCCTATTAGATAAAGAACGTAACTAGCTACACTAGATCCACGTCCTACACCCCACAGTATATTGTGTTCACGCATTGTGTCTACTAAGTATTTAAGATAAAATAGTAGATCAAACATGCCATGCTGGACAAATAGCTCTAGCTCTTTATCTACTCTTTGTCGCTGTATTTCTGTCGTACACATTCCGTATAGCATTTCTACTAGATTTTCGTGTACACACTCCTCCGGCATAAACCAATTGCACTGATTAGATTCGTCGAAAAACTCTAGACTAATATCTGTTAAATCTTCTAAATGTTCTGTTTTTGGAATACGATCTGCATTTTTATCAATCGCTAAATTAAATTGATCAATGGTTTCTTGTAAATCTAACGTAACAGATTGCAGATCTTTTATTTTACCAGAATACAATGCTCGAAATGCTTCCTGTTCGGAGATTGTTATTCTACCATATTTGTCATTGATCACTCAATCCACCTTTAATAATCTTTGGTTCAAATGCCGAACCGTGTCCTAAGTTCAGGTCTGCCCAAGATATATTATCGGATTGGTTGGTACTTGCGTTGTCAGAATTCCACCAATGGTCTCCGCTAAGATCGAGTCCAGAACTGTAAGGATCGTATATGGTATACTGTACACGTTCTCCCACATAGCTGTCAATGGTAATTTGCTCGATATCAAAATATTTTTGGCTTATAACAAGTAGCTTAGATAGAATAACCGATCCCACGTAGAAGTCATAGGGGTCGGATGGTAAACAAACAACATTATTTTGAAAACCTTGTAGATGTTCTACAAGTTTATGGTCTTTATGAATGAGAATACTATCTGAAAGACTAGATCTTAGAAAGTATTTTACTCTTTGAAAGCCGATTGAAATGTTTTCTTTTATCGGCGGAATCGGTTCTATACTAATTGATAGATTATATACGTTTGGTAAAATTAGATCTTCATTTATAATGGTGCAGCTAAATTCAGCTGGCATTACGATAATATTTGTATCAGCTAACATTGATTAGGTCATCTAGGTCTTTGTCTTGTTTTTTAATTAGATTCTTAGTGGCTGCGGCATGTCTTCTACCTAGCTCGTACTTATACATATCTAATGCAGTAATTATCTGCTCACAAACACCGCCTTGACCTGATCTGGCTGCAATGAAGTATTTTCTTGTAAGGTCTACAATTTTATTTTCTAGATCTGCATCTTTGAGATTACTAGGATCTGGCAATAAAGGATTGTACATCAATCACCTGTTATTTTCATAATAAAGGCGAGGGCAATATATGGTGGCAAGTTTTCATTGGTACCGCTTGTACCTGTGCTGACAATTGTAATACCTGTAGTTGCAGTAGTAGTTCCTACTGAGTATGTACCATATGTGACACCATTCGATCCTCCGTTATTTGCATCGCTGGTTGTAAGGTTATAAAACAAGTGGCTGTGTGCTGGGTCATTGATATTGTGGTTGTGATCTACAACAATAGCATCCTTAGTACCACCTGTAGTACTGGTAGTGCCTGTAATAGTTGTAACGGCAACACCGCCACTGTCTTGTTTTGCACCAATAACAAATTTATCTGTTAAATCCGGAGTTCCGTTTGTTCCGTCACATAACGACCATCCTGCCGGAATACTGTCAATGTTTCCGTACCACATAATAATACTACCGTAAGGTAATATACTATGGACAAATGCTGTAGGGGCTAACAGAGAAGAATTATTAGTAATATTAGGCGTTCCGCCGCCTGCTGTTGTTTCTATTTTAAACCAGTTATCAACTCCATACTCGTAGTCAGCATAAGAAACATACAATGTTGTTGAACTAGCATAAATTTGACCTTTTAGGTCACCTTTAGATGCAATAGTTCCGCTAGGTTCTGTTTCGATTAAAGTTGCAACAGTAGGAGCATCAGTATATCTTGGGTTGATAAAAACAATGTCACTTCCGCCTACATCTGGAGGTAGGTCTGCTGAATCAAATTCTTGTGTTGAAATTTTGTTATTATCGATACCTGTAACAGTATAAACACCTGTGAGTGTATTAGAATAGAATGTAAATTTAGCACCTGAGATAATTCCAGATGCTGACCCTACTGTAAACTGAGTTGCAGTAGTTCCAATAGTTGGGTCATTTATAATTCCAGTAAATGTAGTTGTAACTTGATTAGGATGTAATGCAACTACACCAATTTGAGATGTTGCGGTAACTATGGTGTTTAAATTATCGTCTACAGTATAGGTATTTCCGCCTATGTGTAGTTCGCTTCCTACAGTAATATAAGTTCCAGTAACATTGACGGAATTTATATCTATGGTGCTTGCTTCTAATTTTTTCTCGTTTAATCTTTTTACAAATACGTTTTCATCAGTTCCGTCATTGTACACTTGAAACAGGTAAGGATCGCTTCCTGATATTTTCATAGGAAAGCTATCTGCTGATAAGTTTACAATATTTGTAGCAGCAAAATTTACAAATGTGTCGTAGGCAGTCGAAGTAGTTACAGAAATAATTACAGAACCGGATTTATTTTCACCTGGCCAGTTGCTAAAAGATAAGGTATGAGACCCAGATTCTAATTTAAATTTTTGATAACTACCTTCTCTGTAATCTACTGTAAGGTTTCCTGTTTTTGCAATAGCTGTATCGTCGAATACATAAACAGAACAATCTTGAAACTGGGCTTGTTTGATTAAATTATTACCAAAATCGTTTGTCTGGTTTAGCCTAATAGAATTTAACTGTAGATCGGAAATGTCACTGTCAGCAGATCCTAGGGCTAGGGATATATTTTTAAAATTATCCCTAAATCCCTGACTGTCGTTATCCACTCCTGCGGTTGGATAATCTTGTTTAATTTTACTAATGTAATTGCTTGTTGTACTGGCCACTATATAACTCCGACTTTGTAGTATTTACCGAGTCAAATTCTACCTTTATTTTTTCTTTAATTCTTCAATTTCTGCTTTTAGACCTTTAATGGCTTCGATTAGTATACCTACCATGTTACCGTAAGCAACACTCAATAAACCGTCTCGTCCTTTTACTACTAGTTCTGGCATGACTTCTTGAACTTCTTGAGCAACAACACCGGTACTCATTACACCGTCCCATCTGCGTCTGAAGTTTACACCCCTCATAGCAACAACTTTTGACAAAGCATCTGGGATTGTTACGATATTGTCTTTTAATATTTCGTCAGAATTGGCAGTAATATAACCAGCACAGGTTAAATTAGTCCCGTCAAACACTAAATTATTAGATCCAGAAATGTTAGATCCAGATGGACTATATAAAACGTTGTTAGTTCCCACCGACACTGTAGCACCACCTGTACCTGGGCTACCTGTATAACCTTGAGGACCTTGAGGCCCTGTTGGTCCGTCTGGCCCTGTTGGCCCTGTTGGTCCTGTTGGCCCCACTGGGCCTTGAGGTCCTGTTGGTCCCTGAGGTCCCTGAGGTCCTGCTGTACTACTATCAAGTCCCCTACTACCAGTAAATCCTACACTGCCAGTAAATCCTACACTACCATAGAATCCTGTACTACCATCATAGCCTCTACTACCAGTCCATCCTCTATCACCTTGGCTACCCGAGTATCCTGCACTGCCTGTATATCCTATACTTCCAGTGTAGCCTACACTGCCTGCAAATCCCTGAGGTCCTGTTGGACCTTGTGGACCTTGTGGGCCTGGATCTCCCTGTAGAGTACTCGCAGAACCAGCGTATCCGGCAGGACCTTGTGGTCCTGCGTCACCTTGACTACCTGCATAACCTTGACTTCCAGTGAAACCTACACCTCCTGGACCTCCATCTGTTCCTGGGCTACCTGTATAACCTCTAGATCCCCAGTAACCTTGGCTACCTGTATATGCTTGACTACCTGTATAACCTTCACTGCCTGTATAACCAACTGTGTATATACTAAATCCCTGGCTACCTGCATATCCAATATCTCCCTGGCTACCAGTGTATCCCGGAACAGTACTTGAAGATCCTGTATATCCAACACTACCGCTAAATCCGCTAGGTCCTGTTGGTCCTGTTGGTCCTACAATACTACCTGTATCAACGAATCCGTTTATAGAGCCAGGGTCGCTAGTTCCTGTATAAACCCAAAGGTGATTGTCAATTACATAAGCATCACCTAAAGATGGTACAGGTGTGACTGGTAATGCAGCCGTGTTAGGCAATGTACCTTTTAAGGTAAATGAGGTTCCTCTAGATCCAGCATAGCCTAGACTTCCTGCAAATCCAGCGCTACCAGTAAACCCTATCGGACCTTGAGGACCAGTTGGACCAAAACTACCAGTATAGCCTAATGATCCGGCATAGCCCAAAGAACCTAAGAATCCTTGGCTACCGTCATACCCTCTACCACCGTAGTCACCTGTGCTACCTGTAAATCCTAGGCCGCCTATACTACCAGTGAAACCTTTATCACCTTGGCTACCTGTAAAACCTTCGGCACCGCTACCTGTGTAACCAATGCTACCTGTATAACCTTGACTACCTGCTACACCTGTACTTCCAGTGTACCCTACACTACCCCAGTAACCGGTATCTCCGCGACTACCATAGTATCCTGTGCTACCGGCATACCCTAAACTACCTGTGTAGCCTCTAGGACCACTTGGACCTGCAATTTGTCCTACGTTGTTCCATCCGTTATAGTGTTGTCCTATACCACTACCGAAATTTGGAGCGCCGTTTGCGATACCAGAATATACCCACATGTAAAGAGTATCTTCTGCAATGTATGCATCTCCTGTAGTATTTGAAAAATCATCTGGTAAGTTTAGATAACTAGGAACGGTTCCTAACAGGGTAAGTCCTGTACCTTGGCTACCTGAATATCCTGTATCGCCTTTGCTACCTGTAAAACCTGCACTACCTGCATAGCCTTGACTACCTGTATAGCCTTTACTTCCTGCATAACCTTGACTGCCGGTAAATCCAGTAGGACCAGTAGGTCCACTTGGACCAAGACTACCTGTATAACCTGGAGTACCTACGCTACCTGAGCTACCTGTAAAACCTACGCTACCGCTATATCCAAGGCTACCTGTGTAACCTCTCGAACCTGCATAGCCTTGACTACCTGTGTAACCTAAGCTACCTGTAAATCCTTTATCGCCCTGGCTTCCTGTGTAACCCTGACTTCCTGCATAGCCTTGACTACCGGTGTACCCAACAGAACCGCTATAGCCTCGATCACCGCCACCGCCAGTAAATAGGACACCGTTTTGATATAAATTACCTTCAAAATAAATGTCGCCATATACACCTAACCCACCGCCTAACGTTAAAGCGCCGGTATTTGTACTAGTAGATGCAGTTAGTAATGGAATTCTAACACTAGTTGGTGTAGCAATCATCAACGGAGTGTTAGTAAACGGATCTACTCCACCTGCTGCCGTAGCCTGTGTTAGGTAAAAAGTTCCCGAAGTATTGACTAAGAATATCTTTTGATCGGCATTATTTGATATTGTAATACCAGTAATGTCGTCTCCGGTATTTTGTATGAAAAGTCCAGCATCGTAGCCGGCAGGATATACTCCGGTGGATGAATCATAGGTAATATAATGTTCACCAGACCATAGTGTTCCGCCGATGCCTGCGCCCCCTGTTACTATTAAAGCGCCGGTTGTTGTTGAAATAGAATCTGTTGAAGTGGTAATAACTAGCTTTGGAACAGTTAAAATGCCAGTGCTTGCTTTAAATGTAAAACCATCATTTACACTCAATGGTACGTAATCGCCCGGACCAATTGCTACAGTTGGGTAGTAGGTCGTAGAATCCGCATTTGTTAAAGTATTGACAAATACTTTGCCTGCTTGTCCTGCTGTTTCTGGAACAATGGTTGATGTACTAACCCAAGTTGCAGTAGTACCCTGTGAAACTAAAATGTAGCCGCTTGGCCCAATTGGAATAAAGGATGTAGTGCTGTTAGCACTTTGAATAGGAATAGAACCAGCTGCTCCGCCTGCTAAGTTGGTAGAAGTATTAGCATTTTCTGCTGCGGAACCAGTGTATCCTCTGCTACCTGAAAATCCTTGACTACCTGCGAAACCACTAGGTCCTTGTGGTCCTGCTACAGTACTAGCCGACCCTGTATATCCCTGACTTCCTGTGAATCCTTTAGAACCAGTATAACCTAAATCACCACGACTACCTGTGTATCCTGTATCACCACGACTACCTGTAAACCCTTTACTACCTGCAAATCCTTGTGGACCTTGTGGACCAGTTGGTCCAACACTCCCTGAGTATCCCTGAATACCTTGATCACCTTGACTACCTGTATAACCTGTCGGACCCTGTGGACCTGCGTCTCCTTGGGTTGCCAATAAAGTTCTGGCTCTAGCTACAGTTAGTGTTTGCTCAACAGATGAATCTGCAACAATGAATAACGTTTCCCCTTCTGTGGGATTGGTCAATGCGGGTAGGTCGGCAAGGTCTTGTCGTATGGTCATTATTTAGGGTACCTGATATAATAGGTATTTATCTTTAATCTTTTCTTTGGTCTGACTGCTCGGCTCTGGCGATCCTATCGTAATCAGGTTGTAATCCTAGTGCATGACTTATTTTTACGTCAATTCTTTGAACTTGATTATTCATAGTATCAACACGACTATCGAGGCCTTTAATAATACCTCCCATACCATTTACACTAGAAGTAACCCCAGCCAGGATGAATTTTAATGTTAGAAACACAAAATAACCTGCAGCCAGTGCCGCTGCAATAGGGAAGCCAAGTTCCGCAACTAATTTTAAAAAATCCATTTTAACTCCTCCTGGGCCAGGGCCATTTTGAATATTTACCAAATAAACAGTTTCCTCTTGATTGGGGATTAAATAGACTGTATAATCTATGTATATTATCTGGCGTTAGTTCAATGGACAGAACAAGGGTCTTCTAAACCCTAAATACAGGTTCGATTCCTGTACGCCGGGCCACTAATTAAAATTATGAAAATAGCTATATTGATCCAAGGTGAACCTAGATTCTGTAAAGAATTTGATGTATTTTTGGAAAATTTAAATGATCCAAAGCACGAATACGATTGGTATTTTTGGTTATGGGGCCCAAATCCTGGACCAGAAGTACACGGATTTAACCTAATTGCAGACTGTTGGCGTAACTATACACCCGAATGGGCGGCGCAAAAGTTACAATCCCTACTCCCATCTAATCATAAAGTTATCAAAGTTGAAGTTCATCCTCAAGATAACCTTAAATTTCCTGTAATTACTAACAAGGCAGGAGAAACACATCAAACTAATGTATGGAAAATGTTCCTTAGTATGCGTAATGCAGATAAGTTGAGAACAGATTCTAATACAGTATATGATATGGTTATTAAAGCTCGACCCGATGTTGGTGCTGTAAATTTAGATATAGATAATTGTTTCCAGGCACTGGTTACAAATCCTAATCAGGTTATAATGTGCAAGGAAGAATGCCACCATTTTGGGTACTGGGGCACTAAGGTAAACGATTGGCTAGCAGTATCTACCCCACACGCTATGACAACTTACTGCGGCGTATATGATAAGATATTAGAATATTGCAATAGAGGATTTATTTTTCATCCCGAAAGTATGCTAAGTTATCATTTGCATAATAACGGTGTTAAAATTACCTATGGCGAGTTCGAAGTATCCCTGCGCCAACTAGGGCGCACAGATGAGAATCACAAATACTGGGCAGACTTTGGAAAATGGGCCTAACTTAGTATTTCTTTTATTTTGACAACGTAATCGCTACAAATACCGTAGCAATCAAAGTCTTTTATTGTCTTTAAATCGGGATCTTTCCATTCTGGAAGCAATCTAATACTTCTATCAGTGAGAGGTTTATCAGGAAACGTCCATAGATAATGATTGCTTGTAATTACACAGTCATCATTTTGGTGCCAAAAATAGACTAGGTCTGTTGTGCTCAACCAGTAAAGAGCATCTAAATTTTTAGCATGAATCCAGAAACCCGGAGTCCTTACAAAATCTTCTGTGACATTGTATTGTGGACCATCATGTCCTAGATAAAAGTTCCCGTTAAAAACCCACAAGTCAACTTCACAATCAAACCCCTGATCGAGAGCCGACCGGAGTTGACTTGGTTGGTTTTCTATATGAAGATTTGGGCCATGTAACAGCCCCCTATGTGCAATCAGTTTCATTTTTTCCAAGCAAACCCTATACCCCAGTCGTCGGGGCATGTATTTTCAATCACTTCCCATTTAGTTTTGTCAAGTGCTTGAACAAATCTAGCAGGGCCAGGGTGGCACGATACGTCGTGGAACCCAACAATTCCACCCGGATTTAACCATTGTGTATATTCCCAGTCTACTAATACTTGATTTATACTGTGCCAACCGTCGATAAAAATAAAATCAAACCCTTGAATCCCTAACGCTCTCATGGTTGCCATGTTTTCGTTGATGCTCGAACTTGAGTTTTTAATAGTATAAATTTTTTTACTATTATCATTTAAAAATGTTTTATCGTCGAGATCGATTCCTACATAAGACGCTGTGTCGAGTTTGTTTTTTAAAAACGACCAAGTTGAGCTCTCGTCTCGATTTCGACAAACTCCGATTTCTAAGATAGATGTGCATCTATCTCGAATTTTTAAAAATTGTTCTGTTAGGTTTTGTCTGTTGCAATCGCTGAATTCTATACGACCGTGATAATTTCTAGGATGAGGCACACCGCCATCTTCGTCGTCAAAAGCGGTACCTGTTCTAATGTCTCTTGTTAAATCTTGTTCCCATTTCATTTTATATATCCCCATTTTTCTATAGCCTGTTTATACTCCGGTCCGTATGTTTTATCTATAGCTTGTCGCATAGCACGAGCTCCTGCAATAGTACCGCCCGGGTGACCATGTACAGCACCACCTACATTGGCCATGTAATCTAATCCTGCCAGTCCTGTAATTTTATCTACGAGGCCTGGATGAAATCCGCAACTCAACACAGGTGTTGTATTACCTGCACGTAGCACCTTGATTGCTTCTTGTAGCTCTACAGGGTCGTCGTTGCTATATCCGCCCATCATTCCTGTTTGGATTGTGTCTACCCCCATGAGTGTTGCCAGTTGACAAATAACAGGCCAGCTAATACTAAACCGGTGGCTTGCATCAGTAAACACTTTATCTCCACTCTTTTGAAAATGCAAAAATAGAGGTAAGTCTAATTTACGAATACTGTTATATACTCCTAGACCGCTGAACACATTGATGTGTACACCGACACCGCCTAGATCATGAACACGTTTTACTCGATCCATTACCACATGCGGATCACAGTTGATAGTATGACAGAATACTACTTTTCTGCTTTGCTTGGCTAGGTAGTTAGCAATGATATCAACCCTGCGCTCTAACGGAGCACATGCAGGGTTACTCATGATTTCGTCTTCTTTAATAAAGTCAACACCACCGTCGACCATCTGTTTGACCATTTCTAATAGAACTTCTGGCGTAATTCCGATTTTAGGTTTAACAATACTGCCTAGTAGAGGCTTATTATACTGACCTGTAAATTTTCTAAATCCAGATAGCCCATACTTGGGTCCTTTAAAATGTGCCTTTACATCTTCTGGCAATTCTAATTTAATAAGTCTGCAACGTGTAATGATATCAATATCGACGTGTCCGCCCATAAGTTGGCATAACATATGGCTGATTCCGTCTGTTTCCCAATCTGTGTTTACCTTAGGAAATGCGATCTCTACAGGGCCTTCTCTGTATGCTTCTAATGTACGTTCGTCGCCTAAGATGATACAACTATGATTTTCAAATAACTCGTCAGTTTCCCATTCGTTACGAACATTCGGATTACCTACACTTTGCCCAATGGCTAAATTCCATGCCGCTGCCTTTAGATTTTCTGTACTGCTCATTAGATAGGTAGCAATTACATAATCTTGTTCATTTATTTCTGATCTCTGTTTAAAGAACTTCATATTTGTCTCCTGGTACGCTAGGGGTTTTAACACATAATACTGTACAGTCTTCTAGAAAAACAGGATCAGCGATTTCATTTGGTTCGAGGATAAAGATTTCTCCTTCGTTTATTTCTGTGTTACAAATAACCATCTTGCCTTTGATCAATAAGTTATATTCTGTGCCTAACTTATGATAGTGCTTTGCCCACACTTCTCCTTGTTTGTGTGTTAGGACACCTACTTCAAAGACATCTGTTTTTAGAATTGATGGCTCGAAATTTCCAATGATCCATCCTCTCCAAAAGTCTTTTACATTATGCTTTTTCATACTTTAAGAATTTTTCTAAATCTACAGGAACACCTACCGGATGATGCTGCTCATTTGGTATATGGTAAATGCCCACGCTGAGTCCCTTTTTAACCATATAGTTGTACGTAGGAGCAATATAAAATTCGCCGTTTGGTGCCCGATCATCGGCGGAAATCATTTCTTCAGCACTATCAACAAAGTATTTGCCGCTGGCCCAATAATGTATCCCGTTTAATGATATATTACTTATAACTTCCTTTTCTCGTATTTCAATAACGTGGCCCTTTTTATCTAGCTTTGCATAGCTATTCTTATCAGTATCACTATAATAGGTTACTACTGCACCGTCATAGAGTCTTACGTTATGGAAAAATAATTTAGAATCCCACTCCATAATTTGATCGCAATTAGCAATAACGAGTTCTTCGTTGTTGTTGATTTCTTCTCTAAACAGTAGTGCAGAACAAGCAGGTCCTTCTGTGGTCTGCGTAATCTCTACAAATTTAGGATTTTTAACTACTCTACCAATTATGTCTTTGACGATGTTTGTATATTCATTTTGTCTAATAATAAAATGATATTGTCCTTCGATACCTAAACTTTCTATGGCACGAACAATCATAGGTTTGCCGTTGACATCGATTAGCGGTTTAGGTAAGTATTGATCTTTTGGAAACCGGCTACCTTCGCCGGCCATGGGTATAATAACGTTTGTCATATTTGTCCTATAGGAATGTGTAAATCTTTATCGTCGAAATTACTTCGACCTTCTGCTTTAAGATGGAAGTTAAATGGTCCAGGAATTTGACTTCTCGAGTTTTTAAAATAGTGCCAACCTAATAAATGTTCTGAACTCCATTCGTGTACATTATGTTCCCAGGGCGGGTATACTTCAAAAATATACTCGTCCATGTGATGGGTCATATCTGCAAAGAATTTCATATCGTCGTATGTACCGAGGCAAAACTGATCACAGGCTTCTCTGCCTTTTGTACCGTGTCTATTGTTTGCAGGACTAACAGCGCCCTTGCTTAGGTCTAAGGTTCTTAGATCGACTTCTCTATCTAATCTTCCCTCTCCTCTAAATTTAATAACCATGTCGTACTGATCGTCTATTAAATTAAATGCACGATGGGTCGACAACCACATAGCACGCCTGCGCCTATACCACCACCTTACACTTTCCTTTTCTTCGGTATTGTGTTCTCTATTATGAGGAGGAAGTTGATATGGGGGTTCGGGTTCTATTACAACTGTTTTCAAGTTATAAGGAGAGAAAAGCATAGGTTCTATTTTTGATCTAGCTTCTTCTGCTGTTCTTGCCCACTCTGTTTCCCAAAAATACAGAAACAGGTCTGCTTGGTCCATACCTTTAAGTTGGCGTAGAAATATGTTAAAGGATGTAGTGAACCGGGGCTGGCCCCCTGCTATAAGTGCTACTTTCATTAGAAATAACTGATGTTTGCTCTCATTGGGTAGTTATACTCGTGTCGTTCCCATTCTTCGTTCTTACGAGTTTCTAACATCATAGTTTTGCCTAAGCATAGTGCCAGGGCACTAGGACTACTCATAGAACTTATAAACAATTCACTACCTTGAATAACACGAGCAAGTTCCATGAAGTCGGGGGTGCGATAATGCGGTACAAAGCACTTGAACGTTTCTTCAAACCATGCATGTTCTTCTTCTAAGCCTACATACACGGCCTCTTCACATAGACCGTTGCTGATCATACGCTTCCATGTGGGACTAACAAGTTCGTTGCCTTCTTGATAATGGGGACCACGAAAGATAACAATGGGACGTCCTGGAAATTTTCTAACTTCTCTGCATTCCATCCAAGGATCCATTTGTAGTTGTCGCTGATGATATTTTAAATCGATGCCTTGTGCTTTGGCGTGTTGATTGCTGAAGTTTCGAGGACGTTCGGTCATTTGTAGGTGTAAAGCAGCATTTTCTAGTTCGTAATCAATATGCTCACCATTCCAGGGTTTAAAATCTGTAATATAAGATTGGTGCAACATAAGCTCACGCATAGACTCGAAGTCATCTTCTGTCATGCGGCCTGCATGTCTGCCAGTTAAACTCCACCCTAGTTTCTCTCTAACAACATTTTCTAAGTTGTATAGCTTGAGATAAAATTCCCCACCGCCTAATATCTTTGCGGCAACCAGGCTACAAAATGTGTCACCGGTTGTACCTGAATGTGAAAAAGTTATCATTTATTCTCCGTTCTCTCTATATAAGTCAGTGACATGAAAGACTGCACCCGGTGCAATCATATTGCGTTCAGTCCATTTATCGATATTATCAGTAATAGCTTTGGGGAAGTAATCGTCAACAACAACAATTTCAAACCGTTCTTCATGTCCGGGTCCGTGATGACCATATTTGTTTGATACCATCCATTCTATATTATGTCTAGAGATAAGTTCTGCTCTGTCTGTTTCGGTATGAGCAAAATTTTGTATCTTAGTAATAGCTGCCTTATCATCTCCAAAATAAGTAAAATGCCAACCCCCGTGATCAACATAGACAGTTTCTGGAGCATCTTTAATCCATGGAAACGTAAATTCTCTTTCTTGTTGTGCATTAGTAAAAGCACGACCTCTAGTACACATGATGTTTCGTTGTTTGCTACGTTCAAAGATTTTCATGAAGTTGATTTTATATTGGAACATAGGAATGACTAAAACGTATTTGTCATAGTTGTTCTCGTCCTCTTTGATCATAGCAACTGCTTCTGCCCTAGGAATTTCGTCAAGATCCGATACAATTACAATATCTTCAGGAGACATATCTTCTAAGCCTCTGCCTAGAGAATATCTTTGAAATTTTTCTCTAACCCAGCTATCTTTAGTATCGGGCATATTGTCTACCTGTATGCGACGAATTTTATCTGCATAGGGTTTAAAGCGGTCCCAGTTATCTAATAAAATATAGTCTTTAGATTTGCCACTGTGGCTAAGGTTTGATTCGGCGATGACAAAATGATCAGTAACATCCCACATTTCTTGTAGGCGTATTTCTAAAACATCTAGTTCGTTGAAGAATGTAAAACAATCGTAAGTTTTCATCTAGTGTCCTGTATAAGTTTTTTGTATTGTTCTGCTAGCTTGACACGTAGTTCGTTTTGAAGTCCTGGCCAATGGATAACAAAATCTCCCTGTTGCCATTGACCACTATGTCCTAATAGGTCAGTACTATCAACATTGTATATTCTGTAGTCATAAGAATTCAACACATTTTGCGGGATAATCTTAAAAATATCTTGGAATTTGGGATAGAAGTCAATCACAGCCTGTTGCTCAAACCACTTCTTATCATTTTTGTATTCGCCTTTTTTACTCAATAAGAAACGTAGCCATTCTTTTGCCTGTGTTGAATTGCGTACAATAAAGCTACCTGTGTTTAGGGCCGCAATGTCTACAGGCATGATAACATGAAATTCCGGATCTACCAGCCCTTCTAGCTTGATGTCAAAGTTAGTGATCATAGCATCGTTGTCAATCCACCATACCCAATCAACTTGGGGGTTCTTGTCCATGATGTCCAGTATGTGTACAAATTTATCAAAGTGTACTTGGTCCATACTGAACCCGTCTGTTTTGGCAAAAGTTAGATATCCATGCTTTTCTGCGTACTCGATTTTGTTTGTCCAAGTATGTTCTGCTAGGGACTCGTGTTTTTCGTTGAATATGCTGGCAATGGCAAAAGTGGGCTTTTCTTCCTTCCAAAGTCTAGGAATACTGTCCCAAAGAGCCTGAAAATCAATATAAGGATCCTTTAAACTCTCTAGTGTAATGTGTAAACTTAGGCTAGGTATAGGGCTAAACAGCATGACGTCTGGCTTATTCCATACCTGGTTTATGGTATCATTTTCATCTTTTTTCAGAATCCATTCAGCTGCATCTTGGAAATGATGGCGGTATTTGTCGTAGATCATACGACTTGCAAGGCAGGTATAGGTACTGTGTTTTACTGTTCTATAATGTCTATAAGGACCGAAAAGCAGGATACTTTCATAGATTTGATGGGTATAGCGGTACACATCATCATGCGGATTTATAGCAATCATTTGACCTGTGTTTACTTCAAACTGATCTACAGTATCGATCATGTCTTGGATTGCTTCTGGAAAGTGTGGATAGTCATCCTCTGCATGATACCATAAATCAGTAGCATGTTCTTCTACAAGTTCGTAAACTTTCTTGCAGGTATAACTAGCGCCAGTTCCGCCTTCTACATTTATAAGCTCTGCAGGATATTTGCATTTAGATAAGATAGTTTTGAAATCTGCAACTGCTTCTGGACTGCTATGATCGTCTAGGACAATGAGGCTAACTGTATGTCCTGTGACTTGATTGATGCTGTTTACAAGGCTGCTCAGGCATACATTTACTAGCTCGTGCTTAGGTACTTTATGATAGCGCCCTCCCATGTTTTCGCCGTTTAGCATATTGACACGGGTGCAGGTTCTCAAGATAATAACTAGGTCACGCATTATCTGTCCATCATCTGTGTTATGTAAGGATGGTCTGCAATTTTTTCAATGACACATTCTATTTCATAGCATCCTTCACTATGAACATAGTCAGGGAGAGTGTAGTCGAACCCTGCGTCGTTGTCGCACATATGACGCAGTCTCCACTCGCCTAGCGGGAGCGCCTCTTGAATTTCGGCTAGCAAGGTACTAGGTAGATAGTATCTAAAATGCCCTGAACCTGCAAACCTACTTGGAAGATCTTTTTTCTTTTCATATAGTAGCCAATGGGGAACTACAATGATCATAAAGCCTCCTACTCTTAGTACACGAAACCATTCTTGAAGAGCTAGTTCCCAATTAGGAATGTGCTCAAGTACATGACTACTGTAAACCGCGTCTTGGCTCTCATCGGGGAATGGCAAATGAATGCCGTCGTAGTTAGGATATCCTTGATCGATACCTATGGCGTTTTCGACAATAGGAACAACTGGCCTGCCGGGGTTATAACCAGCAAATCCGATCTCTAAAATGTTTTGTCCGCTTAGGTATTTGTCAAGGAATCCATTTTCAACTTTGTCTGCGTAGCTCTTGATGCTCTCAATGCCAACCTGTCTGTTTTTGTCGAACATGCGATACCTTTATATGAATCGTAATATTTAAACACCACTAGACTCGGTTGTCAAATATATTGAAAATGTTGCCAAATTACAACACTTTTTCTTGACCGGGATAAATAAATGACTATATAATAGCGACATTGTTTAGTTGAGCCAGTAATACCTGAGTTTTTTACTCAAATTTAAAAACAGGGGTTGACAGCAAGGCTAAATAAATGTACAATAGAGACAAGTTAGCAAGCAATGTAGGCAGTAAGTGTTGTAAAAATACAACAAAGAAATTTACAAAAAGTTGTTGACAACAGGCATCGAAAGGTGCTACAATAGAAACAAGTTAGAAAGCAATGGTGTTTTTTAACAAAAAAGGATTTTAAAGAGAAAGCAAATGAAAAACTGTTCGATACATTTACAAAGACAAGGGAGCGCCAAACAGGCGGGCTTTATGCCCTCTAATTGGTTTGCGAATCTGTCAAGTTATGATCGCACACCAGAGATTTGCCAGGGGTCCCGGGAGGATCGTGTAGCATAAACGCAACACAAACTTACCCAAAGGACCCCAGGATTAAAAACCCTGGGGTTTTTGTTTGCTCAAACGAAAGTATGACAGAAACAGACAGTAAGAAACAGATCAGACAGATTGAGTTTATGCAACAGCATACACTATCACCCGAACAGCTTAAAACGTTGATCGAGGAAAAGATGGCTCGTGCTAGAGTGTACTCGCAATCAGTTAGAAAGCGAGAGACGGTCCTTCAAAACGACTATCGTTAGAATCGCAACGAG
>JACCDW010919728.1_pt1 | contig 33867 bp, 52 predicted proteins | sample 7449781 | NCBI WGS metagenome assembly JACCDW01 (sample SAMN15323449, study PRJNA562643) | freshwater metagenome | isolation source: river surface water | place: USA:Blue River Watershed | collected 2017-08-18
ACACAACCCGCTGCACCGCCAGCACCAGTTGCAAGATTCTTTTCAATTCAGGTATAGGGAGCAAGATGAAGAAGATTGATTTTTCATTAGTCGTTGAAATTGTCGGTGCAACCCTTGCAGCAACTGGCCTTGCAATGGTTTCAGTGCCACTTGCTCTTATCGTTTCAGGTGTGTTTCTAGTATGGATTACAGAAAAGGCTAACTAATGAGTTTATCAAAGCGTTTGGCAGGTTCAGGCAATAAGCGTTCAATGAATAACCAATACATTGAACCAATTATCCCTGGCCGCCCTGCATTTGCAACAAATGCTGGTGTAGTAGTTGATTCTGAAACCGCTATTCGTATGTCCACGGTTTATTCTTGTGTGCGCTTATTGGCAGACACAGTTTCATCTTTGCCAGTCGGTGCTTATGTGCGCCGTGGCCGTAACCGCCTTTCATACTCAACAGTTTATGGCGATCAACCAGCGTGGGTGGCAAGACCAAACCCTGAAACAACACGCCTTGAGTTTTATGAGCAGATTGTTACTTCATTCAAACTTGATGGCAATGCTTACATCCTGACAGTGCGCGATGATATGGGTGATGTTCAAGAACTATATGTTTTGAATCCTCGTAACATCCGCATTGAGCGCTTAGAGCCAGGCGAGCCACTTGTTTATTATGTGAAGATCAAAGACTCACAAGGCGTTTATGAGCAGCGCCTAAGTGACAAAGAACTTTTGCACATCCCTGATTTCCGCTTACCAGGTGAGTATTACGGACTCAGCCCAATTGCTGCCTGCCGTACAACACTTGGTTCAGCGATGGCAGCAGATGTTTATGCAGCTTCGTATTTTGGCAACGCTGCTAACCCAGGCGGTGTCATTGAAACGCCAGGTGAATTAACTGAAGAACAGGCATCAGACATTGGCCGTGATTGGAACCTTACCCACACTGGACCATACCGCGCAGGCAAGATTGGTATTCTTTCAGGCGGTGCTACATTCAAGCCGCTAACAATTAACGCCCAAGATGCGCAGTTGTTAGATACTCGCCGTTTCTCAGTTGAAGAAATTGCCCGCATTTACCGTGTTCCATTGGCGCTTCTTGGCCATCCAGTAGCGGGTGCAATGTCATTTGCATCAGTTGAAGCACAAAACCTTTCATTTGTTCAGTATTCATTGCGCCCAATCTTGGAGCGAATTGAGCAGTCACTATCATCATTACTGCCTGAATCAGATGGTTTCATCCGCTTTAACTTGGATGCGCTACTTCGTGGCACAACAAATGAGCGTTACGATGCTTACACAAAGGGATTGCGTGAAGGTTTCCTTTCACTCAACGATGTTCACGCATACGAAGATATGGCACCAATTGCAGACGGTGACCAATACCGCGTTCCGCTACAAAACATTGATGCTTCAGATGCTAAGGATGTTGGCCTCAAGCTACGCACCGAGATTGCTGCAGCATTGATTCAAGTTGGCTTCGACCCAGCAGCAGTAACACAGGCAGTTGGCCTACCTGATATGAAGCACACTGGTTTGCCATCTAGCCAATTGCAACAAATATCAACAATTGATCCTGAAAATCCTGAATCAGTTTATGAGGTCAAATAATGCCGTATTTCATTTCAGACAAACAAGCCGATTGTTCAGGATGGGCAACAGTAAAGCAAGAAACAGATGGTTCTTATACAACGCTTGCGTGTCACGATACAAAACAAGAAGCAATAGATCAAATGGTTGCAGTTTCAATCTCTGAAGATATGGAACCAGGCGGGGAAGTTAACTCAAGGAGCAAAGTGAAAGAAATTGAACGCCGTACATTTACGGTACAAGATGTTGAAGCACGCCAGGCAGAGGATGGAACAATGCGTTTGCGTGGTTACGCTGCGGTGTTCAACGATGCAAGCGTTCCACTACCATTCAAGGAAACTATCGCCCCTGGCGCTTTCCGTAAGACATTGAGCGAAACACCTGATGTTCGCTTGCTTATCAATCACGAAGGTTTGCCACTAGCTCGTACAAAGAACGGCACATTAACTTTAATTGAAGATGAGCGCGGTTTGTTTATGGATGCAGAGATTGCAGACACAACCGAAGGCCGCGACCTTTACAAATTAGTTGAGCGCGGAGATGTTGACCAAATGAGTTTTGCGTTCCGTGTCATCCGCCAAAAGTGGAATGAAGATCGTTCAACACGCACGCTAACTGAAGTTTCACTAGCAGATGGAGATGTTTCAGTGGTTACTTATCCTGCATACCCAACAACAACAGTTGAAGCGCGTGAAGCACTGCGCAATGCAATTGATGCAATCAAAGAAGGTCGCGCACTAGATGGTGAATCAACTCTTGTAATCAATACAATTCTTGAGAAGGTTTCAGAATCTTACGATAGCCTTGAAGAAGGCAAGACAATGCTTGAAGTTTTGCTTGGCCTAAACACACTTACCCCAACTGTTGAAGTTGAGGAACCTGAAGTTGAGTTAGAGCCAACAGATATGCCAGCACCAGCGCGTTCAATTTCCCTGCGCTTGGCTCAAGCAATTATCAATAACACAAAATAAATTTCTGCTGCACAAGTAGCAGAGCGAAGTCGGAGCAAATCCCACACCCTAAAAGCGCCGTGGAGAGCATTGCCACCACCTCAAACCAATTACAAACACTCATTGGAGAAAAATGTCAAAGTCATATCTTGATGTTGCTCTTGAGCGCCGTGATGCAGTTAAGGCAGAAATGGATGCAGTTCTTGAGGCAGTAGCCGCAGAATCTCGCACCGACCTTACTGCAGAGGAAACCGATAAGGTTGATGCTCTTGTAGAAGAAGCACGCGCACTAGATGCAAAGATCGAAAAGTTCACAACACAGGCAGCAGCAGATGCAAAGGTTGCAGAAATGCGCTCATCAGTTGCAGCAGTTGTTGCACCAAAGGTAGGCGGAGCAATCGTTACACGCGAAGCACGCACATACAACCCTGAAGCTGGCGTTTCATTCGTAAAGGATGTTTTCAACGCTCAGATTCGTGGAGACTACAACGCACAAGAGCGTTTGGCACGCCACACAAAGGAAGAAGCAATTGAGACACGCGCAGTTGATACATCTAACTTCGCTGGTTTGGTTGTTCCTCAGTACCTAGTTGACCTCGCTGCACCTTATGCACGCGCAGGCCGTCCAACTGCAGATTTCGCAACTGCAAAGCACACACTCCCAGTGGCAGGTATGTCTCTGGAAATTTCTAGAATGACAACAGGAACTTCAACGGCAGTTCAGGAAACTCAGAACACTGCAGTTTCAAATACTGATGCCGATGACACCCTGCTCAGCGTGCCAGTGCGCACGATTGCGGGCCAGCAAGACCTATCCCGACAGGCGATCGAGCGCGGAACAGGCATTGACACATTTGTTATTGCTGACCTAATCCGTTCTTGGCACACAACAGTTGATGCTCAGGTTCTAAACGGAACAGGCTCAAACGGCCAGTTCAAGGGAATCCGCGCTTCAGGTGGAAACGCAATCACATTCACTGCAACAACACCAACAGTTGCATTGCTATATCCAAAGTTGGCTGATGCAATTCAGCAGATTCAGAGCAATGTCTTTGAGACACCAACTCACTGGATTATGCACCCACGCCGCCTAGCTTTCTTGCTAGCAGCAACAGATTCAACAGGCCGCCCACTTGTAGTTCCAAATGCTCAAGGACCAATGAACGGTTCAGCAGCAGGCGCAGGCGCAGCAGGATACGGTAACTCAGGTTACTCAATGATGGGCTTGCCAATCATTGCTGATGCAAATGTTGGAACAACATACGGAGCAGCAACAAATCAGGATGAAATCTATTGCGTAGCAGCACCTGAAATGCACCTTTGGGAGCAGCCAGGTTCACCATTCGCATTGTCATTTGATGCAACTGGTGCTTCATCTCTAACAATCAAGTCTGTTGTGTACGGCTTCGGCGCGTTCACTGCAGAGCGCTATCCAAAGGCCGCTTCAATCATCAGCGGAACTGGTTTAGTAGCACCAACTTTCTAATAGAAAGTTAAAATTGTAAGAGGCGGGTTAATTTCCCCCGATTAGCCCGCCTCTTACTTCTTAAATGATTCGGGGGAATCTATGAAATCAGCACACAAAGTTTCAATCGGTAGTTGTGACCCAGGCAATGTCAACGGCGGGTTTGCATTTAGTTTGATTCAGTTGGCACAATCACGATCATCACGGCTTGGCCCGTTTATTCGCATCAAGGGTTCAGGCCTTTTGTCAAAGCAACGCAATCGTTTGGTTAAGCAATTTTTAGAAACCAAATCTGATTGGCTTTTAATGATGGATTCAGATGAGCAACTATCTGTTGAAGCATTTGATAAGTTGATTGAAGCTGCTCACGATACAGAGCGCCCAGTTATAGCAGGCCTAGTGTTCGCCAGTTTTGAAACAGGTTATCCATATCCACAACCTGTACCAACAATTTTTCAAGATGCCCCTGAAGGCTTCTTGCCACTAAACAAATACGATAAAGATTCACTATTTCAAGTAGATGCAGCAGGAACTGGATGTTTGTTAATCCACCGCAGCGTGCTTGAGGCAATTCAGGCAGATGCAGACCCACACCAGGGCAAAGATTGGTGCTGGTTTTGGGATGGACCTATCAACGGTGAATGGATTGGCGAAGATTTACAGTTTTGCCGCCGCCTTCGCTCGTTAGGTTTTCCAATCTATGCCCACACAGGGGCGATATTGCCTCATTCAAAGTCATATTGGCTAGATGATCGGCAGCACGATATATGGAACGCATAAAAAGAATTTTAAGAATTAAGGTAAAATCAAAGGAAACCGCTACCGCCGTTCCACAACTGGAACGCGCAATGCTTCCCAAAGTAGAAACGAGAACAACGCGTGGCGATCACTAACGGCTATTGCACACTCAACGATGTAAAGGCAGCGCTCAACATTGAAGATTCAATGGATAACGCTGCAATTGAAGTGGCTATTGCTACTGCCAGCCGAATGATTGACGATTACACAGGCCGTTTCTTTTACAAGGATGGCACCGCTTTGTTGCCTGCCACTCGTTACTACACACCAACCGATTATTGGGTTCTCCCAACTGATGATTTTGTGAGCATCAGCGAAATCGCAACAGATGATAATTTTGATCGTTTATATGGCACTGTATGGACTGCAACAGATTCAATGTTTGAACCAGTCAACAATCCTTCACGCGGTTGGCCAATGAGCAGAATTCTTGCCGTTGGTTCTTATGTTTTCCCGTGGAACTTGCCACAATCAGTACGCGTTAAGGGTGTCTTTGGATGGTCAGCCGTACCCGCTGAAGTCAATAGCGCGGCACAAATTCAGGCTTCCCGCCTGTTCCTGCGCCGCCAATCACCATTTGGTATTGCAGGCTCAACAGATATTGGAACAGTGCGCTTGGCTGCAAAGCTAGATGCCGATGTAGAGGCGTTATTGCGCCCATTGCGCCGTAATAATGGTTTGGCCAAGTAATGTTACCAAGTCAGGTTCGTGAAGGCTTAAAAGCCAATCTTGAGGCAATTAAGGGTATGCGTGTTTATGACCTTATCCCAAGCGTGCCAGTTGCACCTGCTGCAGTCGTTGGCCAGTTGGACTTTACCTTTGATTTGAACAATGCCCGTGGCTTAGACCAGGCAAACCTTGATGTTGTTGTTTTGGTTCAACGCTTTACAGAGCGTACTGGCCAAAACGATCTTGATAAGTACCTTGCAGGTAGCGGGGCTTACTCAATCAAGGCAGCAATTGAATCTGATCTAACTCTTGGTGGCGCTTGCAACACATTGCGAGTTACATCAGCCGAAGCGGGAACTTACGCCGCAGGGGATATTGAGTATCTTTCATATCGTTACCGTCTCACCGTTTGGGGATAAGGAGAAAAATGAGCTACACAGTTACCTCGGACAATTTCGAGGCGAAGAAAAAGGGTGAATCAATCACCGATAAAGAATTGCTTGAACTAGGACTGAACGCAAATGCCCTAGTTGCAGGCGAACACATCAAGAAATCAGCACCAGCAATCAAACCAGCAACAGTAGAGGAAACAAAATAAATGGCCCGTATAGTCCTAACAGATGCTTCAGTTGTAATTAACGGCATCAATTTGAGCGAGTTTATTACGAGCGTGGCAATCTCATCCAGCGAAGATGTAGTTGAAACAACTGGTATGGGGTCAGGTGGGGCGCGTACCCGCGTTGCTGGGCTTGGAGATAATTCACTAACACTTGAGTTTAATCAAGATTTTGCAACATCAGGTCCTGAAGTGACAATTAACGCAGTTGGTTCATCACTTGTTGGAACAACAACAACAGTTGTTGTAAAGCCAACATCAGGTGCAGTAAGCGCAAGCAATCCTAGTTACTCATTTTCAGCCGTTGTTGCAGAGTGGCAGCCACTTTCAGCAGCAGTTGGCGAGTTAGCAACAGTTTCTGCAACTTGGCCAATCTCAGGAACAATCACAAAGGCGGTTGCATAATGGCGCGTTTAGTTTTAACAAATGCTTATGTCCTATTTGCAAGCAATGATATTTCACAATATGTAACATCAGTTTCGCTTTCAACTAGCGTGGATGTTATTGAAACCACGGGGCTTGGCTCATCAGCTCGCACCCGTGTTGGTGGGTTGTTTGATAATTCTGTAACGCTAGAATTTAATCAGGATTTTGCAGACAATGCGCTTGAAGAACTTGTAAATGGTACTTCACTTGCAACAACAACTGTTGGAACAACTGTAGCAATGGAAATTCGCCCAGTAAATACAACAGTTAGTGCAAGCAATCCAAAATACACATTTAACGCTTTGATTTCAGAGTGGCAGCCACTATCAGGTGCCGTAGGTGAGTTGGTTAGCGTAAGCGCGACTTGGCCGATCTCAGGCGTTATTACAAAAGCAATTTCATAATCTACTAAGGGGGAAAAGATGGATGGATTAGCAGTAAAAGTAAAAACAACTGATGGTGTTGAAAAGTCATATAGATTAACGCCACGCATTATTGTTGCTTTTGAACAAAACTTTGGTGCAGGTATGCCAAAGTTGCTGGGAGAGCAACAAAAAGTGGAACACATCTATTGGCTTGCTTGGAAATGTCAACAAGTTGATGCTCAAAATAATGGTGGAACACCAGTTAAATTATTCGGGCCTGACTACTTAGATACAATCCTCAGCGCAGAATTGGATTCAGATAGTTCTTTCGAGTCCACCGCAACAGCCTAACTTATACGGTTGCTGCGGTGGCCTGCGAAACTGGTATTTCTCCAATTGATCTAATGGATGCCCCTGAAGGCATCTTTGAAGCAATGACGATTTACTTGAAGGAACGAGCTAAAACAAATGGCGGATGATGTAATTGTTTTATCGGGGATTAAAGAAACTATTGATGCCTTAAAAGGCTTTGATAAAGATGCCGTTAAGCGTTTCAATAAAGTTATCAATACAGAACTTGCTGGCGCTCAACGGGATGCCCGTAACATCATCCAAGATGAACCACCGATGAGTGGCTGGCGTAAGTCCGATGCTGCTAAAGGCCGTGTTCGTGGTGGCAAAGGTTGGCCAGGCTGGGATGCTGGTGAAATCAAAAGCAAGATTACAAAGACAAAGGCTCAAGGCAAAGTTCGTGGAGATTACACAACAAGCGCTGGTGCTTTGTTGAATAAGTCTGCAGCAGGTGCAATCTTTGAAGTTGCTGGCCGTGTTGCATCAGGTACAAAGCGGATGACTGCGCAATCCTCAAGTGGGCAGTTCTTGCGCACAATTGGCAACAGATTTGGTAAGGCTTCGCGTGTAGTATGGCGTGTAGTTGATAAAGATAGATCAAAAATTGAAGCAAATGTAAATCGTGCTTTGGAGCAAGCAAAGGCAGATTTACAAAAACATTTGAACAGAGAGCGAGCATAACAAATGGCAGTTGGCGCAATTGTTGCCCGCATCCTCACCCAGTATTCTGATAAAGGTTCAAAGGCTGCTCAAAAGGATATTTCAAAACTAGGCAAAAACATTGATGGTTTTGCTAAGAAATCCACAAGAGCATTTGGCCTTGCTGCAGCAGCATCAGCCGCACTTGCAATTAAAATTGGCAAGGATGCAGTTCAAGCTGCAATAGCAGATCAAAAATCTCAGGTATTGCTTGCAAACTCTTTGCGCAACACTGCAGGTGCCAGCAATCAGGCAATCGCAGGGGTAGAAAATTATATAACTTCGCTTCAAAAGCAATTCTCTGTTGTTGATGATGATTTAAGGCCTGCAATGGCTCGACTAACTGCAGCCACGGGTTCAATTACTGCAGCACAAGGATTGATGCAAACTGCGCTGGATGTAAGCGCATCATCAGGTGCTGATTTGGAATCTTCAGTTGGCGCAATTATTAAGGCAACAAGTGGCCAGTTCAAGGCGCTTAAAACCCTTGTGCCTGGTTTAACTACTGCCACAATTAAATCAAAAGATTTTGGTAAGGCGCTTGAAGAAGTTAATAAGCAAACAAGTGGCGCAGCAGCAAAACGCGCTGGAACTCTTGAATATCGCCTTGCAGGATTAAAAATTGCATTTGGTGAAATCCTTGAAACTTTGGGATATGCGCTTTTGCCAGTTATTGAAAAGTTTGCAACTACCATTTCAACAAAGATTTTGCCAGCAATTGAAACTTGGGTAACTCTTAACAAAGACAAGTTAGCGGCTAGTTTCCAGATCGCAGCAGATTTTGCAGTTAAGTTGCTTGCAGTTGCTATTTCATTTGGCGATTGGGTTTCAAACAATATGGGCCTTGTTAAGACAATGGCAGCCATTATTCTTGGAATGTTTGCAGTTGGTCGCGCTTCAGCTTTTATTATTATGCTTGGCCAAGTCACTGCTGCAATGGCAGTGCTTCGCACCACCGCTGCAGGTGCAGCAATTGCATCAGCTTTTGCAACAGGTGGAGTAAGCGCAGCAGCAGGTGCAGCAGCGGTTGCAGGAATTGTTGCTGCAGTTGGTATTGGTATGATGGCACCAGGAACTACTGCAGGCGGTAGTGGTGGCAAAACAGTGCCATCAACAGGGAACCCATTACCTAAACTTGGAGCAAGTGGCGCACAAAGAGGCAAGGCATCAGTTTTAGGTTTCCCAAATAATTTTGGCGCACCAGCACCAGTAATTCCAACAACTGTTGATAGCACCGCTGAAGCATTAAAGAAATTTATTGAATCACTTAATGCTGGAAATAAAACATTAAAAACTACAAAAACACTTCAAGATGCAATCAATGCCGAAGCCGTACGGCAAAATTTGGCTCGCCAAGCAAGACTTTCAGGTTCATCAACAATTGCTATTGGCGCTTCAGGCTCACTTCTTTACAAGCCAAATAGCGGTGTTAATGTTGTTGTGAACAATGCAGGCTCTGTAATTACTCAAGAAAACCTTGTAACATCCATTGTTAACGGCATTGAGCGAACAACTCGCCGTAGCTTTGGAACTGTTGGAGCGTTTGATAGATAATGCCAGCCTTTGACGGAGTAACCACGCCTTCAGTTGCCGTTCAATTCCTTAAAAGCGGAACTTGGACTTCAGTAACAACCACTGATGTAATTCAAATTGATATTCGCCGTGGTCGAACACGCCAAAATGAGCGCGATCAGGCAGGCATCTCAGTTATTGTTTTCAATAACACCAGCGGTTATTACGACCCTGACAATACAAGCGCTGGCAGTCCGTGGGTTGTTTCAGGCTCAAGCATCTTGCGTGATGGCTTACAAATGCGTGTTGTTGCAACAATCAATAGCACCGCTTACCCACTGTATTACGGATTTCTTGAGGAAACCAAAGTAAATCAGGGCGAAGCGCCAAGCGTAACAATGACATTTGTTGATGGCATTGCCTATATTGCCGATGCTCAGGCACCAGCATTGGCAACTGCAGCCTTTGCCGAAAGTGCAGCCACACGCGTTGGCCGTATGTTGACTTATGCAGGATGGACAGGCTCAACCAGTTTAACTGGCACCGTGAACCTTTTGGCAACAGTGCAAAATCGTTCTTGTATGTCATTGATCTACCAAGCCGTTGATGCCATTGCTGGCCGTTTTTATATTTCACGCTCAGGTGTTGCAACACTTGTGCCATTGTCAGATAAATTCAGCCGCCCAACTCAATTACTTTTCACAGATACTGCTGCAAGCAATACTGTTGGTTATAGTCAGCTTTATACTAATCCTGGTACATATTTTGTGGTAAATCAGGCAATTGTAAGCCGTGGTGATTCTAAGCAATGCACATCTTTATATACACCAAGTTCTAATGCTTATGGCATTGCTAAAAGTGTTATTGATGCACCAGTTAGTACCGATTCAGGCGCTCAAAATTTAGCAATTTATGAATCACGCAAACTTGCAACACCACTTACTTATGTTGAGCGCATTGATTTTAATGCTTTGGCAATTGGTACAAATGGGTTGCTTTATCCTGATTTCTTATCAACAGAATTATCAGATCAGGTAAGTGTTGTGCGTACAACTTACGATAACCGCACTATTCAGTGGAACCTTGTAGTTGAAGGTATGGCTCACACAATCACGCAAAACAATTGGCTTGTGTATTACACAACTTCAGCCATCAACCCATATTCAATTACAATCTAGGGGGTAACTGATGCCATTATGTCCACAAATCACTAATACCCCAGTTGTATTGCCAAGAGAAGTTGCAATCACTGCAGTTACATATACATCAACAACTGCTACATATACCGCTTCAGGTCATTCTTTTGTTGCAGGTGATGTTGTTGTTATTACTGGTTTGGCACCAAGCGGGTATAACGGAACATTTACTATTTCAAGCGTTTCAGGTTCAACAAGTTTTACTGTACCCAACACAACAAATGCAACAGTTACAGATCAAAGTGGTTTGGCAACACCTGGCGGAGTTTATTCAACATCTGCAGTAGTTCCAGTAGTTCCAGCAACAACAACTCAAGTAAATGCTGCTCAGGCAACTGCAGATGCAGCTCAATCAACTGCAAATACTGCTAACTCAACTGCAAATACTGCAAAGACAACTGCAGACAATGCAGCCATCCTTGCTAATAATGCTTCAGTAGCGGCAGCAACTGCGCAAACAACTGCGAATGGCGCACAAACTACTGCTAACGGAAAAAACACTGTTAAATACTCAACAAGCACACCATCAGGCGGTGGAGCAAACGGCGATATTTGGTTCCAGTTCAATGGCTCAAATAACATCATTGGCCAATGGACATACAACGGTTCATCTTGGATAGCCAATCAGATTACTAGCACTGTTATTGCTAACCTTGATGCTGGAAAGATTACAACTGGAACACTTGATGCAACCCTTGTAAGTATTCAAAGTAATCCTTCAGCAAGCGATAAGATTATTTTCAGCGGTACTAACAATTCAATTACTTTCAATGTTGCAGGTTCCGCCCGTGGCCATATTGTGCCAATGAATGTCGGCGGCTCAAGTTATGGCGTTTTGTACCATTATGGTTCAACACCTAACCCAAATGGAACTTCATACCCACAAGCCTATGTTGGAGCAACTGCAGCCCTAATTGCTGGCAGTTCAACAGTTAGTTTGGGTTCAACTTCAACTGAAAATTCATCATATGGACCGCTTTATTCATATGGTGAACTTTATGCTGCTGGTCATTCAACTACTGCTAATGCTGCCAATGGGTATGTATTTACAACAGGTGGTCGTATAGCTCGAAGCACTGCATCATCTGAACGCTACAAGGAAAACATTGTTGATTTGTCGCAGGTGCCTGAACTAGACCCAAAGAAATTGCTTGATTTACCAGTTCGCGCTTTTACATACAAAGATGGCGAATTGCCTGAAACTGATGATCGCTACCAACAACTTATACCAGGCTTTATCGCCGAAGAAGTAGATGCAATTTATCCAATTGCAGCAGATTATGTTGATGGTCCTGAATCTTGGAACGATCGTATGATCGTGCCAGCGTTATTATCGCTTGTTCAAGATTTATATAAGCGCATTGAAAAACTAGAAAACCCCACCACTAACTCATAACGGAGACACCGCGCAAATGACCGCACAAAATTGGGCTGGCCTGATCGTATCCATAATTGCAATTGTTAGCGCCTTTGGTGCTTCAGTTCGATGGCTGGTAAAGCATTACCTATACGAACTCAAGCCAAATTCAGGCAGTTCAATGCGTGATTCAATCAACCGACTTGAAACGCAAATGGAGATTGTCTTAGACATATTGGGGAAGAAATGAAACTAGTAAAGAAGGCAACACCAGCGGCAGTAGCAGTGCTTCGCCAAGCCACCGCCCTGAAGCCATTGCGCAAGAAGTTATCAGATGGGCTTTTGCCATCTGCTGCCCATCAAAAGCAAAATCCAAATTCCGATCACAATACAGGTTTGGCCGTTGACCTTACACACGACCCTAAGAACGGCATTGATTGCGCTGACATCTTTGAAAAGCTGAAAGATGATAAGCGCGTTGATTACTTAATTTTTAACGGCTTTATTTGGTCAAAATCAAAGGCCAAGCAAGGCAATCGCAAATATACAGGTTCAAACCAGCACACCAAGCACCTTCATATTTCAATCAAGGCAGAATTGGCTACAGACACTTCACCGTGGTTTTGGTGGATGAACCAGCCAAGCATTGTTACGCAAGTGGGTGCTAAAATGCTCCCAGTTCCTGCCAAAAAAGCATATAAATCCGAAGTTTGTACCTGTTGCAAAATTCACGGGTCAAAATAACAAGGGAGACACACAATGGAACAATTCAAGCAAATCACACTTACCTGGTTCCGCGCAGCGGCGGCAGCAAGCATTGCCTTGTATCTTGCGGGCGAGACTGATCTAAAAACTCTTGGAATGGCAGCCGTTGCAGGCGCTGCTGGTCCAATCTTGAAGTGGCTAGATTCATCAGCCGCAGAGTTTGGCAAAGGCTCAAAGTAATCCACCCCTAGTTTTTGGAGCAAATAAATGGCAGCAGGTACCTTAGATTTCACGATTGAACAAGGGGCAACTTTCAATCTTCTTTTGACTTGGAAAATTGACAATGTTGCAGTTAATTTAACTGGGTACACTGCTCGTTTGCAGGCACGCGTTGATGTTGAAGAAATTGAAACAGTTTTAAGCCTAACAACTTCAAATGGGGGCATCACTCTTGGCGGCGCATTGGGAACAATCAGTTTAGATCAAACTGCAGTGCAAACAACACTTTTGCCTGCAGGTACATATGTTTATGATCTTGAACTGATCGCTTCAAATGGAACAGTTACACGCTTGGTGCAAGGCGAACTTGATATTAGCGCAGAGGTGACTCGATGAGTTCAATCGTTTATGTATCATCAAGCACAACCGATGTAATTGCTGAAATTGCCTCACCTGCCGAAGTAATTATTTCAAACCTTCAAGGCCCGCAAGGTCCTTCAGGCCCTGCTGGTGCTACTGGAGCTACAGGTCCAATTGGTGCTACAGGTGCAAGTGGACCTGCAGGTGTAACTGGTCCAGTTGGTGCTACAGGTGCTACAGGTCCAATTGGTGCTACAGGTCCAATTGGTGTTACAGGTCCAGTTGGTTCAACGGGTTCAACAGGTCCAATCGGCGCTACTGGTCCACAAGGTATTCAAGGAATTCAAGGTTTAGTAGGCGCAACTGGTCCAATTGGTGCTACAGGTCCAGTTGGTGCAACAGGTGCCGTAGGTGTTACTGGCCCAATCGGTGTTACGGGTCCAGTAGGTGCTACAGGTCCAATTGGTGCTACAGGTCCAGTTGGAGCGACAGGTCCACAAGGTATTCAAGGCGTAGTTGGTGCAACTGGTCCAACAGGTTCAACAGGTCCAACAGGTGCTGATTCAACAGTGCCTGGACCTACAGGTGTTACAGGTCCAATTGGTGCTACTGGTGCTACTGGTCCAATCGGTGCAACAGGTGTTGAAGGTCCAACAGGTGCTACAGGTGCAACAGGTCCACAAGGCTTTTCAACAGGTCGTTTTTATTATTTCAATGAAACTGTTACTGAACTTACTGGTTTCAAGCAACTTGGAACTGAACCTGTTATTGCTGCAGAGCAAACGATTGCAGTAACTGCAACAACCACACCTGTTTTAGTTCAATCTTATATTTCTGAAGAATTTGGCGTTTCACTTATTCCTGCAGGTTCTCAGCGTTTTTATATTTATGGCAAAAAAGCTGCAAATGGCGATCAAGTAAATCTTTATTGCACACTTAAACTTGCAAATTCTGCAGGAACAGTTATTTCAACTGTTGGCAATACTGATTCCAGCCTTGTTGGTTTCAATTCAACAAATCCTGTTGAAATAAAAACAGATATTGTTTTGCCTTCAACTGTAGTTGACCCAACCAACCGTATGATCGTTGAAATTTACGCATTTGTTTCAAGCGGTGCTGGCAAAAGTTTTACTTTCTACACTCAGGGTGCATCACATTATTCTTATGTAATTACATCATTGGCAGCAACTCAAGGTTCACAAGGTCCAACTGGCCCAACAGGTGCTACTGGACCTATTGGTGCTACTGGAGCTACAGGTCCAACTGGACCTATTGGTGCTACTGGTGCAAGCGGTGCTGACTCAATCGTTCCTGGCGCGACTGGTCCAACTGGACCAATCGGTGCCACTGGACCTGTTGGTGCAAGCGGTGCAAATGGCGCAGATGGTGCTACGGGTGCCACTGGCCCAATCGGTGCCACTGGCGCTACAGGGCCTGCAGGCATTGATGGTGCCACTGGCCCTGTTGGTGCATCAGGTGCAACTGGACCAGTTGGAGCCACTGGACCACAAGGAATTCAAGGCGTTCAGGGTGATGTTGGAGTAACTGGACCAATTGGTGCTACTGGACCTGTTGGTGCTACTGGACCGCAAGGAGTAACTGGAGATGTTGGACCTACTGGCCCTATTGGTGCCACTGGCGATACTGGGCCTACTGGTCCTATTGGAGCAACTGGACCGATAGGTGCAACAGGGCCTGCAGGTGTAGATGGCGCAACTGGTGCAACTGGACCTGTTGGTGCTACTGGACCTATTGGTGCAACTGGCCCCGCAGGTGCCACTGGCGCTACTGGACCAATTGGAGCAACTGGACCTACAGGTGCCACAGGCGCTGCTGGTGCCTCTGCTGCGATCACTTACTACTACCTTGCAACGGCAGGCCAAACTACATTTAGTGGTGCAGATGCCAATTCACTCACGCTTTCTTACACAGTAGGTGCCGAGCAGGTGTACCTGAACGGTGTGCTTCTTGTTCGCACTACCGACTACACCGCAACAAACGGAACTTCAGTTGTACTTGGCATTGCTGCTACTGCAAGTGATGTGGTAAATGTTGTGGCCTACGGTGCCTTCAATGTGGCCAATACCTACACAATTGCCCAAGTTGATGCACTACTGCAAAGTTCTACCACCGCTGACATAATGGATATCTACTAAAGAAAGTTGTAACTAATGGCAACTATTTCAAAAGCGCTCTTTCGCGGAGCTGCAACAACAACCGTTGGCACCACACTTTACACAGTGCCATCTGCAACAACAACGGTTGTAACATCAATCATTGTTACTAACACCGCTGGAATTGCAGGAACTTTTACACTTGGTTTGGGCGGAACTAATCTTGCAACTACAGTTGCAGTTGGCGCAAATGATTCAACAGTTATTGATTTGAAGCAAACACTTACTGCAACCCAAACTATCACTGGCGGTGCCTCTGCCACCACGATCAACTTTCACATCTCAGGCGTGGAAATCGCTTAAATGGGTGTTTATGAATTATCGGGTGCTGGGTCGTTAAAGACTGGGCGCACCCTTTATACCAATATGAGCGCTAATAATGTTTATTGCGCAATGGTGCCGATTGCAAGCGTTGATATGGGTGGCTCAAATTCAGCCAATTTTACTAATATTCCTCAAACTTACCAAGATTTGTTTGTTGTCTTTCAAACTAGAACTACACAAAACGCTTCAGGTTTGGCTCAAATGTGGTGCTGGTTAAACGGCACACAAGACACCTCTAACGGATTATGCTCATTTACAACTTTGACTGGAAACGGCAGCGCAGTAAATACTGGTAGAAATACCAACACAAATCAAATAGAAATTGGTCAATCACCAAATCTAAATGCAACTGCTGGTGTGTTTTCAACTGGAACAATGCACATTCTTAATTACACCAATACAACTATAAACAAAACATTATTATCGCGGTGTGCTGCAGATTTGAATGGAAGCGGAATAACAGAATTAGCAGTTGGGTTATTTCGTTCAACTGCTGCAGTTACTGGTTTATATTTTAGAGCTGATGGCGGAGCAACACAAGTTGCTGGTTCAATAGTAACTCTTTACGGAATTAAGGCGGTGTCATCGTGAGTATAGTATTTATTGCTTCAAGTGGCACAATGAGTGGTTCCACAAATACAGTTACTTTTTCAAACATTCCAACAGGTTTTACACATTTACAACTTCGCATATCATCACGCTCAACGCGTTCATCTACCGATGATTTAATTTATGCAAGATTTAATTCAGATTCAACTAACAGTTATTCTTGGCATTATTTGCAAGGTGATGGCTCAAGCGCTACATCATCAGGATATGCACCTGACAATGTTATCTATGCTGGCTATAATCCAGCGGCATCATCAACGGCTAATTGTTTTGGAACAACAGTGTTAGATATTCTTGATTACGCAAATACAAGTAAAAATAAAACAACTCGGTCTTTGTCAGGTTATGATCTAAACGGCTCAGGCAAATCAATGTTTATTTCAAGCGCCTGGTATTCAACTAGCGCTATCACATCAATTTTTGTGGCTAATTATGCAACTGGTGCAAACTGGGCGGCAGGTTCCCGCTTTGACCTTTACGGCATCACAACCAGCTCAGTAACGGGGGCATAAGATGGCAATTGCAATGCAACCGATTTATACGCAAACTGTTTCAGGTACAAGCACTGGGCAAATAACCTTTAACAATATTCCTCAGACTTTTACAGATTTGGTAATTAAAACAAGTGTTCGAGTATCACAGACAGGCAATTTATTTTTTGATCCAAAGTTTTACTTTAACAATGATACATCTACTCTTTATTCTCAAACACAATTGTATGGTTATGGCAGTGGAGTTGCATCAGGCAGAGATACTGGCCAAGCATCAATGCAATTGTATGTAAATAGTAATAGTGCAACTGCAAATACTTTTGCAAATAGCGAAATTTACATACCAAATTATACTGGTTCAAATTTTAAGTCTTGTTTTTCTGATAGTGTAACTGAAAGCAACGCATCAACAGGAACATTAACATTTTTTGAAGCATATTTATATCGCTCAACTTCACCCATAACTAGACTTGATTTTATTGCAACAGGTTCACTTTATTTTATGGCAAATTCAACATTTTCACTCTACGGAATCACGAAAGGCTAAACAATGAGCAAAGTAATCGAGATTGACTGTTCAACAGGTGAATCTATTGAACGCGATATGACACCTGCCGAACTTGAGGCGCAGGCAGCGATGCAGGCGCAGGCCGAAGAAGCCCGCGCAGCCGAAGATGCAGCCAAAGCCGCACTTGATGCACTCAAGGCCAGCGCAAAGGCAAAGCTAGTTGCAGGTCAACCGCTAACTGCCGAAGAAGCCGACACACTCGTTCTTTAATATTTAAGGGAGCCAAAGCCAATGACACGATCAAGAGATGTAGCCGATACCCAAGACAACCTGGGCGGGGCGGTGGCACCGTTTGTTGCGGGTCGCAATAAATTCATAAATGGTGATTTTTCTTGGTGGCAAAGAGGCACCAGTTTTACAGTTGCTGCTGATACACCAGTTTATTCTGCAGATCGTGCGCGAACTAACCGCAACGGCAGCGCAACGGTTACGATCACTCGAGAAAGTTTTGCACCTGGCAATGCAATTGCTGGGTATGAATCTCCATATTTTTTCAGATGGAATCAAGCAACAAATGGTACTGGCCAAACTTATTGCAATTTTTATGCTCAACGCATTGAAGATGTTCGTACCTTTGCTGGCCAAACAGTAACTTTATCTTTTTGGGCAAAGGCAGATACAAATGGGCGCACTGTTGGACTTGTAATTGGTCAGTATTTTGGAACAGGTGGTTCAACAACTGTCTATACATCACCTGATATTGCTTCAATTTCTTTGACAACAAGTTGGGTTCGCTATTCACGCACTATTGCAATTCCAAGCATTGCTGGAAAAACAATTGGAACTGGCGAAGTTTGCTTAGAATTTAATCTTCAGGCGGCTCAACTTAATACTGCACAAACAATTGATTTATGGGGCGTGCAGCTCGAAGCGGGAAATGTAGCAACACCATTCACTACCGCATCAGGCTCAATCGGCGGGGAGTTGGCATTGTGTCAGCGGTATTATTTCAGACATACTGCATCTGCCTCATATTCTCGATTTGCAACTGTATGGGCAGCAAATTCGACACAATTATACGGCTATCTACAATTGCCAGTTCCAATGCGAGCAAATCCAACAGTGCTTGAAGTTTCTACTGCTAACCTTTTTCAAGTATTTGATGGCGCAAGCAATATAACTATTACTGGATTTGGTTCAGATCAGATGGATTATTTAACGCCAAGTTTTTCAGCGACAGTTGCAAGCGGTTTAACAACTGCTCGTGCTTATCAATTGCTTGCAAATAACAGTACGAGTGCCTATATCGCGTTTGGAGCAGAACTTTAATGTCAAATATATCTATTGTTGAAGTTGCACTTACTGATGGCACTATTTCTGAACAGGTAAATATTCATAATGACAATGGACTTACTATTATGTTCAAAGATGCCTATGATGAAATGATTGCAGCTCAAAACAAACCAGCGCTATAACTAACAGTTCGGGGGAACTATGCGTTTTCATATTGTGGCATTGCCACACACACAGGTAACAAAAGAGTTTGCAGGGTGCGCTTTTACTGAAAAGGTGCGCCGCTTTTGCATAATGATGCACGACTTAGGCCACGAAGTATTCCTTTATGCAGGCGAAACCGTTGAGGCACCTGTAACTGAATTGATCACCTGCGTGGCAGATTCCAAGCGTGCCGAGGCGGTTGCAACCGTTCCTCACTACACCCAGTTCCCGTTTACGGGTGCATTGTGGGATGAGTTCAATGCCAACGCAATTAAGGCAATCGGCCAGCGGATTGAAAAAGAAGATTTCATTTGCTTGATCGGTGGCAGCGCACAAAAGCCAATTGCCGATGCCTTCCCAGCGCACTTGAGCGTGGAGTTTGGCGTTGGCTACGGCGGCGTGTTTGCCAAGTACCGAGTGTTTGAGTCCTATGCCTGGATGCACTCAATTTATGCAGGGTGGAAAAACCCGACTACCGCTGATGGCCAGTTTTACGATGCAGTAATCCCAGGATATTTAGAACCTGAAATGTTCCCACTTGGCGATGGGCAAGGTGATTATTACCTGTTCATTGGTCGGTTGATTGATCGCAAGGGTTACAGAATTGCCCAAGAAGTCTGCGAAAGGTTAGGCAAGCGGCTTATTTTGGCAGGGCCTGGTGAGCAATCAGGATACGGCGAGTTTGTAGGTTCCGTTGGACCTGAAGAACGCGCAAAGCTAATGGGCGGTGCCATCGCCACTTTTGCACCAACACTTTATGTAGAACCTTTTGGAAATGTAGTAATCGAATCGCAGGCTTGTGGCACGCCAACAATCACAACTGATTGGGGCGCATTTACAGAGAACAATCCTGATGGGATTTCAGGCTTTAGATGCCGTACTTTGGCTGAATTTATGCAGGCAGCCGAAGGGGTCAAATACTTAGATCGCGCCAAAATCCGCAATCGTGCCGTTTCGCTCTACAACCTTGATACTATCGGCCTTCAATACGAGGCTTACTTTCAGCGATTATTGACCCTTTGGGGCGATGGCTGGTATGAAATGGGGGATGCAAATGGATAGAGGCGAAGTATTAGATGAAGCCAAACGCCTTACTTACGGTGATCGCAATGTTTCCTACGATGAACCACGCATTAACCATAAGCGCATTGGCGTTTTATTAGGAATTGTTTTAGAAAGATATGTTGAAACGGCGCAACCAGGGGATGCGGTTCCGCCCGAAGTTGCAGCTTTATGTATGGCAGCAATGAAACTTGCTCGACTATCTGCAAAGCCAAATCACTTAGATTCAGCAATAGATTTGGCGGCTTACGCTGCAATTTGTGCTGAACTTGCATCACATATAGATTAACTCTTAGGCGCAAAACGCCCCCATAGAAAAACCCCCTGCAGCCGTTCCTGCGGGGGGTTTTTCGTTTCCTAATTATTTGATGTATTCGCGCAATGCCTTTGTTATGACTGCGCTAACGGTTGTGCCTTGTTCTTTTGCTTTGGCTTGCACCGATTGCCAAAGGTCGGTGGCCACGCGGATTGATCGCAATGGGGTCATAGAACCACGCACTCAGTCATTGAACCCCAACACCAGCCAAGAAACTCAGCGCTTGGTGCATCAATGCCAACCCACCAAAGATTGCTGGCAACTTGCCAAACCAAAATGATGCCAATTGCAATTGCAACTGCTCGTACACGCTTGCCACGCTTTGTAATCATCTTAACGCTCCAATTCTTCAATGTGGGCAATGGTTAGTGCAGAGTTAACAATTGCTCTGCGAAGTGATTGCTTGAATTCATCAAAATCGCCTGATTCGCTTGCTTCATTTAGATCACGGCTGATTTGATACATAGTATCTGCAATATCAATTACCAATTCTTTGTAAGCACCCATTTTAGTTATTCTCCATATTCGCTAGGTAAGCATCAAAACAAGGTAGGCATAAATTCACTTTCATTACTGATTCAAATGTTTCTTTGCAGGCAGTGCAGATGCAGGTGTAATTGGTTGAAAACATTACTCACCCATTTCTTCAAGTAATGCTGAAAGCATCTCAAGGTGATATTGCTCTTGCTCGCGTTCGTTGCAAGAGTTTGCTTCTTTTGCTTGTTCCAAGTGGTAATCAGCAACATCTTTGATTTTCATTATGCACCTGCCTTTCCAAGTAGTTCTTGCAAACGATTTTGTAGTGCAACTGCATTTGCTGATTCAAGATCAGCAATAAGATTCTCACCAATAAGTTCAACTAGATGTGAACGCTTAATCCAATCTGATTTTGGATAAACACCAAGATTGCCATTCTTTAAGATCAATTGAAAACCAATGAAGAAACTATGATGAATACCTGCATCTGTATATTCATTGCCAACACTCAAACGAGTTTCCAATTTGATGTAGTTAACCATTACTGTTTTTGTATCTGAAAAATCCCAATTCAATGGAACATCTTTAACTTCGCCAAGCTGAAATACTGCAGTTGATGAAATAGAAACATCTGCAACTGCATTGATTGATACTGTATTTACTGACATTTTGCTATCCGTTCTATTGGGAGCCGTTCCCCCAATGAGATAAACTTAGCACCTGTATATACAGATACGCAACATTTGACCCCGCGCCACATAACGATTTGATAACAGGATTCAGGCGTGTTAGGCTCGCCCTGAAAGCCCAGCCGAAGGGGAAGCGGTTGGGTTTTCGCCATTCTCAACCCTTTTCAGGGGCGTACCCTACACTTGGCCAATGACCACGCTAATTGCCTTTCAGGGGCCTGATTTTGCCATTCTAGGGGCAGACTCTCAGGTGACCGATGGGGATAAGCGCATCATCTCGCCCAGTACGCCCAAGATTGTGAAGCTGAAAAAGTATTTGCTGGCAGTTAGCGGTGATTGCAGGCCAGGGGATATTCTCACCTACAACTGGACACCGCCAGCCTTTGATGGCACCAATCCAGTTACCTTTATGGGCAGAAAGATCATCCCAAGCATCATTGCCGCGTTTCGGGCGCAGGGATTTGATTACACCAAAGAAGGAATCAGTTACTCATACTTATTGGCATTTGCTGGCAATGTATTTGAAATTGGCGATGATCTAAGTGTCACTCAATCCGCCGATGGACTGTACGGGGTTGGCTCAGGCTCTGCCTACGCGCTAGGCGCATTGGCTGGGCTGGTGCCGAATGTCGGCAGGGCAGAAATCATCAAGGCGCTGGATGTGGCTGCCAAATATGACATCAACACCGCCAAACCTTTTCAGATTGAAGTTCAGCGAGTCTAGGCCGTTGCAGCGTTCAAAGGTGTGTAGTATGTGCGCACCTACTTTGAACGGAAAGGAATACCAAATGTTTTGGTTAGGCTTAGTTTGCGGGTTCATTGGAATCCTTGCATTGTACGCAATCATTATTTCAGCTTTTGAGATTGGTGAAGGCCAATGAACTTTGAAAAGCAACCACGCGACCCACTATTTTCAGTGCATACTCATTCAGATGGCAGTATTGCCTTATATCTTGAAGAACAAGATGCAGTGAAGGATTTAGTGCAAGATGTTGTTGGCGCATACGAGTTAGATGATTTGGACTTGTTGCGCCACTCTGCAGATCGCAGTGTGAAGGCAGAAAACTACTTTGAACACCTAGATAATGCCCGCGACAACTTGGGCGAGAACGCACCATTGCTTTGCAATATGACAGAGCAAGAAGCACTTATTTTGGCTGAAGATTTGATTCGAGCAGTTAAGTTTGCCCGCATCAGCCGTGAGGCTGGCACCAATTACCCATCATTGAAGGCGGTTAAGTAACCCAATGGCTAATCCAAACGGGCGCAAAGGCGCACAATTTGAAACCGATGTTATGCGTTGGCTTCGTAGTGCTGGTGCCTTGTGCGAACGATTGGTGAAGGCAGGGTCGGCAGATGAAGGTGACTTGTGCGCCGTAGTTGCTGGCAAAACATACATTCTTGAACTCAAGAACAGAAAAACAATAAGTTTGCCTGAATTTTGGCGTGAAGCTGAAGTTGAGGCAGAAAACTATGCAAAGGCACGCGGTTTAACCGAAGTTCCATTGCATTACATCATTCTCAAGCGCAGAAACGCTGGGATTGAAAAGGCTTGGGTAATCCAAGACCTTCAACAATGGCTGGATGAAAAGCATTGAAAACTTTTGATTTCTTTGTTGATCTACCACGATTTGATGAAGCAAAGTGTGCAGATGTTGAGGATAAGGATTTATTCTTTCCCGACAACCGCACACAAGAGGCAGAAAGACTGCACCAACTTAAAGCAATATGCGCAAGTTGTATTCACAGTAAGGAGTGTTTGGAGTACGCACTAGAAAAGCAAATTCCATATGGCATTTGGGGTGGCTCAACGCCAACCGATAGAGATGCCGTTGTTGCAAAGGATAAAAACTACGCCTTCAAAGGGATGGCGTTAATGATTATTCAACTGCATAAAAAAGGAATTCTTGCCAACGAAATTGCGGTTCAACTGGATACATCCCCTGGCTATGTCAGGCGAGTATTAAAAAAGTTGACTGCAACTGAACAAGGAGCAGCACCATTACACCAACAGACAAAAGACTCATCAAAAGGCTGGCACTGATCGTTGTGGTTAGCATCAGCACTTCATTGATGGTTCAAGCAATTACGGCTCAACCTGCAGTACCTGAATTGGTTATCTACAAAGAACGACCACATTTGATGCAGGTAAATCCAAAGGAAGTGGCTCGCGAGCTACTGACTGCACATCAGTTCAAGTGTTTTAATGCTTTGATGAGCAAAGAAAGCGCTTGGCAAGATAAGGATAATCCGACCAGCACCGCATCAGGTGTGGGGCAGTTGTTGGATGGCACTTATCGCAATCTTGGGATGAAGCGCAGTAAATCAACTGTCGCTCAAACCATTGCAGCACTGGCCTACATTGGCCGAAAGTATGGTTCATCAGGTCCGTGTGGGGCTTGGAATCATTTTAAGCAAAAAAACTATTACTAATGGGGGTTAGTATGAGCGTAGAGATAGAAACAGGCGTGGTTGACTTTGATGCCAACACCGCCGCTTGGCTTGAGCAATATAAAAATGCCGTAGCCAAGATCAAGGAACTTCAAGAAGTTGCCGATGTTGCGCGTTCGCACATTGAGGCTGCACTTGGAGATAATCAAATGGGTATGTTCTTGAACCGCCCAGTTGTCAGATGGTCATTTGTTGAATCAACACGATTTGACACCAAACGCGCCCGCGAAATCTTGCCTGCGCAGGTAATTGAAGCACTTGAGGTAAAATCAACCTCTCGTAGATTTTCAATTGTAAATGAGGATGACTAATCCAATGACCTTCACACCTTTGAACACACCAGCAAAAGAACTTGCTTTGGAGTTGAGTAACATCATCACCGAAGCAAGCAAATGGACACCGCGAAGCCAACAGGTTTATATCGGTCCAAGCGAAGTAGGGCAAGAATGTGTACGCAAACTTGCCTACAAGTTGTTGGATTGGGAAAAGGCTAATGAGTCGGGTGGCGGTTCCTGGGCTGCCAATGTCGGTACCGCCATCCACTCATTCTTAGAGGATATTTTTAGCAAGCATCCTGATCGCTACGAAGTAGAACAAAAGGTTCAGATTCGAGCAAATCTTTCAGGAACAGTTGACCTTTTTGATAAAGAAAAGGGTTATGTATTGGATTGGAAAACCACATCACCTGCAGGCGTTAAAGCCAAGCGCAGTGAAGGTGCTACCAGCCAACAGATCACTCAGGTTCAGCTTTACGGTTACGGAAAAGCCCAGCAAGGTGTGCAAGTAAATAAGGTTGGCCTTATCTTCTTGCCAACAGGCGGTTCCATTGATGATATGCACATTGAACTATTTGATTATGATGAAGGCGCAGCCGTATCTGCGCTTGCTCGTTTGGATTCAGTTTATGAGTTACTTTCAACAATAGATGTTGAAACCCATCCGCAAATGTGGCCATTGATTCCTGCTACACCATCAAGGCTTTGTATGTATTGCCCTTACTACCGACCTTTCAGCACTGATCTATCAGTTGCCTGCAATGGTGATACAAATGTGTGAGCGTGACGGATGCGGGTGTGGATTCCCAGCCAAAACGATCAATGACATAGCAAAAGAATTGGCGGAACTAACACCGCCGAAAGAGTTAGAAAACAACTAACACCAAGCACCACCCAACTAAAAAGAAACGGGGGAATGTCAAATGGCATTTTCAGCACCTAGCAGTAACACAGAATCAGTAAAAGTTGCTGATTTGAACGGACACTTGCTTATCCTTGAACCAGTTGAATACAAAACAGGTATTCAGACAGTTCACGGTGATGCAGATGCAATTGAAGTACGCATTAACGATTTGGATACTGGATTCAATCACGAATCAGTATTGTTCTTTAATGTAGCTTTGAAGAACGCATTAAAAACAAAGATTGGCCAAAAGGTATTGGCACGCATTGGGCAGGGAACTGCAAAGCCTGGAAAGTCAGCGCCGTGGATTCTTGTAGATGCAACAGGCGATGCTGATGCAGTGGCTAAGGCCAACGCATTTATTGCGGGTGCTAGTGCAACGCCAGTGGCTGCGCCTGCGCCATCTGCCAACATCAATGACCCTGCAGTGCAGGCATTGTTGGCACAACTGGGAGCAAAACCAGTTAACTAATTCTTGGGGGCTAAGTCCTTTCATCCCAAGAAGGCGTTGTGATGGTTCACCCACGGGGCAACTAGAAATAGTTGGGGCAGGTTCGATTCCTGCAGCGCCACGCAAGACATAAACGAACGGGGGTAAGAAATGCCATTTTATGAATTCACTTGTGATTGTGGGCATAAAGCCGAAGTGTTTTTTGAAATGAATGATGAAAAGCGCATAGTCTGCGAAGGTTGCAAGAAGAAGTTAATGCAACGCAAGTATTCACTGGGCGGCACAATCTTTAAGGGTGACGGATGGGGCGGCAGCAAGTGAAAACTGTTGTCTCGCTATTTGCTGGCGTTGGTGGCTTTGATTTAGCTTTCGAACGCGCTGGTGCAAAAGTAGTTGCATCAGTTGAGATAGATAAAAAATGCCAGGGTGTATTGGCAAAGCATTTTCCGCAATCAAAGATTTTTGGAGATATTCAGGGGGTAAATGGTGGACAACTTATTGATGCAGGATTTGACCCGATCAATGGGATTATTTCAGGGGGATTTCCTTGCCAAGATTTGTCGGTGGGTGGAAAACAAGAAGGACTTTCAGGTGCTAGATCAGGACTATTTTGGGAAATCTGCAGAATCCTTGACGAAACCAAAGCGCAAAGTTTCGTTCTCGAAAATGTCGGTGGTTTATTATCGTCAAATAATGGGCGAGATATGCGAACAGTCATCAATGCACTTAATGAGCGCGGGTATGGCATCGGGTGGCGTTGTTTTGACTCTCAATATTTCGGAGTTGCACAACGAAGAAAACGAATCTTTATTGTCGGATTTCTTGGAGACAGGGGAGAGCGTGCCGCCGAAGTATTGGCTTTCGAGGAAGGCCGCAGACGGTATCTTAGAACGCGGGGAAAGGAAGAACCAAGAATTACCGTTGGTTCTCCAAAACGCACTGCTAACGATCTGATTCATACTTTTTCAAAAGCACGCCGCGCCCAAAATGTTGAGGATTACGAAACTTGGGTTGAGCGCGACTTTACAAACACTTTAAACGCGTTTGATAACGCAACCGAAATACGAGCAACAGAATTAGTAGTTTCACAAGGTAGGGTTCGCCGCCTGATGCCAATTGAGATGGAACGGCTGCAAGGCTTTCCTGATAACTGGACTGATGGCCAGGCTGATTCAAACCGTTACAAGCAAATGGGAAATGCAGTATCTGTTCCAGTTGCACAATGGATCGCCGAAAGGATGTTGGCAAATGGTTGATACTTGCGTTAATTGCGGAAATGATGATGGACCGCACGCTATCTGCAGCGATTGCCTTGAATTGATCGGTTGCAACTGTTTCAAGGGTGAGAATTTAATTGATGATATTGATGGGGGAAGCGAATGAGTGAGTTGTTACCGATCGCCTTGCGATTTTTAGCACAAGGAATTTCAGTAGTTCCAGTTGCCAATGACGGTTCCAAGAGGCCTGCGTTTGCTTGGCAGCGGTTCCAGCAAGAGTTGCCCATTGCAGATGAATTGTTAATGTGGTTCAAAGATGATGTCAATGGCATTGGTGTAATCACTGGCAAGGTTTCAGGCAACCTAGAGATGCTTGAACTTGAAGGTCGCGCCGTAGCTCAAAAGATGCACCTTGAGATTGCAGAGATTGCAAACAACTCAGGGCTTGGCGATTTGTGGAACACACTTAACGCTGGTTATGTCGAAATCACACCTTCAGGTGGGCTTCATTGGCTTTATCGCGTATCAAACGGCGAGTTGCCAGGCAACACAAAGTTGGCACGCAAGCCTGGCGAAAACGGCGGGGTTGATGTGTGGGCAGAGACTCGATCTGAAGGCGGATTTACGATTACGGCACCTTCAGGTGGCACTACCCACCCAAGCGGGGGCAATTGGACACTAATCGGTGGCTCAATTGAAACCATACCGACAATTACAATGGAACAAAGATCAGCACTGCACAACATCTTTGCAATGTTTGATGAAATGCCTAAAGCTGAATCCATCCAACAAGAAGTTGCCACTAAGCACGATGGCGTTTTAACCCCTGGCGATGATTACAATGCCCGCACCACTTGGGAAGAATTGCTACTGCCTCTTGGCTGGAGCGTTGTCTATCGCAAAGGCGAAGCAACGATTTGGCGCAGACCTGGCAAGGCCGAAGGCATTAGTGCCACCACCAATTTCAACGGCAACGACAAGTTCTATGTATTTTCAACATCAACGCAATTTGATGCTGAAACTTCATATTCAAAGTTTGCCTTTTACGCCACCATCAAACACGGTGGAGATTTCAAGGCAGCAGCCAACGATCTGCGCAATCAAGGCTACGGGGCGCAAGCCTTAAATTCTTTTGATTTAAGCAACTCACTGATGCCTGCAGGTAACCTTTTGGAACCTTTGGCTACCGCTTCAGATGAAGAAGAATCCAGTTGGAAGCCAATTGCCTTAAAGGATTACTATGACGGCTTATTTCAAGCCCCAATTGCCACAATCCTCAAGCGTTCAGATGGTCACGGCCTTATCTACACTGGCCGAGTCCACTCAATTTACGGTGAATCTGAATCGGGTAAATCGTGGGTTGCTCAAATCGCCACCGCAGAATGTCTGAAGGCTGACAAAAAGGTTATCTACATTGACTTTGAATCAGATGCTATTGACATTGTGAACCGACTCAAGGCACTTGGCGTGAGTCGAGCAAACCTTTTGCAATACTTCACCTACATCCGCCCTGACGGTCCACGCGATGCCGATGACCCGTATTGGAAAGCCATCCTTGAAGCTGATTCTGCCGAATTGGTCATTATTGATGGTGTTACCGAATCTTTGACAATGTGGGGTGGCGAAACCAAAGATAACGATGCCATCACCCGCTGGATGCGCATATTTCCAAGAACAGTGGCAACTGCCAGTGGCGCTGCCGTTGTGCTTATTGACCACATCACCAAAAATGCAGAAACACGCGGGCGGTTTGCCATTGGCGGCCAAGCCAAACTTGCCACCATTGATGGCGCTGCCTATCTCGTAGAGCCTCTTGAGGCACTTGCCCCTGGGCGCACTGGAACGCTGACAATGAGAGTTACCAAAGATCGCCCTGGGTTTATCCGCAAGATTGCTGGAATGTGGAGAAAGTCAGACCGAACCCAAGAGGCTGCAGTTTTCACCATTGATTCAACTAGGGCGCAAATGCAATATGTGATTGGCGTGCCATTGGTTGAAGATGAGATGGAAGCCAATAAGGAATTCAAGAAGTCCAAAGAGATTGTTGAGTTTATCCACAATCACCCTGGCGCTTCACGGCGAGTGGTTCAGGAAGGCATCAGCGGTTCAAAGGATGCCATTGGCGAGCGAATCAGTGACCTTTTGGCAGGTGGCTGGGTTGATAACCGTGGAAATGACCGATCATTTATTTTGTATATAACTGACTTGGGAAAGAGCCATTTCAACCTTTTGGATGCCGAAATCACACAATTGAAGGTGAACTAAGGTGTACCGTACTGTACCTTTTGTGTACCTTTTTATTTTCGGTACACAGGCAGTTTTGAGCGTGATCGGTGTGCGTACTGTTCCGCATATGTATATATGCGGAAATAGGTACACCATCACACTCGGTACAGGTACGCCTAATGAGTGATTTCAACTTCAAGCCAATTGATTGCAAACGATGTGGTCATTTAATTTGGGATGGATTGACCAGTGGCGGGATTCCTATGAAACTTGATATGGCTCGGCTCAACATTGTGGATGAGATTCAAACCCTTCTTGGCGGTGGCCGAACCTACCAAATCCACCGAACCACAACATCCTTTGAAGCTACACGAAGGACATCTGCACGAATGGGTGCCAAAGACCCAATCGTTCTTGCCCAGCACACCTGCAAGTCTGAAGGTTTCCTATTTGGTCAGGAACCAACCGAATACTTTGATCGCGTAAAGTTATCCACAACCACAAGTGAAAAGGTGCCATTTTGAACTGCAACATTTGCCAACGCCCAACAGATGCAATCACCTGCCGAGGATGCCACAAGGCAATAATTGTGTGGCTCACAAGTATCCCGTTCCTGCGCCGTGAGGCTGAAGATTTCGTGGCACCTGGGCGATCAGGTTCAGGCAGTGTCAGCGCCGAACGCTCCATTGGTGTCAATGTCAATGCCCTTGATTATTCAATGGCCAATGAGTTGCTTGGCATCTTGCATAGTTGGGAGTCAGAAATTCGCAGTGCTAGGGCATTGACACCGCCCGCTTTATTGAAGAAAGAATCAAGCATTGACCAAGAAGTTCAGGTTGCCTGCGACTTTCAGATTGCCCACCTTGATTGGACACTTGGCCAAGATTGGGCAGCAGATTTCTATGTTGAGATCAAAGAGCAGCACGCAAAAGGAATGGCTGCAGCAAAGCAATTTGTTGAGCAACCCCGCCGCATCCCCTGCCCAACAGATGAGTGTGGCAAGTATGTAGTCATTGATGCTGAAAACCTTATGCAAGATGTAACTTGCTTTGGGTGCAAGGAATCGTGGACTGTATTGCGCCTTGTAGCTTTGGCAATGTCCAATCCAAGTCGTAAGTTCTTTTTAGATGCAGAGGCAATTGGGTTGTGGCTTGGAATTACTCAACGCCAAGTTCATAAGATCATCAAGGCTAACAACATTGAACGCCGTGGCAGTTTGTATGATTTAGCAGCAGTGATTGCTAACCGTTAAAACTTGACAGAAAAGTTCTAATTGCTTTGCTACACTTTCGTTAACAGGTATTGCCATCCACTTAATCAGCCCAGCCAATAGGTTTGGGCTTTATTCATTTATGGGATAGGTATGGATACCGAGACAATACAAGAGATAGATGAGGCGTTATCACACGCCGTAGATACTCGCTCCAAAACAATTGATTCTAAAAAACACATCGTTGATAAGTTCATTGACGATTTACTAGATAGCCGATTGGAGCTAACTAAATGTTGAGCATTGCAGTTAGCATTGGTGAAGTATCAACAGACATAATGACAGATCAACAGATGTCATTTGAAGGCATTGAAACATTATTAACAAGAGCAACTGCATCAACACTTGAAGCATACAATCGTTACTTTGTATCAATGGAACAATATGAAAGTTCCTTAGAGGATGATGACGAATAACACTCAGACTTGCAAGAAATGCAACACAGATAAACCTTTAACAAAGTTTCATCACGATAAGCGAACACCGAACAAAAGAAGAACTACTTGCAATGACTGCAGAAACTTACATAAAAGAGTTACCAACATTTCATCAAGTCATAGAAAAGATTTGCTTGAGGAACAAAACAACTCTTGCGCTATTTGTGGAATCAACCAAAGCGACACAGTACGAAAGCTAAGTGTTGACCATAACCACGAAACCAATCAGGTGCGTGGATTGTTATGCAACAGTTGCAACTTAGGCTTAGGACAATTCAAAGATTCTGTTGTGTTCTTATCGTATGCGATTGAATACTTGGAGCGTTACGATGGTATTGCCTAGACCGTGTGCAGGATGTGGTCGAGTAGTGCGAGCAAGTAGATGCCTAGAGTGTCAACGCATTAAAGATAGGGGCCGCCCCACCCGTAGCCAGCGTGGTTATGATTACGCTTGGAACAAGTTAAGCAAACAACTAAGAGATCGCCAGCCTTATTGTTCAATTGCTGGTTGCACTAACAAAGATTTAACTGTTGACCACATCATTCCTTTAAGTGAAGCGCCGTGGCTCAAGTTGGAAATTACTAACCTACGGGTGCTTTGCAGATCACACAATTCACAAAAAGGCAATAGATAGCCCCCCGTGGCATTTCCCCGTACGGGGTAAAAGTTGGGCAAACAAGCGTGGTATAAACCCCGATGCCCTGCAAACGCAGAGTTCTGCGAAATTTGAGTTGGGGGGTTTTGGTTTGAGTGAACTTGAACTGTTGCAGTTTTTGCAAACTAACTACCTGCGCGATTTGAAAAAAATGCCAAACCAGTTCAGCACGCACGATTGCGTAAGCGATCAAATGCGCCTGGTGATTGAACTCAAATGCAGGCGTACGCATTACGAAGAACTGTTAATTGAAAAGAAAAAGTTTGATGCCTTAGTTTCTAAAGCTGAAAATTTGAACTACCAAGCGGCATACATAAACTCAACGCCGCGTGGAATTTATGGCTGGAATCTTTCGTTGCTATCAATTGATTGGCAAGAAGAACAAATGCCAGCAACAACTGATTTTCAAAATGGCAATACGATCAGCAAGGTTGTTGGCTTCCTGCCAATTAGCAATGCAGTTCATCTATCGGGGGCGATGGATTACAAGCGATTGGATAACAATGACGGCAGGCAGACCACCTAAGCCAACTGAACAAAAGCGCAAGAATGGCAACCCAGGGCAACGCCCATTGCCTGACTTGAAGAATGTTATTTCCCTGCCACCAATCAAAGGCGATGCACCGCTTCATTTAAGCGATGCTGGCCAAAAGATGTGGACCGATGTTAAAGCAATGGCACCGTGGATTGCTAACACGGATGGCAAGTTGCTTATTGAACTTTGTGAAAAGATGGATAAGAAGTACGAGCTAAAAGAGAAACTAGCCGCTACCGACTATGTGCTTTTCACCGATAAGGGATACGCCTATGCGAACCCTTTGTTTGGAATGTTGAACACTGTTGAAAATGACATTATTAAATTGCTTTCATTGCTTGGCCTAACGCCAGTTGATCGCAGTAAGTTGGGGGTTGCTGAAGTAACGACTAAGGGAAAACTTGCCCAGTTGTTAGAGCAGCAAAAGAAGAATGGCTGAAGTTCCTGGTTGGCCGCCACGCTGGTTAACTGAAGTACCGCTTGCAGATCAAATGCGCGGTGATGGCGAGTTGTATGCAAACTTTGCTGAAGCCGTTTGCCGAGTTACAAAAGATTCTGTAGCCTCACCTGCAGGCAAGTTACTTGAATTGCGTGGATGGCAAAAAGAGTTGCTCAAGCATATTCTTGCCCGCCGTGAAGATGGCCGTTTCAGACACCGCACCGCGTTGGTTGGAATGAGCCGTAAAAATGGCAAGTCAGCGCTGGCCGCTTCAATGGGCCTTGCTGGTTTAACAGTTGGCGGCAACGGTTCCGAAATTTATTCTTGTGCAGCAGACCGCGACCAAGCACGCATTGTGTTTGGAACTGCTAAGCGAATGATTGAGCTAGATGAAGAACTATCTTCAATGTTCACGCTTTACCGCGATGCAATTGAATTCAAAGATAAAGGCAGCGTGTACCGCGTACTATCTGCCGAAGCGTATTCAAAAGAAGGCTTGAACCCTTCCCCGCTAGTTATCTTTGATGAAGTCCACGCCCAGCCAAGTTGGGAATTGTGGAATGTGCTTTCTCTCGCGGGTGGTGCTAGAGCCGACTCACTTCTTCTTGGCATCACTACCGCTGGAGTAAAAACACAAAGCAACGGCCAAGATTCTCTTTGCTACTCGCTTTACCAGTACGGCCAAAAAGTTGTAAAGGGTGAGACTAAAGACCCTTCATTTTTCTTTTCGTGGTGGGAACCAACTCAACCTGAAGCCGATCACAGAGACGAAGCGCTTTGGGTCGAAGCAAACCCAGGGTTTGCAGATATTGTGGACAAAGAGGAAATGCAGAGCGCGGTGTTGCGTACACCTGAAGCTGAATTTCGCACCAAGCGCCTTAACTGTTTTGTAAATACTTCAGTTGCTTGGTTGCCAACTGGCGCTTGGGAAACACTCATTGATAAAGATAGATTTCCTGAACCTGGCGAAGATGTAATTCTTGCCTTTGATGGTGCGTTTTCAAACGACTCAACCGCACTTGTGGCTTGGCTACTTGGCGGAGAAAAGCCACACCTAATGGTTGTTGGCTTATGGGAACGCCCTGATGATGCTGAACAAGGCTGGCACATCCCAGTTGCTGAAGTTGAGCAAACAATTGTGGACACATACCGCGATGATCGCTTCAATGTTAAAGAGATTGTTTTTGACCCTGCACGATGGCAGCGAACATTTATGGTTTTGGATGAAGAAGGCTTGCCTGTAGTTTCTTATCCAAACAGTGCGCAGAATATGGTGCCAGCAACACAAAAGTTTTACGAAGCCGTGGTGAATGAATCATTTACCCACGATGGAGATGAAAGACTTGCTCGCCATATTGCCAACTGCGTAACAAAACAATCAAGCCGTGGTGTTATGGTTGCCAAAGCAAGTAGCAGGCGTAAGGTGGATGCAGCGGTTGCATCAATCTTTGGTTATGACCGAGCAACACAACCCGCTGCACCGCCAGCACCAGTTGCAAGATTCTTTTCAATTCAGGTATAGGGAGCAAGATGAAGAAGATTGATTTTTCATTAGTCGTTGAAATTGTCGGTGCAACCCTTGCAGCAACTGG